>Ga0114922_10004140_pt1 | contig 13480 bp, 13 predicted proteins | sample AartaG_FD_100975 | JGI IMG/M metagenome (GOLD analysis project Ga0114922, IMG submission 100975) | Deep subsurface microbial communities from Aarhus Bay to uncover new lineages of life (NeLLi) - Aarhus_00045 metaG | ecosystem: Environmental > Aquatic > Marine > Oceanic > Sediment | place... | reverse complement strand
GTTTATTCCAAATTTAATTTACCTACATCGTCTATTCTATTAAAAGCACAGTAATATAAAGTTATGTTTAACTATTTCTCTATTTTAAAAAGAAATACAAGTGTTATCCAAGAAATTATTACAGAAACAAGTGATGAAGGACCAAAATATACTGCGGATAATTTCCTAGAAGGATATAAAGCCATCCGATTTTTAGAAGAAGAAGGATATGGCGATAGAGACAATAACACTTACAACGATTTTTTAAAGAAAATGGTTCCAAAAACAAGAGTTTTATTTGATTTAATTAAAAAATTTATTAAGAAACGTGGTCATGGATTATCTTACCTTCAAAATATTCAATATTTAGAACCTTTCTTAGTTTATCCAGACGATATTACATTTAAACAATATGAAACCATTGTTAAATTTATGGAAAAACAAATTTTAGATTTTAAGCGTGAATTTATTGGTAGAACAACAGATATTCAAAAATATTTGAAAGCAACATATGGAGACATACCGAGAGAAAATCTCAGTATTTTATTAAGTTTGTTACCTTACCAAGACGGAAACCAAAATAATATAGTAGATTTATATGGTTTATCAATGACTAATTCTGATACAGTTCAAATGATAAATACAATGACTGCTGTAGATAATATGCGTTTATTTACCACAGCATTATCTCTACAAGATAAAGATTTATATCAATCCATCGATATTCAAAGTATTATTGAAGGAGTACAAAAGGAAAATGCTGACGATGAAGAAAAGGCTAGAAATGAAAATATGGAATGTAAAAATTTTGTATTAGCAAAAAAATACATTGATATTGATGAATTACGCGAAGATGATAATACAACCGATGTTTATTTTGATTCAAAATACGACACTACGCGTTATGATATAGGAGATGAATTTAAAGAATCAAAGGAAGTTTTAGACGATGAAGCCTACAGAGATTTCATTTTTAAACATTTAATGGAAAATGTTGGACTAAATCAAAAACAAGCTATTATAGAATCAGAAGCTTTAACAAAAGGTAAGAGAAGAGTAACAGAAGGTGACTATGCTTTGATTGAAACATCATCTGATCCATATTTTGCTTATTATAAAAGAAGTGCGGATAATACTTGGGTTCGAAATATAAAATTAGATGGAATGCCAGCGGATAGTGAAATGTTTTGTAACATTAAAAAGAGTTGTTTACAGATAAATAAAGAATGTGGTACTGTTGAACTAAACCGAACCAAAGTTGAAGGTGACTTAACGAAAGAAATCATGAGTCAATTTGACTTAGAATTAAATATGGAATACGAAAATTTAATAAGGTCATTACAAGACAAATTACAGTATTATACAAATATTATGCCTGCTTTAAAACTGATCAATATACATAAATTTATTAAAACTGATTTATTGAAATTATCAATTAGTGATACATTACAAGCTAGAGAAGTGATTGTGTCTCCTTATGCTAATTTAAGAGATCATATTCTATCACAAAGTGACTTTGTTAAAAAACAAACAGATATATTAACCTTCGTAGACAAATTCTGTAGAGATGCTTTTTACTCGCCTTCAGATCCGGAAAATGATACATGGTTTTATTGTAAAAAAACAAACACTCCTTTACTGCCTACATTTTTTGAATCATTGGCACTGGCATTTCAAAGAGGAGAATATGTATCAGTATTAGAAAAGATATGTGCGGATAGAGGACAAATAAGCGATGATGGAGATAAGATTGTGGATAAACACAGTGGTTATGTGATTCGAACTATAGAATATGATAATAGTGAAGGATTTGATGAAGCAGGATATCGTGTTGTTAGTCGTGAAGTTTTGGAGAAAGATATAGGAGAAGTATTAATTGATATGAGTCATAAAGAAATACCTTCATTACAATCTCCGGATTCAGAAATGATATACAAAGTATTAGCAGCGTTAGATACCAGTTTGGGAATTAAAACAGAATCACAATATGATTTTGTGATAGGGGCGGTTACTAATGAAATCAATCATTATATAGGTTCAAAATCAAAATATATGGAAAGACAAAAAGCGCGCCAAGCTAAAACGGGAAAGAAAGGTATTCCTTATGAAAAGGCACATGATGATACATTATTGATATTTACTTTAGCTTATTATTTGATTGCTATTCAAACCATGATACCTTCTATTATTACAAAGAAAACATTTCCTGGATGTGTACGTTCATTCACTGGATTTCCGTTAGACGAAGATGGAGAAACATCAGCATTGCTTTATTTAGTTTGTGTTGTGTTAAAATTGCGACAAAGTAGTCGTCCTTGGTCAGCTTTACCAAGAGTAACTAGAAAAAAAGAAGAAAGTGTGACAAATAAATATGCGGAAAAATTAAAGAAACGCGTTATTGGAATACTAGAAAATTCAACAATTCAACAAAAATTAATAAGTAAAAGACAGTATTTGGAGAGAAGAGTAGATGTTGATGATATACCTGAATTATTTGATGTTAGACAATGGAATACGTTTTTACCGCCATTATTTGATCTAAGAATGAAACAGGTATCGAATATTAGTAAAACGTTTGAAAGTGTTTTAATTTCAAATCTTCAAAATGGTAATGATGGTCAATTTGCTCAATTAAATTCTTTACGTGGTAAAATAATAGCTTTTTCCTTCCATATTCAAGAATTAATTCAAAGAGTTATTAACAAAGAAGCTCCTTTGCTTAAAAATTTGTCGGACGAACCAATGTTGGAGAATGCGTGTTGTAATGAGGGCATAAGAGAAACACTTTTATATTTTGCGGATAAAGAAGGTGGTATTAGACGATATAATAATATGGTTGAAAATTTGGAACGAATACTCTCACTTGTGGATAATTATGAAACAATTAATTATATATTCTCTCCATTAGATACACATTTAAGATACGCAAATCCGATGGAACAGTTTTCAGAAGAAACAATGTTTGTTTCATTCTTAAGATTTTGCGAATTTAATATTCCATTTGATGACACAATTGCTAGAATTTGTGATAATCCAATAATGAAGAAAATTAATGGGTTGGGTTCAATAAAAGATAAAATAGAACGTTTGCGACAAGAAGGAATAGATATTAATAGAGATAATTTTAGATATATATTAAATGCGGTAAATGCTACTAACATAGTTGATATTAATTTACATCCTGTTATTTTGAGCGAGAGACGTTTATTAGAGATCAAAATAGAGGAGTTAAAACAAAAGAAAACACCTGTTATTTGTAATCCAGAAATTCTAGATGCTTTTCAATCTTTAATTGATACTTTTGATACAATTAGACAAGGCGAAGATGATAGTTATAATGCTATGGATACATTTTTAGATACCAATATCGAACATTTTCAAGAACAAATAACAACATATTTGAGTAATTTTAATGTAACAAGGGGCGTAGAAAGATTTTTTGATTCAATGACAGATTGGAAATTACGTGGACAAGATATATATTTAACGAGAGAAGATGAAACAAGTGTAACTATTTTTACATTTTATGATACATTTATTAAAAATATTTTACAAATATTTCCTAATATGATAATTAATGGTGTAGATTATAAAGATGTTCCTATTCCGAACCACTGGAAAATTAGTGAAAGGCATGTAAAAGATGTGCGCGATTTAATATTTGGCGAAACATCAGCATTTCAAAAATTTTATAAAGATAAGACTTTATTTCCTATTTTAGAATTTATTCAAAAAAATAGCAAGGATTTAATACAACTAATAGATGCTACTAATTTATTTGCGGATATAATACTAAATGATAATTCAGTTGAATCAACCATAATCAATGGAAACATTATTAGCAAATTGGTAAAATTTTACTTATTATGTAGTTTTTACATTTACATTGGCTCAATAGATATGGGATTAGAAGTAATTAGCGAAGAAGAACCTGATTTATTGGGTTTAGTAGATGATGGTGGCATGGAAGATAGTGTGCGAGAACAGATTATCGCAGGTAAAAAAGAAAAGTTAAATAAGAAAATAGCTAATTTATTAGGAACATATATCTCTTTAATGGAAACACAGAAAAAGAAATTTAATTTGAATAATGAAGATATCGTAAGAAATGTTTTAAAGGGAAAAGAAAAGGAAAAAAATAAGATAACAAAACGATTGGGTGATTTGACAGTTGAAGAACGTGAAGTAGAAAATATATTGAAAAATCAACGATTAGGGAACTGGAGTTTAGGTCAAACACGGGCTTTATATGAATATGATGCTGAACAATATGATAAAGAAAGAAAAGAAATAGAAGATGATATGTTGATGGAATTAAGATTAAATAGAAATGATGAAGTAACCGAAAGAAATCGTGAAATCTATCGTTTAGAAGCAATAGAAGAACAAGTACAAAGAGAGCGTGTTAATGCGGAAATGATGGCTGGTTTTGCCGCAATGGCTGATGATGATGATTATGGAGATAGGGACGGGGATGAAAGTTATTAATTAATAAAAACAAATCTATATATAATTTAATTATGTATAGATCATTTATTCGTCGTAATATAACATCAGTAGCAATCATTATCTTTGTAATTATATTTTGTGGTATTCAATTTGTAGCGCCTCATTTTCTTTATAATGAGGATGGTTCATTGCGACAATTTGGGATTGGATATAAGAAAAAGACAGTTATTCCTAATTGGTTAGTAGCTCTAATATTGGCTATTTTTAGTTACTTGTTTGTCTTATATTATTTAGCGATTCCTAAATTTAAGTTTTAATCATGAACAGTAAAATATTTCTCTTTTGGTTTTTCACTTTTCCTAGTAGCAACTTCTGCTTCAAATTTAGCAGCAGCTGCTTTTCTTTGCGCCGGCGGTATATCACATTCAATATCTAGTAACGCATTAAATGTTGTCGAAATTGCCAAAGCACCAGTCAGTAAATACCAAATCATTTCTGCTATAGCATCTTTAGCATTAACCAACATCCATAATTTATTATAAGCTGGTTTAGATTTGAAATTTGATTTAAGTGCTCCTTCTTTACTCATTCTATTTAAGAATAGTTCATAATTCATTGGTGTTATTTGATTTATAATGATGGATTTATTTTCACATATCATAGAAATCAAATCTCCACCGGTTTTCTTACCCTTACCCGCTAGTTTTGGTCTTAATAATTCAGAAAAAGTTTCTCCTAATCCCATTAAATAAACTAAAGCATATCCTATTGTATTTGAAAATGGCTCTTTCCATCCGGGAAATATTTTAAGAACAATCATTATTAGTCCAAGCATAAAAAAGTTAGGTATAATTGTGTAAATCATGGATGTTACTATTTGCGGAACACCGTGACAATGTTCTTTAGTATTACTAATATTAATGGTTAACTGAGAACCAATTATACCCATGATATACGTCAAAGCTAAAGCCGTTTTAATCATTCCTGTGTTCATTGGTGGTCCTATTCTGTCAACTAAAAAGAATTTTAATCCAAAGTAAAATATTGTTAAACCAATAAAAATTCCAATTGAAAATCCAGCTGAATACATTTATATAATATTTATGTTTTATTTTTTTCATTTTTTGCTTTTATTATATTAATGGATTTCGTAGCAGCACCCACTTTAACAGAACCGGGAGTAAAATATTTTTTACGAGAAACTTTAAAACAATGTCACGATAAAAGAAGTAGTTATTATAATATTATTTGGAATTGTGGTTTCTTTTTGTTATTATTAGCATTAATAGGTATAATTTTATCATATAGAAAAAGACATAAATTAACTCCCGAAGAAAAAAAGGAAAAAAATGAGAAAGATCACGCTCACGTGATGACTAAAATTAAAGCATTAAGAAGCGAACGAAGAAAAATTAATAATGAAATTATCACCAATCTTCCTAAATTTGACAGTGATTATGAAGTATTACATAAAAAATATTATGCTGTGTAAATATAAATGGATGACGATGATAGTCCGTGGATAAAAGATAATGAAGGGGATACCGGTGTTTATGACCAAGATAGAGATGAAACTAAAGGATTAGAATCAATAAACCCTTCTCCTTCTAAAAATTCAGAAGCAGTACAAGCGGCAGTTATAAGATATTACAAATTAAAAGGTGATTATGATGCTAAATATAAAAATTCTAAAAATAAAATAACCAAAAGTGGTTTAAGTTTAAGTAAAATAAAGAAAAAACTTAAATCGATGAAAATGAAATGTATTAATTGTAAGCAAAATGGAGGTACAATATTTACTAATAAAAATGGTATTTTAACTGCTAAATGTGGCAATACCGAGTCATCTTGTGGTTTAGATATACAAATTAAACGAGGAAAATGGATGTTATTAACAAAAGCAGCTGATTTATCAGAAGATGATATTGAAATAACTAAAGAAAGTATTATTGATTTAAAATTAGACTTACTTTTTGGTTTACGTACTGAAGAACAAATAACTTCTGAATTCGATGAAAATAAAGAACATTATAAAAGTTTGGTTAAACAATTAGATATGATTAATGGAATTATTGAATCTGACAGTAAAATCAAAATAGGAGCACCCACTGTAGATGAAGATTCAGTAAGAAATATTTCAATTAAAGAATATATTAATATTAAAAAACGTCAATTAAAACAATTAGTTACTAGATTCAAAAGTCTTGTAAAAGAATATATGGAAGAAGATGAAGTCTTAGCCAAACAAGATTTAATTCAACAAGCGATTAACATTTATACGGAACAAATATTTCCAATAATGACAAATATGCGTGAAAGTAAATATGCTGTAACAATGATGGATAAAACGGAAGATCGCGGGATGTTTATTATGAAACAAGTAAAAACTTTACTCCAAAACCTAGATTTTGAATATGAATTTGGAGAGATTATTTCTGATAAAAAATAAGACTATAGTATATATGAAATTTATTAATATCCCAGCATTTATTATTAGTTTGTCAATTGGTATATTTTTAGTATATATAGGTAACCCAAGACCATCCGTAATTTATGTGTATCCTACGCCAGATAATGTAGATCAAATACAATACAAAGATAGAAGTGGTACTTGTTTCGGTTTCGAAGCACAACAGGTGACTTGCCCAGCTAATAAAAAATTAATAAGAGAATACCCCATCCAGGAAGGAAGAAATTTAAATAAGTAAAGTATATATATATGAATATTAATTTTAAGCGATTAATGTACAGTCCTTTAGGTCAAATCTTAATTTCTATTTTACTTGGTTTGGGGATAGCAACATTATTTAGAAAGGCTTGTAATAAAAGAAATTGTTTGGTATTTCAGGCAGCTCCATTAAATAAAATTAAAGGACAGGTATTTAAATATGAGAATAAATGTTACAAATTTAATCCAAAAACTGAAAGTTGTGGAAATTCCAAAAAGTCTATAGAATTTGCGTAATAAGAGCCATCTATCAATATAAGATATTATATATGGCTTCAGACTCTACTAGTATTGACGAATTACCTGGTGGTAATAATGTTGAACAACAAAACAGAGTTGTATTAGAAAAAACAGAAATGCAAGGCGGTGGTAATACAAATCAACAGGTCCCTATTTCTACTACTGAACTTTCCTCGGATTCGATTAATAAAATTATATCTGGTCTTCAACAAGCTTCATCTACTGGTATGACACAATTGCCAACCAGTCATATCCCAATGCAGACTCATCAGCATATGCAAGATCCACAAATTCAACCCAATTATGTTCCACCTGCTCCTCCGCAAAAAACAGATTACATTGATCAACATGATACAATTGAATCTTTAATGCAACAAAATAAAAATACCGAACAAGAACAAGATAGATTAGATTTGTTATATAGTGAATTACAGATGCCAATTATTGTGATGTCATTGTTTTTCGTTTTTCAAATGCCTTTTTTTACAAAGAAATTTATGAAGGTTTTTCCGGCTTTGTTTTTGAAAGATGGACAACATAATATTTCTGGTTATTTAGTTAAAACCGCATTGTTCGGTGGTTTATTTTATGGAATTAATAAGGCAACTAATTACCTTAGTGAAGTATAAATTTATTTAATCATTTGAAATAAATTTATTTAATGTTTGCGAGTGCGTTTCTTTTTCTTATGTCGTGTTTTTTTACCTCTTTTTCGACGGTGGCGCGTTTTTTTTCTACGTTTTTTATGTTTGCGCGTTCTTCTACCCCCCCTTTTTTTTGGTCCTTCTCCTTGTATCTCATAAATAGCTGTATTTGCACTAGATTCTGTATATGTAGCTGCTGCTGGGGGATTAACTTGGATTACAGAACGCAAAAGTGGATTTTGTAACATTTGAAGTGCTATAGTTCTAACATCCTCCGCGGACATACGCAAGTCAGGGTTATTAAAACCATCCAAACTCGAACCTTGTCTAGCCGCCTGTACGATCCCAGTTCCCACTTGACCGAGCCTATGTAAAAGCTCGTCAGGATTCCTAATATTTCTAAATCCGTTTAGATTTCTAACTAATAATTGCCATAAACGAAGTGTAGGACCACGACCAACGCCAGCTTGATCACGCGGTACCACTACCCATTGTTGCTGTCTAGGTGATACAGGTCTTCCTGATGGTGGTGGTACAGGGCCGTAAAGATGGACCAGCATATTTAATATTTCTAAAACACCGGTTGTTGTTGTTGTTTCTTCGGGATTGTTAGTAGATTGTCGTGTAACAGTTGTCCACCATTTGTCACTACGGTTACCACCAGCATAATATGCTCGCAATTCTTTAAGAAACTCCGTGGTAACTTGTTCTCCGGCTATATCTCGTTGTTCTTGGGCATATCGTGCACCGACCTCTTTTGACTGTTGATCTGCAACATGTTCACGGAATGCATGTATGCTCGACGACTTTGACTGCGCCAACACTTGATTCCCATACAAAGGTTCAGATCCCATTTGCGCACTTTGTTGTGGATGGAATGTTCCTCTCATTGTTCCTCTCATTGATTCACACATAGAGGAACTTCCTCCTCCACCGGGTTCACACATACGTGCAATTCCTCCTGAAGAAATCGTTCCAACCTGACCTGTGCCAAATGCCTGGCTAACACGCGCTGCGGCTTGTTGTCGCGTTTGTGGATTTCGACTCTCTAATACTTGACTAGCGTTTAGCCATGCTTGATTTTTGCCAAAAAATCCCGCCCCCAAGCTTCCTCCTGAAGCTTGGTATTGTGTGTGCATTACCTCCAATGTATCTGTCAATTGCCCTAACTCTTGAATAAAACGACCTGGATTACTATTAAAAGCATCTGTGAGCCATTGTTGTCCTTCTTGTTCATATAACATTCTTCCTCCGTGCAATGCATAATAATAAGCTATTAATGGACCATTAACTTGTCCCCCAGGAGTTAATGTTAAAAATGCTGGATATGTTGATGCGGGATGGTTAAGTACATCACCACGAGCATGATTACGGATTTGTAATGCTCCAGCCATATCACCCCCTTGGGCAAGAGCCATTGCGTGCTGCAATTCTTCCGACCCGGGTTTATTTACAAATCTTGCCACTGCCTGATTATATTCTATAGAGCCAGGAGGATAAGGTAGAGTCCAACATAATCTGGCCCATAACGGTAAACCTTGATATATAGTATTGTATCCATTAAGAGCTGCTTCAAATTGCTCGATAGCAAGATGTGAACTTCTATAGGCAGCAGGCATAGCCGCATCCATTCGCACAGCTAAGCGAGGCGCCCTGCTAGCCACCATATCACGAAACGAACCATACCCATTTAATGCAATCCAATAACCAATTCGTTCATACCAGTTTCTGACTCTTAGATCACCTTGTTGAACTCTTTCATGACGATTTGCTATAAATAAAGGATCACTCCGAACAAGATGTGCGCCTGCTATGTGAATGTTTTGCACAGCAATCATTAAGCGCCTGATGTCATTTAAAGGCGATGCTATATTTGTGTTTGCTCCCTGTTGCTGCCAAGAAGCAGTAAAAGCGGTTGCGACGGCTGGGTCATTGGCTCTTTGAAAAAGTGGTTGCAAAAATGTTCTAAGAAAACCGAGAGAGTCTTCAGCATTCTGAGCAACTGCTGCTTGTGCCTGGCGCGCGTGTGTAGCTTGTTGGGTTAACTGAGCGGGGTTCATCCCAGCAATCGGTGCGGCACCGTGTTCTTGATAAAAAGCTGTTGGGTTTCCGGTGGTATAATCAACTCCAAAAAATACTTCATAAACAACTTGAATAACACGACGCAATTCTCTCGCTTGAGCACCCGGTAGATTCTCAGGCCTCATTTGCTTAATTTGTCTAATTGCTTCTATAACTCGCCTCTGATAAGGTAAAAATACATTGGGATCTACTGGTATAGTAAGAGCATGATTTTGCGCAGCCTCTTCAAGAACTATATCTGGACTGCTTCTTCCTGAATCATCCTCCTTTGTACCCACATTTCTCCTCCTCCTTGACGATGATGGTGGTGGAATATTGATATGTAACCCCTCCTCATCATCATCCATTTCCATATCGTCACTAGCTCCTCGAGACATAGAAGGGGGTGTAGTTGGACTATATGTTGGACTTTGAGGTTGATAAACTCCTTGTTGTTGTTGTTGTGCCGCATCTATAATCCCAATAGCTTCTGCAATAAGTTCGCTTTGTGCGCGGGCATTGTACCGACTAGTAAAATTCACAATTATACCATTGTCGCCATGGAAAACCACCCCATTTTCATCTACGGCATTTTGTGGAATAAACACTGATAAAGCAATCATTTTTTCATTTCTTTTTCCTTGATTATTTTCTGGTAGTGCTTTTGCATCATCATATGATCCATATGCTAAACTTGCCATTTATATATATATTATAGAAATATTAAATTAATTGTTCTATTTTCACGCTTAACTCATCGGTAAATATTTTTACCAAATCATCATTTTTATAATCCTCTAAATATTTAATCTTTTTGATTCCTGATGCCAATAATAAACGCGTACAAATAATACAAGGATAATGTGTAATATAAGCAGTAGCTCCCTCGCAACTGACCCCTCGTTTTGCACAATCACAAATAGCATTTTGTTCTGCGTGGACTGTTGCTTGTTCGTGATTGTTTCGTACAACGGATTTATGCGCCGCACCGGGTAAAAAACCATTGTAGCCTTGACTGATGATGCGTTTATCCTTAACTATGACGCATCCAACTTGAAGCCGATGACACGGAGAACGATGAGCGGTGGCTAAAAGAATATTCTTAAACATCTCGTCAAATGTTAATCTACTTCTAGCTTCTTGTGCCATTATGATATTAATAAAAATTTAAACTTTAAGATTATTATTAATTAATTAATAAATGCCTATAGTGACATTTAAAATTTCGGATAGTCATTTTCAAGGATACGAAGTGACCTTAGACTTGGATTATTTTGAAACTATTGAAGAAATATGTAATCAAGTAACGCAAACTTTGAAAACCCACTTAGAATTACATAAGTTCGAACTATTATTGGAGAGATTGAAGGAAAAAGATTTCCATATTCACGATGAAACAATAGGTTCAATTCTGCTTAAAACTCAAGAGGAGATTGTTTGGGTCTGTTCTCATTGTGGGAAGTAAAACTTTCTTTTGCTACAAAATACATGCGTCCAGTAGGTTTATCGTCACTAGGAGGTCTGTATAAAATGTGTTGTGTCCAAGGTCGTATAAAATCTTTGATTGTCTCTAATGCCTTTTCTTCTTTTTTTTCATTAATTTTTTTAGTTATATCTTTTATTAAATTACTGTGTGTAAAGGTATAATATCCGCGATAAGAGCCCCAACCACCGTACTCTTTAATATTATCATTCATTACCTCTTCAATGATAGCTATTATATTAGGTATCTTTACTAGTTTTGTTGGAATCTTAGGAGCTAGGAACGTTTCTAGCATTTTATTTCTAACTTCTAAATTAGAAGGACCTTGTTCTTCGTACCAGGGACCGCTCATATTGTATTTAAATACAAGTATAAATATGTATTTAAATATATTCAATTTTTTAGAAATTAAAGAAGCCACGTTTTTTTCTCTTTCTTTTACGTTTTTTCCTTGTTTTTCTTTTTGATTTACCACGTTTGCTTTTTCTGGTTTTCTTTTTATCTTCCTTTTTAATGTCTTTCTCTCCAGGTTTATAATTTAAGAAGTAATATTCCCATTCTTTTCCGCCTCTATGCTTCTTTAATTCTTTATATCTCTTTGTTTTTTCTGCGCGGATTTTTTCTTTGGTATGTTTTTCTTGACCGTAACAGTCAATGCTAAATCGTCTAAGAAGACCTTTTTGCTGGAGTCTATTTCTTTGTTGAACTTTAAATAGGTAATGAGACATACATAATATACGTTGTGGATCGTAATAAGGTCTATTTACATATAAGAAAGCTAAGTAAAAGCTAAGCATGGTATCTAAAGTTGCTACACGAACTTTATGTCCACCTTTGGATATGATATTGTAACTATGGCAAGCTAGAGGTTCGTAAATAAAAGCAACACTTTCCCCGTTTACTTGAACGTCATAATGGGGAGCAATGATTTCTCCTACTCCATTGTGTTTTTTAATCTTAACATTTTTAATTCCTTCGCTTTTTAATTGTGTTTTTAAAATATTTGCGGTTGTTTCGGGGTTAAGAGCCAATGCGTCAAAATCAGGAACTGGAGGTAATTTTTTATGCTTAAATTTTTTAATATTTCTAAGATACATTTGGTTTGCCATTGCGCCGAAAAAAACGACCTTTTGACTCATTAAAGAATCGCGGACAATGTAAAATACCTTCTTTTCTAAACCTTCTGGTAATTTTTTTTCAGGGTCAAACATACGCTGAATTTCCATAAAATCGCAATCTTTACCGCTTAAAGGGTAGGTTTTATTAAGCAAAGTAAGTCTTTTTAAAACTTTCTCCCATCTGCTTGCATCGCCTTCTGGTCTTGATAATTCTAAATACATCAACATTCTCAAGTAATTAGGAGAACTATAGTGAATTCCGGCTTTAATAATTGATTTTTTGTGAATTTTTTTGTATAGTTCTTTTGGTAAAAATGAAATATCAGCTACAGGAATAAAATTAACAAATACCTTGAATGTACCCGCATGCATTCCTGCCTTTGCTTCAACTTCATTAAACCCTTCTTTATAGAATATATCAGCTAAATCTTTTGCGTCTTTCAATGGTTCTGGAGAGAAAAAATCATAATCTGGCAATTCTATCGATTTGTCGTAAAATTGTTCTTCTTCTGGTAAAATATTATTAATTGCTGTTCCACCATAGCAAACGCGTTGTGTTTTTACAAGAAATTTTTCTACAATAGAAATGATTTCTTGAATGACGGGGTTACCAATCATTTTTCTTCCTGTTTTTTTCTCAATTTTGTCTACTGATTGTCGTAGAATTACTAATTCACATTCTTCAAAAGTTAGATTTTTATCACACTTCATTACTAATATAATGTGTGAAAAAAATTAAATAGTTCCTTGATACATTGGCAAATTAATAGGTTTGGCG
>Ga0114922_10004139_pt1 | contig 13481 bp, 9 predicted proteins | sample AartaG_FD_100975 | JGI IMG/M metagenome (GOLD analysis project Ga0114922, IMG submission 100975) | Deep subsurface microbial communities from Aarhus Bay to uncover new lineages of life (NeLLi) - Aarhus_00045 metaG | ecosystem: Environmental > Aquatic > Marine > Oceanic > Sediment | place: Aarhus... | reverse complement strand
TCTTCTATATTACTATTAAACCTCTGCAAAACAATTAAAATTGGCCCTAGAAAATGAATTGGAGTGTTTATAGTGAAGTGGTAAATTGGTTCAAAAATTCCAACTTTACCATTTAATAATGATTCATGGATAGCATTTCTTATTAGAGGAACAATTATCTCATATCTAAGTGAATCTGGGGTTAATTCTTGAATATCATGAATTACTGCAGTAAGTTTACGAATTGGATAATTTCTCAATGGACCACGTCGAATAGCATTTTGAAAACCAATTATAAATATATCTCGAATTTCTTCAGTTGGGATTTTAGTTTCTACTTTCAAACAGTTATCTCTGTAATCACTGTATATACAGTCTTTGGTTTCATCTTGTGAAGACTTACATGTTATCTCTATTTCAAGAATATTCAACTGATCTTTTTTCTGAAGTCTCACTTCTTCTTCTATTTGTTCAATTAAGGTTACTTCAGGATTTGAAACTTCTACAGTAATTCCAGTTTTTTCTATTTCTCCAATGATAATTTCAAGTTGAAGCTCCCCAATTCCATGGATTTTCATTTCACCAGTATTTTCATCAGTTGAATAATGGAAATTAGGTTTAATTAATGATAATATATCTAGATTCTTTTGTAGTTTTGGAATATCCGAAACCTTTCTTGGTTCAATTCTTTGAGATATAACAGATTCTTGTAAATATGAAATCTGATCAAACAGTATGTTAGGTGAGTTTTCTTGGTCACTTACTAATGTATCCCCTATTTGGACATCCTTTAAACCGATAATAACAGCTATACTTCCAGCTCCAACTGAATCAATTGTTACTAAAGATTGTCCCTTATAGATGCAGACCTGTTGAACTCTAATTGTATCTCCCGTTCTACGATTTCGTATTCTAGATCCTGATTTTACCGAACCAGAAAAGATTCTTATAACTGAAATAATACCCCTATTATCCTCATAAAGCAGTTTTCCTAAACAAGATATTAGAGGACCCTCATTTTTACATTCCTGTATCGCCTGTTGTGAGCTCTCATCAATAAACTGTGTTATGTGTTGAATTCGTTTTGGTTGAGCTTCTAAAGGACTAGGAACATTTTCAATTATTGATGTTAGAAAAGCATCAACAATGGAATAATCACTTCTTAGTTGCTCGATATTATCTTCCTCATGATGTTTTATAATTTGATCAAACTGTGGTATGACCTTTGAATATGAAGAGATAGCCCAGCCATTCAGAGCAGACCCCATAATTACAGTACCTTTATCGAATCTTACTTTCCAATCTTTACTACTTGAACTGATGTTATATTGTTCAATGAGTTCGTTTACCATCTGAATGATGTTATTGATTCTTGTTTCTATTTTCTCTTTTGGTAATTTGAGTTCATTTATCAGTCTATCTACTTTGTTTATGAAGAGAATTGGTTTAAGACACTCTTTCATAGATTGTTTGATTACTGATTCAGTTTGAGCCATTATTTGTTCAACAGCATCAACAACAATGATCACACCATCGACTAATCTCAATGCTTGTGAAACCATACCTGAAAAATCAACGTGACCAGGGGTATCAACTAAATTTATCAAATAAGATTCATTTTCTTGATCAAAAATGAATGAGATATTTGCTGTTTTTATAGTAATACCTCGTTTTTGTTCTTCTTCAAGATAGTCTAAAGCTCTAGCACTCCCTGCCATTGACTTTGATATTAAACCACCCGCTTGTAATAAATGATCTGAAAGGGTGGTTTTTCCGTGGTCTACATGACTAACAACGCTAACATTACGTATGTTCTGTTTGTTTTCCATTGAAGAAGACACTTTGTTGATATATGAACTCATATTCGAATTTATTATACATTATTAGGTTTAAAGATTTATCTTAAGTAATTAAAATTCTACTTCCGTTAAGGTTTTAAATTTAAAAGATATTATTAATACAACAGATAACAAGATTCCACATTAGCGGGGTTAAATATATGTATGAAAGTAAAATTCCTGGAACACGATATAATATAGCTTTAGCGAATGTTAAAGGTCAGTGGTACATCCAGATAAAACTAGATGGAATTGTTGAAGCAGATTCAGTAGTTAAAGAACTCACTGAATTGAGTATTCTTGAAAATATCAAAGCTGTTGTGTCTGAAGTAAATTTATACTTGAATGATTTTATAATTGATCAAATAACAAAAGCAATTACAGAAGAAGCGCAAATTTTGCTAAAGGAAGTAGCTGCAACAGCTGCAACTGTATCTCACCAGACTGCAAGTTCAGAAATGTCTGCTGTTGAAGAGACATTGATTCAAATTGTTAGAAGGATTGAAACCTTAGAGGAAAGAATCCAACGTTTGGAAAACAGACTTGAACACAGTGCTTAGGTGGATTCATAGTATTTAACGCTCCAATAATTTTCTTTTTTGATTTCTTACTAAAAACGAAATCTTCTTAAAACCAACTAAACTTTTTAACAAAAGGTGAAACGATGGCTCAAAGAGCTAGAATCAAATTAATCAGCAATGACCCTCAATCATTACAAAAAATCTGTAATCAAATAGGAAAGATTGCAGAGAGAACAGGAGTACGCATTAGAGGACCCATTCCTTTACCTTCTAAAAGAATAGTAATACCTGTTAGGAAGTCTCCTTGTGGTAATGGTACCGCTACTTTTGATCATCTAGAGATGAAACTTCATAAAAGAATTATTGACATGGATGCAGAAGAAAAAAGTATGAGATTACTAATGAGAATCCATGTACCCGAAGATGTTCATATTGAAATAGCCATTGAAAGAAAATAATTCTTTATTTGCTAATTTCAGAACTTTTTGTTTTTAAATACAATTTTCGTGAATATGATGGATAATAATATTTCAGAATAATAACTAAATCTTCTGGATTCCTTGTAGCCTCTTCACTGTTAATTATATTTCGAAGAAATGTAAGCATAGTACTAAAATACTCATCTATATCTGAATGTGGAATAAGTAAATTATATGGAAACTTAACCGTTCCATCTAAAATCTTATCCAATAGAACATCCTTTAGTTCAGAGAGTAATGATTTGGAAATCTTCTTTCCCATGTTAATGAGTGTATTTTTGAAGGAATTGTGAATATTTTCAACATGTTGTATCTGATGAAAAATAATATGATTAAACGCTGTAAATGCTTCTAGATTATCTTTTTCTATGTCATCAATTAGATTTAGAAAATGGTTCTTTGGTAGAATCTCAATATCACTAATATCAAAATCACTATATGAACCCAATCCCTTTACTCTTACAATTTTCCTGAAAATAGATTCATAGAACTTTTTAGAAATGATATCTGAATTGCTGGAATTAGTAGATACTATAATCTTTTGATCAGTATATGGTGGAAATAGCAGTTCAAGTTTAAGAACAGAAATCCCATCATTTTGCTTAATTTCAATATTTTTTCCTGTAATTATAATGCTTTCTTCGGTATAACTATAAAATTGATTCATGTCAATCTCTGTTTTAATGTTACCAAATTTACCGTCTGATACTACTAATTCACCTTGTTTGTTCTCAAAACAATATCCATTATTAATTGCTAATTTTAAACCAACTAGTATATTATTTGCTAAAGAACTAGAATCTTTCAACTTATAATTATAAATGCCAAATTCAGTACTCAATTTGCCATTTGTGCCCCATTTGTTTATTTTAACGGAAAGAATTTCTCCTTCTAAGTAGGTTATGGTAGTTTTGGGTTTTGGGGGATTATTACCTTTTAGCTCGTTAGCATCATTCATCATTAAAATATCTAAAAAATACTATAAAAACTCGATTATAACTCTCGGAAGTTCTTTTCTTTGAAAGGAATTTCTCTATTATTCAATATCTTTTTAATATTTTCAATTAGAACTTTAGAGTTATCCCAATCATCTAGGGGGCATAAAACTACTTCTTGATATGGAAATATTTCCAGAAACCTTTCAATTTCAAGTTCTAGCTTACTGAGTAAACCTTCGGAAAGAACAGCAGAAAAAACATATTGACTAAATGGATAAGTTTCAATTAATTCTAAAGGTAAAATACCAATGAAAGGTATAAGAAAAGCGAAATCCATTTCATTTGTTTTTGATTTTATCGAATTCTTTAATTCAATTCTAAGATTTAGTATCTCGACAGGATTATTTCTTCCAGATGAAATAAGAATGACTATTTTCGAATTGTTTGGAGAATATCGTTCGTATATTCTTTTTCTACCTCTAGAATACTCAGGACGATAAAAGGAATCTTCACCAGAGATTTTAAGCCCTGTCTGCTTTGTGCTTGGTGTCCCATATTCAAAGAATTCTGTATAGGAACCATTTGCAATATGTTTGAATGCTTTATAGAGAGATGGATGAACTTTGGATCTATTTACAAGTAATTCCCACAAATTTCCATCTTTCAAACTAACCCTAATTCTTTTTAGTTCAGCATAAGAAACATGGAGATTATGTAAAGCTACATTTCTAATTCTAGTATCTTCATCTGCATCTAAGAGCTCTTTTGGTGTCCAATTAGAACAAACTTCACAAGAACAGGGTAATTCGTATAATTCTTGTAAATGATAAGTTCCTTCACTAGTCATGTACCGATTTTCTTTTGCGTATAAAATATAAGCTGCACTATCGAATGTGTCACTTCCTAATGCAACTACAAATGGAAAAATCATTGGATGACCAGCACCAAATAAGTGGAAAGGAATATTGTGTGGAAGTAATTCTCTGGACGTTCTGATCATGGAGAATAGTGATAGAAAGTCATACTGGGACATAACTGGTGCAACACTACCTAGAGCATGAAATCTGAAGTGAGATAGATAATCCTTGTCTTTCACTTCACCTAAGTAATGTTCAATCAATTTGACATTTTTCCCTCCTTGTATAGGAAGAGTCCAAATTGTTTCCGGATGTGTCTCGATGTGAGGTAGAGATACTCCAATTCTTCTTATTGTTTCTTCAACTTTCTGTTTTGCCTGTGAATAAGTATCAGCAGGAGGTGTAGGAACATCTAAAATGACACCAATATCAGCTTTCAGATTGGATTGTATTTGAAGGGATTGTACGGGGTCTATGTCTACATCTCCATAAACTAGAACCTGATATGCACCACTATCCATCATAATATTTCCATCAAACCCCAATGTTTCATGAATAGAGTTAGCACCATCTGGCATTCCAAATCTCTTATAGTACAAATAAGCACTAGTTATTACAAGATTAAAATCAAACTTCTTCTTCATCTCTTGGGCAGTGATTAGATTGTTTCTTGGATCAATGACAGGAAGAAGAGTGGGTGTAATAACATCTCCTTTGGGTAAAGCGATCTTACCTAGTCTTCCATGCAAATCAGAGGAAATTATTTCGTCCATTTGTTATTCATTCCATCCTCTAAAAAAGAAAAAAAGAGCGGATATAAATCTCGCTTTATTCTTTTTCTGCTTTGTATTTATCGTAGATTTTTTGGATTCTCTCTGAGATTGGCCCAGATCCTTTCACACCATCTTCACTTACAGTAAATCTGTCAAAAACTTGAATGATAGCTGCTTCTTCAATAATTTTAACATTTTGTGGTTGAAACATTTGAGAAAGTTCACTTGCTAATCCTGACAAGTCAAATGGTTCTTCAGCTAAAGTTATTTCAACAATGTTGGAACCAGTAATGAAAACTCTGAAGTAACTTTCATCACCACAATTAGCATCTGCTAAGACCACATTGAGAGAATTATCCTGTACTCCACGCATTACTCCAGTGTATATATTCTCATTATTTAGAGAGATTTTTACTCTTTTATTAACAAGACCACTAAGTTCTAGTAGAAACTCACGATTAGGGTTTGCTGGCATAATTATCAAAGCAAGCTCAATCTATTTATAAAAAAATGTTATGATAAGCGTTAAGCAGAAATTATGAAGAAATTTGTAGAAGATTATTTTCTGTTAGTGTTTGTTTTATGGTTCCTTTGACCTTTCTATGGACAATTGTGACAATTGGGCAAGCTTCTGAACATAACTTACATTTTGTACATTTCGTCTGATCTACAAAAATAATATTGTTGTTGATAGTAATAGCTTTAAGTTTGCATTTTCCTACACAAAGTTCACAATTTATACACTCAATTGCCCGAAAAACTGTATGAATGAAATTTTCAATTACATTTTGAATAAAATTTCTTGTTAGGTTATCATGTTTTTTAAATACAATTTTAAAAGAACTATCATGGTAGAGAATAATTGAAAACCTCTTATTACTCACGCGAATGAAGCTAAGTTTGCGATTAAATTGAACTTTCCCTATCATTAATAAGGCGCTAGAAACTGTGTCTAGATTTATTCTATTCGAAAAACTCCCGATAGCTGTAATTCTATATGAAATACAATCAGTAACTTCTATTTCGAGAAATGATAATTCATTATTCTCAGATGAGACCTTAAAATCTTCAAGATCTAAAGAAAGGACACTAGAAATCTTCTTTGGAATTTGTTTAAATCTCCATAATCCATATTTCCAGAAGCTCTTTGGTAGGTTTTTTCTAGCTCTCCAATCTTCAACTGCTGTATAGAGTCTCGAATAAAGCTTCGGATGATTCATTTCCAGAATTTTAAACTGTGCCATGTCTGAAGAGGGACATACCCAGCATCCTATTCTTTCATATCCTCTATCATAGAGCTGATTATAAGGTAGTTCTCTCCAAAAAATGTACATCCAAATCATAAGCGCGTTCCAATTTTGAATGGGGGAAACATTGATCTGATTTGAAACATATTGATTCTGCCAGATGTCAGTAACAGCTCGTTTGAAGGATTCATATCTTCTTTGTCCCACAAAACTAACACATTGACCTCCTTGATAGAGCTTGTCAATTGATCTTTGAATAGGTGCGAGTTTAGCAAACTTACAACAATGACGAAAATCTCTTCCTGGAGGACCAAATTTCTCAAAAGCATTCCAAAAAACTTCAGAAGATACACGTTCTATAGTTAGCTTGTCATCAAATCCTAGTTGTTTACTACTTTCTTCTACATAACTCACTGTTTCAGGAAACTCTATACCTGTATCAACAAATAGAACATCAAAATCCCTATCAGGTGAAGCTTGCATAACCAGAGATAAAGTTACTAAACTATCTTTACCTCCACTATACGAGACCATAACAGGTAGTTCTAAGTCATCTTTGATTTTATGTATAAACGATATAGCTTTCTTCTCTAGACGAACTAGTTCTTTTTCATTCCATTTTACTATATCTTTCCATGAACGTTTTGTATGGTGCTCCTCAACATATTCATCTGCTGCTTGATAGGTTTTAGCGTACACTCCCTTTTTCATTTCATTTCTTTCTGAGTCGTTTATTCTTGCAATTCCACCTGCAACTACTTTATGATTTTTATCAATGATTACAATGTAGTCTCCTACTTTGATGTTTTCATCCGCATCAAGTATACCTGGAATTAAGACACTAGCACCTTTGATGATGTAGTCAATAGCTCCGTCATCTATCATAACCCATTTGATAATATCTTTTCCATTCAGTAAAGCTAGTCCATGCGCATTGAGTTTGAGAATCCAATTGTTGGAAGTAATATCATACCTTCTTGTTCCTATGCTTTTACCATAAAGGATTATTTCGTCTAAGTGATCCTCGGAACCAATATGATTGAGCAGTAAAATGTCATCTTTATGTATTATAGATGTATTATTTCCAAATGTGGTTTTGATTAATTCAATGATTTCAGCAATCTCATATGTCGTTCCTGGTCTAACATCATATGGAGGTGTTAGAGATACTAATTTTACTTGATTATCACATATCGGACAATTATTAGAACTAATTAGAGGTAAAGAACATTCATAGCAATAGTACAAAAGATTGGGTCCTAAATAAGGAATATTTTTCTTCTTTTTCTTTTTCTTACTAGGTTGGATTTTCTGCACCCACCTATGTTTCTCTTAAAAGCTTCATTAAAATTCTTGGTATTTGGTGATGACTTGAAACTTCTGCATATTTCCCTCCACCAAGTCGGGCTAGATCTTTGCAGACTCTTCTACCCCAATCATGTTTACTTGGGAGTGAAATTACATGCAATCTAGGGAAGTATTTCAACAATGGACGTGGATCTCCTCCCCTATTGAATGCACCATCTGTTACAATGACTCCAAATTTGCTTCTTTTCTTAATCTTATCAAGCTCGAGTCCACCATATCTCAATCCTTCAGCTATATTTGTATAGCCTGCACTTTCACTTTCTAGAATTCGATTAATGAGTTCATCAGATTTTACTCTTTCTTTGATACGTTTGATTACATATGCTTGAGTGTTAAAAAGAACAACACTAAAATTATCTCTTGAAAGATTATGAGCCATTACAGCTACTGTCAATGCTGCTGTTGTAAATCGTTCCCCGTATAGTGACCCTGAAGTATCGAACATCAGAACAGCTGTTTTCATTCGCTCCTTTCGTTCTAAACTAACTATATCTTCTGTATTGAGTATTCTGCTTCTATTTTGAAGAAAACGCTCCAGTGTTTCATCAATGTCAAATTCATCAAGCCCTACTTCATATTCTGTTTTCTCAAAGACTTCTCCTCTTATTCCCTGACTTGTGATTCCAAAAGCTGTTTTCATTATGACTTGTCTAGCTAATCTACGAAAAACAGGTCTAGTTCTTTCATCCAGAGCTGATCTCAACATGAAGAACAATTCAGGTGCACTATTATCTCCTTTAGCGGCACGTCTGGCAACCATTGTATATCCATTCTTTGAATTAAGTGCCTCAGCAACCGCAAATTTGTTTGAAACTGCTAGACCTTGAATAGCAGGCATGTTGTCAACATCAATTGCCAATTCAGTTTGTTTTTTAATTTCGTAATAACTCATCCCTTCAGAAAGACTAGAATACACTGAAGGATTCCTTTTTCCTGAAACAATTTCAGCTTCTAGTAATCTGTTTTTGTCCATCTTTCCTCTAAAGACAAAAGGACGCTGTACGTCATCCTTATACAAATCTCCTCCCTCTTCTAGAAAAAATCCAAATCTTTGAAGGTACTTTGAACAATGTCTTTCACGACATCTTCAATCTGATCTTCAACCCCATCTTCCAATTCTATTTTGGTTGCTAGTGCCATAATGGAACCATCAATCCATGATTCAATATCATTAGCTTCAAGGAAACGAATAATAGAAGCTAAATCAATAGCTCCTCTGATAGATGCTCCTCTTCTTAGATCTGGCCAATCCCTTGTTTGCCTAACGATTTTAACTGCTATTCTAACAATTTTCTCATCCTTAATACCGGTTCGAACTCTAACGATATTTTCTTCTTCTTCTTCAGGTTGGTATTGTAATCTTACCCAAACAAACCTATCTCTCAAAGCTTCACTCAATGGAGTTGTAGCTACAAGCTCAGCTGGATTCATTGCACTTATAATGAAGAATCCTTCTTTTGCTTTAACTTCCCCAAGTTTTGGAATGATAATAATTCCTTCATCCATAGCTGATAGGAGAACATTTTGAGTGCCTTCTGGCATCCTGTTTAATTCATTTAGAAAAAGTATGGCACCTTGTTTCATAGCTTTTGTCAATGGACCTGTAACAAAAGAATCCCATGAATAACCTTGTTCAATTACCATTGGAGGATCAAAATGACCTACAAGCTTAGCTGAGCTATATCTTTCATCACCGTCAACTCTCTCCAGATTTTGTGTAAAATAAGATGCAAGTGCGTGTGCTAGAGTTGTTTTTCCCACACCAACATCTCCCTCAAGTAATATATGTCGATTTGCTAGTTTGGCTGCTAAACATTTACGGAGCTCACTAGTTCTACCAACTATGTTATATTGCTTCTGGATTTCATCAATCATCTCTTCAATTGTCTTATCTTGCATAACAACGTCTTCCATCTATTCTCTTTCCTCTTGACAATTATTTTATAAATATCGAACGATAGTTTTATACTACGAAGTTTTAAATACTTTTAGATATTTGGGTAATGCAAAATCTCGAATTTTTCAAACATAGGTCTCTCTTGATGTTATCAATAAAGCTGATGTAATGTTCTTACTAAATCTCTTCTCTGAAGAACTTAACCTTGTTTTGGATGTGAAATCTTCTTTAACTATATGAATAGGAACCTTTTCATAAAAAATATCATTCAACCTATGAACTATTTCTTCCTTGATACTACCTCCCCCTGCACCTATTTTGATTACTAGACTATCAGTTTCAATATTGAAAAAAGTTGAAATTACTTCTTTAACTGTATCAACTGCTGTGTAAATCTCCAGTGTATTTACAATTGTTTTTTTGTCAGCAACTACAGCATATCCTATAGTTTTCCCAGGATCTATTCCTATTATTACTTCAGAAAAATTATCTATCCCAGTAGACAAGTAAAGGATGTTTGAATATAAGTAATATCGATTAAATGCTTTAGGTATGAATTTTTTATCCCATTTGATTGCCAGCTTTTCTGTTTCAGTTGTGATTACAACATCCGTATCTTCAGGAACTGTCTCATCAGGCAAAATGTGTTCTGTTTTAACCTCTTTGATAGCATCTAGAATTTCATTCAGTTTATACACAAACCTAAAATTCTTAGTTGCTATAATAACGTTAATCACAGAATAAACAATCTGCTCATATTAATAAAGCTTTATCACTTAATTTACGATAAGGGAAATGTTTAAACAACTATAAATTAAATTGTCTTCGAAACCTTCCTAGATTACTTTACTTTATTAACAAAAATCATAATCATTTCAGAAGTGGTGAGTAAGATCAGCGAGAATAACAATCTATCTGTAAATATTCAAACATATTTTAATGACTTGAATAAACAACTTAAGAAGATTTATTCTCTCGCATCAAAAGCAAGAAAAAAGGGTCTAGACCCTGTTCCAGATGTAGAAATTCCTATAGCTAAGGATATTGCTGATAGAGTTGAAGGGCTTATTGGTCCTGAAGGGGTTGGGAAAAAGATACGTGATTATGAAAGGAAAAATATGTCTAGGGAACAAGTAGCTTTTAAGATTGCAGGAGATATAAGCCAAGGAAAACTAGTTCAAGGAACAGAAGAACAACTAGCAGAACTAGCTATCAGAAGTTCTTTAGCTGTTATTACCGAAAGCATAACAGCTGCTCCAATAGAGGGGATAGCCAAAGTTAAGATTAAACAAAATGATGATGGATCAGATTATTTAGCTGTGTATTATGCGGGTCCAATTCGTTCAGCAGGAGGAACTGCTGCAGGAATGAGTGTTCTATTAGCTGATTATGTTAGGAAGTCACTAGGACTTTCGAAATACAAACCTAATCAGAGGGAAGTAGAACGATATGTTGAAGAGCTTGAATTATATAATCGAGTAAGTCATTTACAACTTCCAACAACAAAAGAGGAACAGAGATTTGCAGCTCAAAATTTACCAATTGAAATTACAGGAGAACCAACTGACAAGGTAGAAGTATCTGGTAACAGAGATTTAAGGAGAATAGAAACAAATCGATTACGCGGCGGAGCTTGCTTAGTGTTCAATGATGGATTAGTAGGTAGGGCAAAAAAACTTCAAAGAAGACTAGTTGAGAGTAAACTGGAAGGATGGGAGTGGTTTCAAGAGTTAATAAGGATCCATGAAGGATTTGGTTCTCACATAGATGAGGATATACCTGATGAACATGACGTTAAGGATGACTTAGAAGATGATATTGAAGAAGAATTAGAAATTCATTCAGATGATGGATATATTAAGGATGTAATAGCGGGTCGTCCAGTATTTGCACATCCTTCAAAAATTGGTGGATTCAGGATAAGATATGGACGATCTAGAACTACAGGACTTGCGGGAATGGGAATCCATCCAGCTCTAATGGGATTAACAGATGATTTTCTTGCATGTGGAACTCATGTACGAACCGAACGACCTGGTAAAGGCGCCATTGTTATGCCTGTAGATTCCATTCATCCTCCAATTGTTAAACTAATAAATGGTGATGTAATCAAGGTTTATAGCTACAAAGAAGCTAAAGATCTAAAAAAACAACTTCAAGAAATATTGTTTTTAGGCGATATGCTGTACGGTGTTGGAGAATTTAATCAAAACAGTTACAATTTGGTGCCCTCTGGTTATTGTGAGGAGTGGTGGGTTCAAGAATTAGAATCTAATTTCAAAGAAGTTTCCTCAAAAGATAACGAAGTTTTATCACAAAGTTTGGCAAATAAAGTTCGAGGTTTCATAAAAGAACCTTTCACTGAAATTCCTTCTCCAGAGGAAGCGCTAGCTATTTCTAAAGTGTTTGACATCCCGCTTCATCCTGAATATACCTACCATTGGTCAAACATTTCTTTGGATGAATATATTCAACTTCGTAATCATGTAATAAATGATGCTTCCAAAGATGAACAAAATCTAATAATTTCTTCTGATGAGATAATCAAGGGAATCCTGGAAAAGATATTCATACCTCACAAAGTGGTAAAAGATAAGATTGAATTTGGTTTGCAGAGTACACCTCTGTTAGCTTCCTTAGGGATACATAATGGGAAATTAGTCAAACTTGCAAATACTAAGGATAAGATTTTAGATGCTATTAATTCTGTAAGTAATCTTGAAATTAGAGATAAATGCCCGTCATATACAGGCGCTAGAATGGGACGCCCTGAAAAAGCCAAAGATAGGCGAATGAAACCACCTGTACACCTTCTTTTTCCTATTGAGGATAAAGGAGGTAGATTGCGTGATCTCTACAAAGCAGCGGAAAACAAGAAAATATCAATTGATCTTACACAACGAATTTGCCCACAATGTGGAAACTTGACTGATAAATCAATTTGCTCATCTTGCAAAGTCGAAGCAGTATTTGTTAAAAGGTGCGACTTTTGTAATATTAATCTAAATGATGAAAAATGCTCAAAATGTGGTAGAAACGCGGTTAGTTTCACAAGAACAGCGTTTCCGATAAGTGATCGTGTAAACAAAGCGAAACAAACACTTGGTGGCCCCTTACCTAAGAAAGTTAAGGCTGTTAAAAAATTAATGAACAAAGATAAAATGCCTGAACTAATTGAAAAAGGAATTCTTAGGGCAAAACATGATATTTTTGTTTACAGAGATGGGACAATTAGGTTTGATTCTACTGATGCAATATTAACACATTTTAAACCTAAAGAAGTGGGAGTAAAAGTGCAAAAGTTATATGAATTGGGATATTCAATTGATGTTTTTGGCAAGCCTTTAGAAAGAGTGGATCAAATCGTTGAACTAAAAATACAAGATGTGATAGTAAATGATGATGGTGGAAAGCATCTTCTAAATGTTGCTAACTATATTGATGATTTACTTGAGAAGGTTTATGATCTCCCCAGATTTTACAACGCAACAAATCGAGCAGATTTAATAGGAAAAATAATATTTGGGCTTGCACCCCATACATCTGCTGGAATTGTGGGAAGAATAGTTGGTTTTACTAAGGCT
>Ga0114922_10004138_pt1 | contig 13483 bp, 9 predicted proteins | sample AartaG_FD_100975 | JGI IMG/M metagenome (GOLD analysis project Ga0114922, IMG submission 100975) | Deep subsurface microbial communities from Aarhus Bay to uncover new lineages of life (NeLLi) - Aarhus_00045 metaG | ecosystem: Environmental > Aquatic > Marine > Oceanic > Sediment | place: Aarhus... | reverse complement strand
CCAAGTGTCCGTTGAGAGAATCAGGTTGTTCAGAAACCAGTGTGCGTAACTGCTGCAGCGCCGATAGTCTGTCACCTAAACGTAACAAAGCAGATGCCAGTCCTAATCGGACTTGCGGTGATTTATTGCCTAATTGTATTGCCCTGTTCCAGCATTTGACGGCTTCAAAAGGTTTTTGTTCTCTGTCAGCGACAAGACCTTCCATAAAAGCTACAGTCGCCGGGGCGATATCCTTGCGGCGCAACTCGGATATGCAGTCGGTGGCGCGGTCGAGCCGGTCGCACCGGATGAACAACTCCGCGGCAGTGGGCAGAAAGTCCCACGGTTGAGAAGAAAGCTCCTTTAATCCAGCTTCGGCTGTTTTCAGCATCTTCTCTTTTGACTGTGATTTCAGTGCGAGTTGGGCCCATTGTTCCCATAGCGCCAGGTCTGTCGGGGTGGCCGCTTGCACGGCCATGAGGTGTTCTTCTGCTTTATCCAGGGCGTTTGCGGTTATGAATCCTGCAGCGAGGCGCAGCCGTGTTGCGGTGTCTGATAAATCGAGTTTTGCAGCTTGCTCCAGGTCGGTTAAGGCTTTGGCTTGATTGTTGTTTCTTAGATGAAAACGTGCCCGGACTATATAAGCCAAGGCGGAAGATGGATTATTCTTGACCGCTTCGTCATACCAAAAGATTGGCGGGTCTGGAAAGTCCTGCCGACGTTGCTCTGCAAATTGGCCTAATGTCTCGTAGGCTGACACCTGGTCGGGATGTTCTGCTATAAGACTCTTTAACTCTGCTGCTGCTTTGTCGAATTGTCGCTGCTTGTACAATGCCAGGGCCAGCAGCCTCTGCAGTTCCGGGTCTTTATTTGTTTCGAGATGCCTTCTGGCAATTAGCTCAGCCTCACCGGTCATACCAGGCAAGTTCAAATACAAGCCCGTAAGCCTGGCAGCGGCCACAGAGTTGCTGTCTTCTATTCTCAAAACAGTTCGGTAGGCTTGTGTGGCCTGCCCGACGTTGCTCATTTTGAAAGGTCTGATTTTAAGCTGAGCATCGGCGTATTTGAGTAGTACGGGCGCATCATCCTGCTTAATAACTATGTAACGCCCCAACTGGTCTGCCGCCTCTTCCCACCTTTGTTCCTCGTATGCCTTATTGCCGAGTTTAAGTCCTTCTTCGGCCCTGTTGCTTCTTCGTAACCAGCGGACGCCAAAAGCCGTTACGCCCAGAACAGCAAAACTAATTACCAGAACAACAGCCAGTTTCCAGTTAAAGTATCTTTGTGACATTTCCTTACCCTTTCCAGATTCCCATTTTGCGGCACATCGCAAAATGGGCACCCTATTATCTGTATGCTGTTATTTTTAGAACTGGCTGATGAAATTCCCAGCCAGCTTCTTGGCAGTTTGCCAACATATCCATAAGTCCATCTTTAATGACAGATTCTTCACATACTTGGTGTCGTAGTGTATCCATTCCTGAAAGTCTTTCATAGGTTGACGGGTCCTGCACATCTGCCAGAGCCCCGTTATGCCCGGTCGAACCGAGAGTCGCGCGTCACGCCATAGCGGGTTCAAAGTATTCTCCGATTCGGGCGAAGGCCTTGGGCCAACAACGCTCATTTGGCCAAGCAAAACGTTTAGAAACTGAGGTATTTCGTCGATATATGTGTCTCGCAAAAATCTGCCGACCGCATTGGTTCGCGGGTCATCGGTCATCTTGAATTGTGGACCATCGACTTGACTTACCATTCTTAGTTTGTCTTGTATCTTGTCGGCTCCGACAACCATAGTCCTGAATTTCAAGCAGTTGAATACTTTTCCGTGTAGTCCCTGGCGTTTATCCTTAAAGAATACCGGACCAGGCGAACCAAGTTTTATCGCCAGGGCAATAAAGGGGATAATCGGAGCGAATAGAATCAGCACTATTAGCGAAGCAAAACAATCTGCCATTCGCTTGAACCATCTTGCATAGGAACACCTCGGCCAACTGCGGAAGGTATCTGCGGCGGGCCGGTCCCGTTGAACAAAGAGGTCGGAGAGCACGACTGTGTTTTGCTTTGAATTATTGCTGTTGGCTCGAGTAGGATGTTTCCAATTACATTGCGGCCCTTTTACAACACAGTTCAGCACGAGTCGGTTCTGAGGTACGCAGATTTCCGGGCCGATGATAGATGAATTTATGACAGCTCCTTGTTCGATTGTAACATTATCACCTATGATGGTTGGACCTACGACGATAACTTCCGGACCTATGCTGACATTTTTTCCTAATACGACTTTGCCGAATAATCTTGGATATCGATGCGTCTTGTCATTATTATTTGCCGCTGTGCTTCTGAAGCTGTCTTCAGTTTTGCCATAGGAGCGTCCGGACGATAAAGAGCCGACCATCGTCCTGCAAAAATTCAACAATCCGTTTTTTGTTTCCAGGTCCAATACTGTCCCACCCACATTAATTGAGCATAGAAGCAATGCGTTTGACCGACACCTTTTGACAAAGTCGCCGAAAGACAGAAGCAGTGCGCCGTCGGTCAGGACCCGGTCAAGAATATTTGTTTTAACAATAATATGATGAGGCCAATCAGTAGGAACAGGGGTGAATTCAGCCGAATCGGAGTATAATCGACGGAAACCTGCCACCTTACCTTTGGTTGTTAATCGAATCTTTTCCCGTTTGTCAGACAACTCAGGCTCGACATTAACCACTACGACATCTGCTTCTATTCCGGCCAGTACCTTTTCGATGAGTTTACTATTAATTTGTGTGGCAAATCGTCCATTGGAAACGACAAAACCCGAGTTTGGGGCTCCATTGCATTTGATTTCCTGTAGGAAATCCGGGCTGATTGGCACATTTTCTGCGTATTGGATTATCTTTGGCGAAGTTGTCCCGGGGCGGTTTATTTTCCAATTTGTATGATGGTGTGAAGCCGGTTTGATTCTCCATTCTTCCGGGACGGCATAAACAACGTTGTTAGGACCTTGTTTCGCAAAAGTTCGCAAAATGCCGGCTTTGTTGTATGCCCAGCATGAGCTTCTGCTTAAGCCATCGAGAATAATGTTGGTTATAGGCTCGCTGGAAATTGCAAACCGAAGTAGATTTTCACCGTCGCCGGTTGTAGGTTTCTTGTTTTTATGTATGACAATCAGGTTCATAGGTGGATTAATGGGACCGTATTTAGCAGTATCACCACAATTAGGTGTAAATCTGAGCTCAATTGGTACGTGACAGAGTTGGGGGCAAAGAGCTAATGTTTCCGTTGATGATCTCCAGCGGATTTTTCATAATACGTTTTGGAATACTTTGTCTTTTCGTTCTCGTTCTTGATGGGGAGCAGCAGTTTTCTGTTGGCTTGCCTGGAGGTTTTTTTTGATTGGGCGTTTTGTGCGTAATAATTGTAACCATAGCGGTAGTAACTCTGACCAACTCGCACGTTACTTAAAATGGTGCCCAACACCTTGACATTTATTTGTGTCAGTCGTTCTTTTGCTTTTTTAAGGTCCATGGCTTGAGTTTGACCGGCAAAACTGGTCAATATAGCCGCATCTGCAATCGTTGCCCACATAAGGGCGTCAGGAAAGGCCAGTACCGGAGGAGTATCAATAATCACGTGGTCGTAGTTCTGGCTGATAGCATTTATGTGGTGAGCCGTGAGGGGTGAAGCTAAAAGCTCATAAGCATCGGCTGCGTTGCTGGAGTCGGCCGCAAGTACATCCAGGCCGGTTGAAGGAATAGAACGAACAGCTTGTTTGAATTCTCTTCCGAAAAGGATGTCTTGCAGACCATTTGAACCCCTGGGAAGGTTTAACAAAGCTGCAATATCAGGTTTTCTCAGGTCGCCGTCTATCAACAAAACTTTCTTTCCAGATCTTGACATGCTTATTGCTAAGTTGACGGAAAAAGTAGTTTTGCCTTCTCGCATCCCAGGGCTTGTGATAACCAGCTTCCTGGGCATTCCGTTGCCGTCAAGCAGTCCTAAGTTGGCACGAATGGTTTGGTAGTCTCCGGCTATGAGTTCCGGCAGACGAGCTGGTTTGATGGTGTGTGAACTGGTGGTGGTCCCGATTATTGGGATGCCGATGCGTTTGACCACCTCGTCAGGTGTCCGCAAGCTATGGTCTGCTTTGTCTTTCAGGAGAGCTAATAGCGTTCCGCAAGCCATCGCGGCGAATATAAGAGCCATTGTATATTTGATGCGTTTGTCCTGGATATAAGAAATGTTGGCATTGTCGGCGACAGAAATCCTTGCAGGACGTTTTCGTTCCATTTCCAATTCAAGTATGCGCCGGTCGATTTTATCCTTTAACTCCTTGGTTAGGGCTAATTCGTCCTCCAAGCCGTCAATAGCCAGTTGTGTGCGTCCGAGTCCTATGGTTTCAGTATCTTCCTTAGCCAATGTCTCTCGAATCTGGTTTTCGTAAGCTTGTGTTTGCTCCAGCTCTGCCTGTAGGTTAATCAGTTTCTTTCGGCTGGCGTTTGCGTTTTCCTTGGTCATCAGCTCGTCAAATTTCTTGCCTGCATCTTCCTTTTGCTCCTCAAGACGTGCTTTAAGTGCTTCTAATATTTCCGTTGTGCCCTGAAGTTCCGGATTGGTAGGAGCTAATGTCTGCTCAGCAACGATGAGTGCCTGGTCTGACTGCACGATATTTGTCGTCAGTGCTCTTACCGCCGGGTTATTATTTATGTACTCTTCGCGCATTGTCACCAATTCCTGCGGCGGGATAGTCTCTTCTTCTGTCTGCTCAAGTATTTTCACCCGCGTTTCGAGATAGAGTCTTGTTGCCTCGACTTTGGTGAGTTCCGTCAATAGGCCGGCAACGCGTTGCAAATTCATATCGTAACGGCCGGCTAACTTTTTAGAACCATACTCTTGTGCCAATGTGTGGATCGCGTCGCGCTGGCTTTGCAATTTTTCTAACAGCACGTTGCGTTCACTTTCCAAAAGAGCCAGGTTCCGGCTCTCTTCTTGGGCTGAACTGGAAACCTCGACGGCCATATAAGCGTTGATAAAAGCATCTACAATCTGCTTTGCCTCTTCGGGCTTTGTGCTTTTCATAGTTACAACTATTCGCTCGCTTCGATGAGCCGGAGTGGATGTGATGATATTGTCGAGTATCGCCTGTTTCAAAATGATTGCCGGCTCAGGCTTTGTTTTGGAATTGTTTAGTGTCTGTTTTAGTTTTGTAGCAAACCTGGCTGGATTATCTTCAAAGAAGGCCAGTTTTTTATCTGCTAAATTGTCCGCTACTCTCTGCACGACCCGGCTGTCAGTGATAATGTCTGCCTGGCTGTACATAAAGCTTTGATAATTTGATATTTCTCCACTGTCTGCTTCGCCGGTCAGAATGTTATCTATGATAGGATCAACGCCTATCTTGCCCGTTACGCTATATACAGGTTTGATAAAACGCCATATAGCAGGTATGCCGATTGCACACATAGTCAAGAATACCGCGAGCACAATATACCACCGACGCAGTATCCTGATGATTGGGAAGGGCTCGGAATTACTATCGGGTTCAGGTGGTGGCTCGAAAGCGGCAGGCTTCTGTACAATCACTCGGTCAAGATATTTTTCCAAATTATTCATATTTTGGTTCTCCTTAATTTTTGTTTGCTAATGCAAATCACCCTTTTTGCCGTGTAATTATTATTGATTCTTCTTTCATCTCAGGCGTTGTAAGTTTTGTCAAAAGCCAAAGCTCTGCAACTACTGCCGCAAGGGCCAATGGCATCATGGCATACCCGCCGAAATCGTGGAATATTTCTTCCCAATGCTCTCCAGTGAGCACTGTAAAAGCTAATGCTGTGACCGTTAGCCGCACCGTGTTGCAAAGCAAAGCTATGGGCAGGCTGGAGGCAAGAATGATGAGCTTTTCCCACCATGCCCGTTTGACAAGCAGTACGACCAAACTGCAAATCACAAGGAAGGCGGTGACCATTCTCAAGCCGTTGCATGCCTCGGCGACCGCCACAGTCGCTTCGCCGATATGGATAATATTGCCTTGTTGTATGACTTCATAGCCCAGCGTCTCCAGGCAGAATACGGCCGACGAAGTGGCCCAGCTTTGGAGAGGCAGTGCCACAGCGGCCTGGACACGGTTAGGCCAGGGCAGCATCAGGCATAAGAACAGTAATACCGTAAATACTTTTCTGAAAAGCTGCCAGCCAAACAGCAGCAGCACCAAGGCGGCAATACTAAGAGCAATGGATAATCTCTCTGCTGAACCGTACATAAAGAACAGCCCGAACAGCCTGATGCCTTGCGCCGCCAGAAAGGCAAATAGTCCCCAAACAGAAGGTCTTATCCGGCTTTTGGCGATACTCTGCCGCCTCGACCATAAGACATAGACAGCCAGAAAAGGAACTAAAAGACCACAGGAATATTCGTCACTTCTTTGCCATATATTCCAAACATCTGCAATGCCGGGCCAGTAAGACCAGAGAAAGGCTATTAACACAAGGCCGGCTGAAAACCACATTAGAGCATTTCTATCGTGCGATTGTACACGACCTGGCGGCCTTTCGTTGATTTTGCCGGGTAATCTGCTTCCGTGATTTCTCGTTACTTTTAATACACTTCTGAGCGAGCTTCCCACTTTTCCCTCCGGTTTGAATGATATAGACTGTTCTTCGGCGACAGTATTGCGCTGCACAACAGCCCGGTGGTCAATTACACATCGCTGGACATGGCAATTTGGACCGACTTGTGCGTCATCCCATAGCACACTATTTGCCACGAGGCTTCCCGGACCGATAGTAACATTACTTCCGAGTATAGTCGGCCCGAAAATGACAGCGTCCTTTGATATTCGAGCGCCATCCATAATAGCGACCGGCCCATAAATTCGCGCATCCGGGTCAACTTCTGTCTTGGCTGCCGTCCATACGTTCTGTGAGCCATTCCGCTTACAGAGCTTTAAATCCTCATTCAACTTTGGGCCGCTTTCGAGATAATTGGAAATGGCAGACAGGTATCCTTGACGATCCCGGAAATTACCGGCGTGATTCGGTAATGTCGCCGCATGAACGCTTTTACCGGCCCGCAGCATTTCAGGAATGAGGCCTTCCTTGATGTCAAAATAACATCCTTTTGGAATATGTTCCAAGATGCTGGGATTGCATACGTAGATGTCTGCCAACTGTCCGGTCGGTTGGCCGTTCCCGATACCGGGATTCAGCATCATTGTTAAATCGGACTTGCCATCACGGTGGGCACTTATCAGCTCATCGATTTTCGGGGGACATATCATACTGGCAGGAAAAACCAAAAGTAACGCATCTGTTTTGTTACTCGCGGCATTGCGAATACATCCGGCAGTGCCGACCGGCAGCGGTTCGTCCAAAAACTCCAGCTCCATACGAGCATCCACTTTAATCGATTCTGCCAGCAATGAACCATCACCGTTGGAGCAGATTGTAGCCTGCTTTATACCTTGACCGGCCAGAGAAGTTAACAGGCGTTCCAGAACGGATTTTCCAGCCACCGGCCACAAGGCGGTGGGCAATTTTGATGGAAGTATATGCCGTCCGAAATCACGGCAACCGGCGAGTATAATGGCTTTTATAAGCTTTTTACCAAGCATTGGGTTCATCCAATTTTGTGTTGTAAACTGTTCAGGAAATGACGAATTCTATCTGCTACTGCATGAGGATTGGCTTTTCTTTCTCGGGGAACGAAGTTTCTCAACTCGAGGATGCGTTTAGGTAAGTCCTCAACATTATATGCCACCAGCAAATGGCCGAATTCTTCGAACTTTCGAGCAATAGCAAGCTGATGGTCATTTACTGCTTCACCATACTTTTTTAATCGAGGCATAACAAGCAGTGGCTTATGGTGCTCCAGGGCCGTGGTTATTGTACCCATCCCGGCATGACTGATTATGCAGGACGCCTCACATATATGCTTATCAAACACTTTCTTCTCTAATGATGAGATTGCTTCAAAGTTCTGGGGCCGATATGAGCTGTGGCCCATCTGTGCAAATATTTTCTCTTCAAAACCGTTTCGGCCGATTGCCTTATCGACAGCTCTGACCAAACGGTCAAATGGAAATTGAGTGCCTACCGTCAGAAACATCATATCACAGTACCCACATATTCAACATTTCTATACTGTTTTGTAAGTTTCGGCCACTGCACCAAAAAGAGGTCGGATATGTATCTGACCATCCTCCCTGAAAGTGATATCCGCTCCACATTGGTAATGCTGTCAATCCAAATCACTTTTGCACCGAGCAGCTTGCTTATAAAACATACCATGCAGCCGGCTGCTGCGCCCGTGCTGATTACCACATCAGGTTTTTCTCTGAGCACTACTTTAATGCATTGCACCAACACCTTTAAGACCCGTATCGGATGCTGCCGATTGCACTCTCCAACAACATAAACCTTACCATGCTCTCGAAGCATGTCCCGTATAACATCTGTTGTTGTTACGCAAAAAGTGTCATGTTCATTCCAGTTATCTGATATCTTAAGCAATTGAGAAATATGCCCTCCTGCTGATGCAGCTAAGCAAATCCGCAGGTTTTCTTTGCCTCTAATCATCAGTTTGATACCTCAAGAAAGTTATTTCTCCCGAGAAGCTCATCCAGCAATAATACTGCCTTGTGGTCCCACGTGAATGCCTGAACTTTTTTTCTTCGTGCAGTAACTCGCTGGGGATTATCTTCTGCCAGAGCCTGTTTTATACGTTCGGCAAATTCTTCAGATGTTTTAGCCTCGTACACAACGTCTTTGTAGTTTTGCAATTGGTTAAAGGGAGTACTTACTATGGGTTTCCCAAGGGCCAGATATTCTTTAAGTTTAATTGGGTTGCATGCTTCTATCCAGCGATTCTGTCTCCACGGCATAATCGCCACATCAAAACATTTGCCATAATGGGGAATCTGCTCGTAGGGCTTTTGCCCCAGCAGTCTAACGTTTTTTTTTGATAGCAGGTTTTGGCAGTCGATTGACGGCTTACCTATGAATACAAAGTTCATCTCCGGCAGCAGGTCGATGACTTTTTCCATTAAGTCGATGTCACTGGTATGATTGTCAATGCCGCCAAAAAAGCCCACAACAGGTCTATCAACGTCTCTCATATCGGGTGGTATTTCCTTGTTCATTTCCGCTGTGGCGAACAACTCGTAATCGACCCCATGGTCAAGATAGAGGGCTTTCCTGCACCGGTCTTTTTCTTCAGCGTACAATGCTTTGTTTACGAATATTGTCAGGTCGGCGGCGGCTTTCAACTTGTGGTCATATTGCCGAATTATTTTGGTATCTACGTTGGGATATTCCTCGTATCGGTCGGTCCGCTGATAAACAAGCTTCTTTTTCTTTAGCTGAATAGCTACATCACAAGCCGCGGGACAGGCCACCCAAATTGTTGGACTTTGTATCTTTAGTTTTCGCATTACAAGACACAGTTGTAACTGCAAGATTATCTCATTGAGCTTTCTTAACCAGCCGATATGATGAACAGGCAGCGTAAATGGACTGTAAACCCAAAATCCCGCATCGCTTTTCTTTAGACCTTTCAATATGCTCTTTGCTTTTCGTAGCAGTTTTTGTGAAAAGCTTTTCCCACCACCGGTTCCTTTGTTTAGACTGGGTTTTTGCATGACAATGGAATTGACGTAGAGGGCGGTACCGAGTTGGGCGAAACGCTTCATCAATTGCATATCGATATGCCCGCGATTATGGTACCACCAGTCCTCGCCGCCGAAACAAACCACGTTGAATCTTTTCTGCATCTTTTGATTTTACCTTCTGATACACAGGCCACTTCCACCAACCAGGGCTTGCAATGCGCCTATGGCGTAAGTTCGGGCTGTTTGAATGTACACTTTACGTCCCTGCTTCTGCAGGATTGCCAATCCCAGCCAGTATGGAACTCTGAAAACGAAGAACAATGCAACCAGCAGGCACGCCAAAGCATGTATGACATGACCTCTATGTTTCTTCAAAAAGAGCAATATGCTTCCCCGTAATTGCAATGTCATGGCAGGTCGGTCTTGCTTACTGCTCGATGAGTGAAGGTGAATAATTTCCGCAGCTGGTGTAAAAAGTATTTGCCAGCCGGCCTTTTTGAAGCGGCAGCACCAATCGGTTTCTTCCCCGTATACAAAATACCGCTCATCCAGTAGCCCAACCTGTTCGATAGCCTTACGCTGGACAAGCATAAAGCACCCTGTTACGACATCTACTTGCCTTGTGCTATTCCTGTCCCACCACGTCATTTGTTCGCGCCCAAAGAATCTGCTTGTTGGGAACACTTTATACAGGTAAGTTGTTGACAGAAGCATGTTCAGTATCGAGGGAAACATAAAACAAGTTGGCTGCAGGCTACTGTTCGGATTTAACACACGACAACCCACAACGGCAGCTTGCTGATGTGAATCGGCAAAGGCAACTGCTTTGTCAACAGCATTATCTAACACTACGGTATCGCTATTAAGCAACAATACATAGCGTCCTTTGGCGATTGCCATGCCCTGATTATTGGCTGCTGCGAAGCCTATATTCTCGGTATTCTGAATAAAACGAACTCCGGGGAAACCGTTCTTGATCATTTCCGTCGAGCCGTCGCTTGAGGCATTGTCTATCACTATTACTTCAAAATCCAGGCTATTTGTCTGCTCATATATCGACCGCAGACAACCAGATAGAATGTCCCTCGTATTCCAGTTAACTATGACTATTGATACGTCCAATTGACTATTCTTTCCGTTATTCAATAGCTCCGCTATACCTTAGTTTCCACATGCTATCCACTGAAGAGCCCAGCTTGGATCACGAAACGAGTTAAACTCCAAAGAGCAGTAGTTTACGTTTGAGTTTCCTCAATAAGAAATATAGGTGAAAAACCACCTTTCGTGGTAAAAGCTTAGGTATATATATAGACAACGTTCTTTTGTAAATTCTTCTAAAGCGACTTTCTCCTTCAGCCTTCGCTCCCAATAATCCCGCTTCTCGCACAAGTTCAATAGCCCTTAACCTCTCTTCAGCACTGAATTCAGGAGTCTCGAAAATAATCCGTGGGTTCATTTCTTCGAACCGCGTTACGTCAGGTTCAACAAGGAATCTGCCATTATCCTCAACATATTGCCAAAGAGCTGTTCCTGGAAAGGGCACCGCAGTTCCAAACGTACATTTTGTGCAGCCGCTTCCCTTGGCAAACTTCACGGACTCCTTAACCGTTTCTAACGTCTCTCCAGGATTACCAATCATAAACTGCCCAATAACGTCTATTCCGGCTGACTGAAGCATCTTTATACCACGTTCTATTTGGTCTATAGTCTCGCGTTTCCCCATGCGAATCAGCATCTGAGGGTTGGCAGACTCTATTCCGATAGCCACATGTGAACATCCTGCTTGCCGCATTTTCCTACTTACATCGGTGTTCACTATATCCGCTCTAAAGCCTCTGACCCCCCAGGGGATATTAATCTTCTCTTCTATAATTTGATCGCATATAGCATTAACTCTCTTAAGATTCATATTAAAACCATCATCATGAAACTCGAAAGGCCTGGGGCCAAATTTGTCTTCCAGCCACTTTACTTCCTTAATAATATTCTCCGGACTACGGGGTCTCCACTTCCTCGACCATATCTGCGAAGAAGCACAAAATACACATGCAAAGGGACAGCCCCTACTTGTAATCAGAGGGAGCCTTCCGGCATATCTTCGCATAGGGAATAAATCAAATGCAGGAAAGGGTAACATATCAAGGTTCTCTATCAGAACTCTGGGAGCGTTGACTACAACGTTTCCGTCTCTTCTAAAAATCAAGCCGTTTACTTTACTCAATACATTGGCATTAAACCGGTTCTCTGAGTTTTTAAGTAATCTCAGCAGTTCGTCGAGAGTCAATTCGCCCTCACCATATATTGCAAAATCAATAAGAGATTCTCTCATAACGTCCTTCATCATAATAGATACATGCGGCCCTCCAAATATTACTGGTATATCGTTTTTTTTTGTTTTGAAAATCTTCGCAATCCCCACTGCTTCTCTATATGTCCTGCTGGTAACTGTAACGGCTGCTATGTCCCATTGCTCATCGAAAAACCTGTCAACTTCTTTGTGATTCATAACCGCGGTATCTAATACTTTAATATCAATGGAGTCATCCTTGCTCAGAATGTAAGACGCCAGATACCCTAAACCAAGAGACATTTGGCTTTCTGTGGATTGTTTGTTAGGATATACCATCGCAAGTCTCATCTCTTGTTCTCCATCAACTGTGAAACAGTCAACATCTGCAAATCTGACTGTTGGGCCATTGTTAAAACCGACTTAATTGACTCAAGCACAAAGCAATCGTTAGAATCGTCTGAACGGTCAAAGTCATGAGCCAGCGTTACCGCGCCTCCTGCTTTCTTAACCTGTAGGACCATTTTTTGACCGTCGCGTTCATCAGGGGACCAGGTATCCCCTACATCGATGGTCCAGTACACAATTGGCACCCTACGCATCCACAAATAAAACAAGCATATAATATTGATCTTTCCATGGGGGGGACGAAAGGGGTATTTACTCCTTTTAACTCCCAATACTGTGTTAATAGCTTGCCATCCTTTTTTAATGTCAGCCAAACTCTGAAAGGGTGGCACCTTCCAGTAATGCATGTGCTTGTAACCATGCGAACAAATCTCGTGACCGGCAGCAATAATCTGTTGGACAATAGCTTCACGCCCTCGAATATTTTCGCCAAGAAGGAAGAATGTGGCCTTCGCATCATATTCGGCCAATACGCTCAAAAGAGCAGGGGTCAATCTGGTTCCGGGCCCGTCATCAAAAGTCAGTACTACGGCCTTAGTCTTGGTGGCTTTCCATTTGAGTAGCAACCTCAGACATCTGCCATGGATCCACGGAACACCAAGGTAGAGAAAACCGGCAGTACACAGACATACAACTGATGCGATTAGAATTCCCTTTGACTCCAATTCAGTGCTTCTTGTTGTTTTGTAACAAATTCCGCCAACGGCGTTTTGTCCAACCCGTCAGGCCTGTCTTATTTACAGTATATTCTAAACCTAAATTCAGAACCGTCACACATGTTCGCAGCATATTGATAAATATCGGGTACGGTCTCGGCGCAAAAATGTAAACAGTGCCTTCGTACCAATGCTGATTGTTTCCCCATCGTTTGTGCTCGCCACCACCAAAACCAAAATCAAAATAATCGATCGCTGGGTCTTCACAGAGAGACTCCAAAACCCTGAGAAATAAGATAGTCCCAATATTATACTCTTTCCACTCAGGAGAATACCCGATTTGCTCGCCAAAACAGGTGTGTCTGTATCTTAAAGCTCTCCGAAAAGCACACGCCTTGTCATCGATGTAGAGAATGTCAAAACGAAGCCAATTCTTTCTTGCAGCGATAGTTAGAAGTGTCCGCGTTTTGGTATCATCGACAAAACCGCCATAAAGCCCACGCTGATATGTCTCAGATGAAATCTGCGCAGCAGCTTTCATAGCCTCTTCTAACTCATCTTCACGTG
>Ga0114922_10004137_pt1 | contig 13483 bp, 11 predicted proteins | sample AartaG_FD_100975 | JGI IMG/M metagenome (GOLD analysis project Ga0114922, IMG submission 100975) | Deep subsurface microbial communities from Aarhus Bay to uncover new lineages of life (NeLLi) - Aarhus_00045 metaG | ecosystem: Environmental > Aquatic > Marine > Oceanic > Sediment | place... | reverse complement strand
CCCGAGGGCTCCAGCCGGTTCCAGGAGATGTGGAAGCGCGACGGCAGCGGCCTGCTGGACCCCGGGCGGCGGGGCAGCGAGGCCGTCCGCGGGCGCCTCATTCCGCGCCTGGTGGTCGAGCCGGTCAAGGGCTCCGGCGGGAAGTGCAAGATGCTCGACGAGGGCGCGGGCCTGTTCGTCTGGACGGTCAAGGAGACGAAGAAGGCGGACCACTACTATGCCGTCACGAAAACCGGCGGCGGCGAGATCGGCAAGGGCAACACCGCCGGGCCGGTCAGCGAGGTCAAGCAGCCCATCGGCGCCGTGAAATACTACGTGGAGACCGCCACGGACAAGAAGACGGGAAAGCAGGTGACCGCCCGCGAGTGGTACATCATGTGGATGGACTACGAGCTGTGGAACCCGCACTACGTCGGCTACGCCTTCCCGTTCGCGATCACGCCGGGGTCGTTCAAGGTCGGGGGCCGGTGCCCCTCGGCCCACCTCGACGGGATAGGCACGATGAACGTCTTCACGGCCGGGTACACGAACTTCGGCTGCGGGGACTTCTCGCGGAACGCCTTTCCGACGTGGTACTTCGGCTACGGGACGAAGGTCCGCAACCGCGCCAGCGGCGAGAACGTCAAGCAGGAGGTCGCCAACTACGTCCAGCACCGCATCCTTCAGACGGTGCTTTGGGCGCGGCGGAAGTACAAGATCACCGACCCGCGGTTCGTCATCAACGGCAACTCGATGGGCGCCAGCGGGGCGATCGGCTTCGCCCTGCAATACCCGAAGTTCGTCACGGCCATCTGGTCGAACGAGGGGCTGACCGACTACGCCGACACGATGTCCGTCCGGGGCGGCCGGGAGGTGCGGCTGTGGCGGTCGTCCATCTTCGGCAACTACGGCAAGCTCGACCTGAAGAACCCGGCCAAGTTCCTGCCATTCGGCGACGAGCGAATGGACTGGGTGCTCAAGTTCAACGGCGAGAACGTTTACAACGTCCGCAACGCCGCCTGGTTCCTCGAAAAGAACGTCGCCGAGGACTTCCCCTTCCTGAACATCGGGCACTGCTGGCAGGACGGCAGCATCCCCGCCAAGAACCAGGCCGTGCCTTTCGAGAAGTACATCCGCAATTCGCGCCACTGCTTCAGCTACACGATCGCCGCCGGCGGGCACGGGTGGGGCTCGGCCTGGAGCAACGGGCGGATGATGTGGCTGGTGCGCTGGGATGAGTCACGCCCGGGCTTCTCCAACGTCGCCTCGATCGTCGGCTGGCGGTACGGCAAGAAGGACCCGACCAGCCACACGTACATGTACAAGGTCGCCTGGGGCGTGAAGGAAAAGCCGATCAAGGGCAAGGCCATCGAGGAGACGGCGATCTCCTGGACGCTGCCGATCATACACACGGCCGCGGAGGGCCAGGAGGAGGACTACGCCGTGGACGTCACGCTGCGGAACCTCCAGAAGCTCAAGGTGGTCGAGGGCGACGTGTTCACCTACGAGGTGAGGTCGCTCGACGGATCGAAGGGCGAGGCCAGCGGGGAGATCACGGCCGACGGGCACAACCTGCTGCTGGTGCCGAAGGTGCCGATCCGCCGCAGCGGCGCCCTGATCGTCGTCAAGCTCAAGAAGCGCGGGCCGAAGTTCAAGTAGCGGCCCCCGGCGGGCGCCGAAGAAGCCCTGTGCTCGGGCCGGCCTGTATGCTTCAATATCCCCCAGCGGGATATGTCCGAAAGGTGACGAGATGCGTTTCACCAAGATGCACGGAATCGGGAACGACTACGTTTACGTGGACTGCTTCGCCGAGAGCGTTGCGGACCCGGCCGGTCTGTCGCGGCGGATCTCCGACCGGCATTTCGGCGTCGGCGGCGACGGGCTGATCCTCATTCTCCCGTCCGACCAGGCCGACGTGCGGATGCGGATCTTCAACGCCGACGGGTCCGAGGCCGAGATGTGCGGCAACGGCATCCGCTGCCTGGGCAAGTACGTCTACGACCACGGGCTGGCCGAGGCAAACCCACTACGCGTGGAGACTGCCGCCGGGACAAAGACCGTCGAGCTAGAACTCGACGCGGCCGGCAAGGTCGCCGCCGCCACCGTGGACATGGGCGAGCCGATACTCCCCGCCGCCGAGGTGCCGGCCGAGCTGCCGGGCCTGGAGGGCGGCGAGCAGGCAGTCGGCGTGGCCTTCGCCGGGCAGATCAACTGGGCCGATCACGTCATCGGCGACGCCTGGATCGGCCGGTGCGGCTGGGACGGGCAGGTCACCTGTGTGTCGATGGGCAACCCCCACGCGGTGCTGTACTGCCAGGCCGTCGCCGCCGTGCCGCTGGAATGGGTCGGGCCGGTGTTCGAGAACCACCCCGCCTTCCCCGAGCGGATCAACGTCCACTTCGTCGAGGCGCACTGCCGCGACGAGCTGACGATGCGGACGTGGGAGCGCGGCAGCGGGATCACGCTGGCCTGCGGGACCGGGGCCTCGGCCGTGTGCGTCGCCGGCGTCCTCACCGGCCGGAGCGGGCGAGAGGCGCTCATACACCTGCCCGGGGGCGACCTGAAGCTCGAGTGGCGACAGGCGGACAACCACGTGTACATGACCGGACCGGCCACCGAGGTCTTCTCCGGCGACTGGCCCGAGTGAGCTACTCCTGCTCCAGCAGGCAGAGGAACATCTCCGCCGCGTGCCAGGGGGGGGCTTTACGAGGCCGGGGAAATGCGTCTGCGTCTCGCCGCCCAGTCAGTATAATGCCCGCTTTGCCGCCCAGGCGGCCAGCCAGCCGAAAGGAGCTTTCAGGTGAGTTCGTCGAAGAAGCGCTACGCAGTGGTGGGGGTCGGTTCACGCAGCACGATGTACACCAGGGCCATCACCGAGACCTACGCCCAGCAGTGCGAGCTGGTCGGCCTGTGCGACACGAACCCGGCGCGGGTGGAGCTGCGCCGGCGGCGCCTGCCGGAAGGCTACCCGGAGGTGCCGGCATACGCGGCCGGGGACTTCGACCGCATGGTCGCCGAGACGCGCCCCGACGTGGTCATCGTCACCAGCATGGACGTCACCCACAGCGATTACATCGTCCGGGCGATGGAGCTGGGCGCCGACGTGGTGACCGAGAAGCCAATGACCACCGACGAGCAGCGCTGCGCGGCGATCCTGCGGACTCAGCGCCGCACCGGGCGGGCGCTCCAGGTAACCTTCAACTACCGCTACTCGCCGCCGCGCTCGCAGGTCAGGGAGCTGCTGGCCGCCGACAAGATCGGCGAGGTGCTCAGCGTCGATTTCCACTGGTGGCTGGACACGCGCCACGGGGCCGACTACTTCCGCCGCTGGCACCGCAACCGGGCCAACTCCAGCTCGCTGCTGGTGCATAAGGCGACGCATCACTTCGACCTGGTGAACTGGTGGCTGGGCGCCCGCCCGGTGGAGGTCTTCTGCATGGCGCGGCGCGAGTTCTACACGCCGGCGACGGCCGACGATATCTTCGGCCTGAGCGGGCGGTCCGAGCGGTGCCACACCTGCAAGCTGCGCGACAAGTGCCCTTTCTTCCTCGACATCGAGGCCAACGAGTCGCTCAAGGCGATGTACCTCGACTGCGAGGGCGAGGACGGCTATTTCCGCGACCGCTGCGTCTTCAGCGATCAGATCGACATCTGGGACGTGATGAACGTCATGGCGCGCTACGACAACGGCGTGACCATGAGCTACTCGCTGAACGCCTACAACCCGGTCGAGGGCTACACCATCGCCTTCAACGGCCGGCGAGGGCGGCTGGAGCACCTGGCCTGCGAGAGCACCTACATCAGCGGCGACGGCAGCGTGCCCGGCGAGCTGCAGAAGGGCAACGTGACCGTCACACTGATACCGGCCTTCAAGGCGCCGCAGGTGATCGAGCCCCGCACCGCCAGCGGCGGGCACGGCGGCGGCGACGCGGTGCTGCTGGAGGACGTATTCAATCCCTCCCCGGCGCCCGACCCGCTGAAGCGCAAGGCCGGGGCGCTCGACGGGGCGTACTCCATACTCATCGGCATCGCCGCCTGCCGCAGCATCGACTCGGGCCAGCCGGTCAAGATCGCCGACCTGGTGGATGAGGAGCTGCTGGGGTAGGGCCGCCCGGCGGGGCCGCCGCGGCCGCGGCTGTCGCAGGCTCGATCGGCGCAGAACAAAGCCCCGGCCGGCACCGACCGGGGCGTGTGGGCGATTTCACTTGACGGCAGGGGCTTCTCAGTCCGCCTCGCGAAGGTGCCAGTAGCTCATCCGCGAGGGCTTGTCCAGCATCCAGAAGCTGTCCCAGTCGTCGTTTATCTGCCGGGCCTCGAGGGCCATGATGTTACGGTGGCGACGCCTGCGCTCAGAGGCGCTGTGGACCAGGCCCGGCCCGCAGCCGGACATGAAGGTCGCGACCACCAACGCCAACAGAATCAGCAACCGTTTCATGACTAACACCTTTCCATGCGGTCGAAAGCCTGCACCAATCCCATATTCCGCCGAATGAATCAGGCCTTTCGGCCGGCATGCTATCCCCCGGGAGCGGCCCTGTCAATCGAAAAGGAGAGGAAATCGCCCCCTCACGCCGGGGGCCGAGCACTCCGGGCCCTGCTGATCATCTTGGCGACGTTCTTGCCGGGCTGGAAGGACAGGACGTTCTTGGCGGGCACAAGAACCTCTTCGTTGGTCTTGGGATTGCGGGCCTTGCGGGCGGCGCGTCGCTTGACCTCGAAGACGCCGAAGTTGCGAAGCTCGAACCTGCCGTTTTCGGCGACGGCCTGCAAGACCGAGTCGAGAGTACGCTGGACGATCTTCCTGGCGGTAACCTGGTCTATGTTCAACTCCATCGCTATCTGCCGAATGAGTTCCCGCTTGGTCAAGGCCGAGAATCTCCTATGGCGGCGGCGAGTGCGTTACCGCCACGACACTAGAGCTGATCTTGCAGACAATGAACCCTCAGCCCGGCCCCTGGAACTGCTGCCAAGGCTGCTAAGACACTATCAGATGAAAACTTGGCGTCAAGGGCAAAAACAAGCCCGCCCACGCCCCCGGTAGTTCGATAAGCTATTTGCTGGAAAACAATTGCATCATCAGCCCGGGCATGTCTGCGTAAGCGTATGGCAGCCAACGGCTTTGGTGGAGACGCCTGATTTGGCGGTGCAGGCGCTCATAGAGGCGCTGAAGATCGGTGCCCCGCCCAACTTTTTTTCCACAAAAGAACACTCGGCAACCCAGCGGGCGACGGCGGTAGGCGGTGCAGTCCGGACCGACCTGATAGGGGCAGCGGCGCTGCCAGGCGCGCTGCGGCGCCGGCGGCGGCTCGAGCGTCAGCAGCGCCAGCTCCCCCAAGGAGACGTACAGCCGGTGGTCGCAGAGGTCGAACTTGCAGCACATCCCTCCCCCCATGCAGACCCCGCCGGCCACGGACCGATCGGCTTGCTCGTATATCTCCCGCAGACCTTCCAGCAGGGCCTCGTCCGAGCGGCACAGGTTAACGGCCCCCCGCAGGTCCGCCTCAGGGGTCGGCGAGCTTTCGCTTGTCTCGGATTTCATCGTAATCGAACCGCGGACCACGGTTTATGCCGGGGCACCGCCGCCCGGCCGTGCTCCACGAGTCAGGGTCCTCAAGGTTCAGCGGCCAGAACGGCCAGCTCCGGCACTGGGCCGGGCGGACCGGGTAGATCTTGCACCCGGAGAGGTTCGACGGGTCGTAGCTCAGGAAGACGCAGTCGCGGGTCTTGGGGTCCTCTTTCAGGCTGAAGCGCTTGCCCACGCGGCGGAGGTATCGGTCGCGGACTTCCTCGATGGGCAGCTTGAGGAACTCGACGAGGGCGTCGAGTTCCTGCTGGTTGACCCAGACGTATCCCTCGGCAGGCCCGGCGCAGCATCGCCCGCAGCGGATGCACTCGAACGCCAGCCCGCCGGCGTACCAAGGTGGCTTTCTCGTAAAGAGTTTCATGTCGTCGGCATTGTAAGGGATGGGGGGCGGGGTTTGCACGCCCGCGGCGCCGGCGGCGCTAACTGGCCGGGCGGGTCGAGGGGCGTTGCTTGTGAGGCCCCTTAGGCTCTTCCTTGGGCACGAGCTTGATGCTCACCCGCCGCACGCGCCCGCCCCTTACGGCGAACGTGCCGACCAGCTTCCTTCCGTCCTCGAGCTGGCAGACCAACTGTGGCAGCTTCCGCGGCGGCGTCTCGATGATCCACTTGCCCAGTCGGGCGGCCTGGGGAAGATGCTGGGCCAGCAGACCCGGCGGTAGCCAGTCGAGCTTGTGACACTTCAGCTTGCCGGCCCGGGCCGACTTGAGGAAGGCGTCGGCGCTCTCAAAGCGCTGCTGCTGGCTGCAACTGCGGGCGAAGAAGCTGTTCATCGTGCTGGCCGCCACCCGGGCGTACACGTCGGCCGAGGGATTCTTGCCTTGGGCCAGCCACCACTGGCGGCATTTCTTCTCAAAGCCGTCGATGTCCCGCCCGAAGCTGCGGACCCACGCCTTCTCGTAGGGACTTCCCCGGCTGATGTTGCTGATGAAGGTCGAGAGCGGCTTGACGTACTTGCCTTCCTCGCCGTGGACCAGGAAATGGATCATCGACCAGGCCTGGTCGTAGTTGTACATGGACATGCTGACCGACCACTCCAAGTGGCTCAGGGACATGATCTTGCGGAAGGGCTTGAGTTTCTCAGACTTGATGGCGTCCTTGAGCCGCTCGAGCCTCCCGGGGGGGACGATGCCGGTGATGAAGTCGTCGCCGGTGAAGATCCCGTGGCCGAAATACTCGGCGAGGCCCTCGTTGACCCACACGGGCAGCCTGTGGCTGATGGCGGCGAAGGCGAACTGGTGAAACGCCTCGTGCTGGATGACGTGCCAGGTGTACGGGGAGAGCTTCTTGCCGGCGAAGGCCATCAGCTTGCTTTCCCGGGGGTGCACTACGAACATCCCGGCGCTGCCGATCTTTCCGCCGGCCAGGTAGTAGTCCTCGCGGGTGCGGAAGAGGTAGAAGGGGAGCTTGCGGCGGATGGTCCGGCCGAAGCCCTTCGTCCGGCGGTGGTATTCCTCGGCCATGGCGTCCATGCGGACGTAGGCCTCGCGGGCGTCGTCGGGATCCAGGTCGGTGTGGATGACGTAGTATCGGCTCTCGTACTTCTTCATGCCGATGATCGTTGCGCCCGCGGGGTCCGCGGCCGGGGCTTTCAACGACAATGTCAGGGCGGCCAGGACAGCCAGAACGACCAATCCGCGGGAATGCCGCATGCGATCACCTCTTCCATGCTCGGTGAGCGTCGCCCCGTGCGCGCCCCGAGGAATTATAGGTAAGCGGGGTTTTCCCGGCAAGTCAAATAGGCCCCTTTGACGATGAATGTGATTGGACGGCGCCGTCGTTTTTGCTCTGGGAGCAACGGGCTGTATAATCACGTCGGACCATGGACGGCTATCTTCGTGCGGAAATCTCGGTCCCCGCGATTCAGCACAACGTTGAGCTTATACGCGGGTTGCTCGCGCCCGGGGTGAAGCTTTGCCCCATCGTCAAGGCGAACGCCTACGGGCACGGGCTTCGCCAGATCCTCGGCGTCCTGGGAGCCGCCGCCGACATGCTGGGCGTGGCGGTCTGCTCCGAGGCGGCGATGCTGCGCGACCTGGGCTGGCAGAGGCCGCTGATCATGTTCACCACGGCGGGTGCCTCCGACGCCGATGCACTAGCCGAGCTGATAGCCCGCGACGTCACCCTGACGCTGACCAACCTGGACGAGATGAAGCTGCTCGCCGACGCGTCCAGGACGGCGCGCCGCCCGGCCGAGGCGCACGTCAAGATCGACACCGGCATGACACGGGGCGGGGCCCTGCCCGAGCAGGCGCCGGAGGTGGTGGCGGCGGCGCGGCAGTCCGATGCCGTCCGGCTGACCGGAATCTACACCCACTTCGCCTGCGCCGAGCGCCGCGACAAGGCCGTCACGCTCGAGCAGATGTCGCGCTTCACCGCCGCGGTCGATGCCTGCGGCGGGCGGGGCGGGGTCGTCCTCCACGCCGCCAACTCCGCCGCCGCAATCGACCTGCCCGAGACCCACCTCGACATGGTCCGCCCGGGCATGGCGCTGTACGGCTACCAGCCGTCGGCCACGCTCCAGCGCGTGTTGCCGCTCCAGCCGTCGCTTCGGCTGACGGCGCCGATCGTGCTGATCAAGGACGTGCCCGCCGGGGCAGCCACCGGATACGGGCACACCTACCGCTTTGAGAGGCCGGCAAGGACGGCGCTCGTCCCGGTCGGCTATGCCGACGGATACTTCCGCGCCCTGTCCGACGTCGCCTCCATGCGGGTCGGCGGTGTGGACTGCCCGGTCCGCGGGCAGGTGAGCATGGATCAGACCGTCATCGAGATCACCGAGATCCCCGGCGTGAAGGTCGGCGATGAGGCGGAGATCATCAGCCTGCAGCTCGACGCCCCGCACAGCGTGGAGAACCTGGCCCGGCTGGCGGGGACAATCCCTTACGAGATCATCACCCGCCTGGGCGACCGCATCACGCGGGTGATCAGCGACTGACGGCCGGGGGCGCGGGGCTCACTCCACCCTGACAACCTTCTCGGCCTTTGGGCCCTTGGGGCCTTCCACCAGCTCGAACTGTACGGCATCGCCTTCGCTGAGGCTCTTGTAGCCCTCGCCGTCGATGCTCGAGTAGTGCACGAAGATGTCCTTTTCGGCATCCTCGGCCTGGATGAAGCCGAACCCCTTAGCGTTGCTGAACCACTTTACTTTCCCTGTGGACATGACAGGCGTCTCCACGGCTGAAGAAACCCAGGAAGTGAGGGGCGAGACTCAGCCCCGACTCGCGGCGGCTGATGCGTCGGCGTGCCGAACGCGATGAAATGACGAAACTCACCACCAAGACCACCAAAGAAATGCCTTTGCGCCCGTATAGCTTATGCCAAGAGGCGGTTTTGGCAAGGATTTTCTGGGATTGCTGGGCGGGGCGGGGCGGACGGGCGGGCCTACTTGAAGCCCCGGACGTCGCCGGCGGTGTACTTGGCGATGGCGGATTCCAGGTCCACGTCGTTGATGTTGGCAAGCGTGCACAGCCAGGCGAAGACGTCGGCGAACTCTTCGACCTTGTCGCTCTGCTTGTCGCCGGCAAGGGCGCTGGCCAGCTCGCCCACCTCCTCGACGAACCACATGAAGGTTCCCGGCGTGCCGCGCTGGCTGTCGCGGGCGTAGTACTTACTGCGGATGAATTCCTGAAATTCCTTGATGGTCATGGCTGCTCTCGCGGATTGGATGCTGTCCCGGCCGGGGCTGCCTGCGCCCGGCGAACCGCAAGCCATTAGACCAGAAGCATTGACCGGATGGAAGCGCACGGCCGGCGGCGGGAGGGTCACTTCGCCGACTTGAGCAGTGACGGCAGGGCTTTGGTGATGCGCGCCCTGGCCGAGAGGTCCTTTTCCCGGATGGGCTTGCCCTCCTGCGTCGCCCAGAACTTCTTCAGGACACCCCAGGCGAGATCCGCGTCCGCGTTCGCCACGCTGTCGCGGGCCAGGACCTCCGACCGCTGCCAGCAGTTGCCCGACCCGAAGGCCATCCGGGCGTTGAGGAAGATGCGCTCCGAGCCTTTCCAGTACAGCGGCACGTTGAGGGGCGACCTCGGATGATCCGGCTGGACCACCCGCACGATGATGTGGGCGGTGTCGGGCACGGGGAAGCGCCGCTGTGTGGATTCGTACCGCACCCAGCCGTAGCGGGGCAGGTGGCACTCGACGATGTAATGCTCCTGGGCGCTCGCGCCGGTAATGGTGTTTGCCAGTATCCGCGTGGGGATGCCCTTTGCCCGCAGCAGGGCGCAGGCGACGTTGGCGTAGCCGGTGCAGACGGCCTTTCCGTTCCGCAGCGACTGGGCCGCGCCCTGATTGGTCCCCCCGGCGAACTTCAGATGCTGCTTCAGCAGGGCGCTGACGGCAGCGATGACCGAGCGGAAATCACCCGGGTCGGATATCTTCAGCGCCTTGACCGCGGCCCTTACCTCGTCGCTGGCCAGCTCGATCCCCTTGGCCGGGCGGAGATATGCCCTGAGCGCGGGCGGCACCTTCTCGCTCAGGGGCATGCGGCTGGCGCCCAGGTCGAACATCTCGCCCCGCTCGCGCAGCAGCAGCCGGCACCGCCACTGCAAGGCCACGTCCTCGCCGCGCTTCAGGGGCTTGAGTGTTATCTTCACGAACCTGTTCTCGCCTTCGGCGAGGATCGCCCACTGGCGTATCTTCCCGTCCGGGCGCGACCAGACCTCGTATTCGACGGGCATCTGGCCCTCGAAGGGGCCCGGGAGGCTTAGTGTGGCGGTGGCCCGCTCGGCGGCAACCTTGGAGCGAGCGGAATATGCCCCCTCCATCTCGGCGAATACGACAAGCCCCGAGGTCGGGCGGACCGTCTTTTCGCTGAGCTTCAGCGACAGCTCGTCGAACCAGGCCGTGCCCTTGCCGTGTATCCCGCCCCGGACGAAGAGCCGGGCCGTCTTCTCCGGAATTGCCAGGTGAAGCGTGCGGGCTTGCCAGTCGCTATTTCCCCTGGCCGAGGCCGCTTGCAGGTCCGTGATGGCCACCATCTTGTTATTCCCATCCGTTGCCATCAGCGCCAGGGAGGCGAACCCCTCGGACAGGGCCGTGCGCACCGAGCCGGTGAGTATGGCCGTCTTCGTCCCGGCGGGGACAGGGACGAGCTGAGTCCAGGAGACGTAGCCCCACTTTGCCGGGCAGGTTATCCGCCCGCTGGCCTTGCCCGCGCGCTTGACCTCCGTGTCGCGGGCGAACGAGGGGCGGGTGGGGACGTTGAACGGGTAAACCGTCATCCAGCCCAGGGGCAGGTTCTTGCGCGGCCCGAGCTGCTCGAATCCGCCGTTGGGTAGGGGGGGCTTGTCGCCCGCGGCGAGGGCAGCTCCGCCCGCCAGCAAGACACTGAGCGCCGCCGCCAGCCAACCGCGATGGCGCGCCTCGCCCGCCTTGCGGATCATTACAGTTCGGCCTCGTCGATGATTTGCAGGACTTCCCTGCCTCGCCCCTCGGGGTCGAGCTTGATGGACTTCTGTGCGGCGGCGCGGGCCTCGGAGAGCCGCTGGGGCGACTTCTCCGCCAGGGCCGTCCGGTAATAGACGGCCGCCAGTTGCGTCCAGAAGTCGGCATTCTTGGGCTCGATCAGGCAGGCGCTGCGCGCGGCCAGGATCGCCCCGTCGTGGTCCTTCTGCCTCAGGTACAGCCCGGCCATCGCCAGGTACGCCCCGGCGTCGTAGGGGTTGATCTGGATAACCTGCTCGTAGAACTCCAGCGCCTTCTCCGGCGCGTTCGAGGCGCGGTAGATGTCGGCGATCTGGCGGGCGTACTTCGAGTCCTTCATCGTCCGCCGGTGCAACTCGATCAGGTTTGGCAGGGCCCTGTCGGTCTGCCCGAGCTGGTCGTAGAGCTTGGCCAGCTTCTCGTAGGCGTACGAGTCCATGGGGCGGCGCTGCTTGCAGGCCTCGAGTGCGATGATGGCCTCTGCCCAGCGGCGTCTGGCCAGGTGGCTTTCGGCCCGGACCCTGGCGGCCTCGGCTGAGCGCGGCTCGACCTTCTCAAGCTCCGCGGCCACCTTGACGGCCTCGTCGTACTTCTTGGACCTGGAAAGGGCCTCGGCCAGCACCTCCAATGCACGCCGCTGCTTGGGGTCGATCTTCAGGGCCTTCCGGGCGGTGGCGATGGCCAGCTTGAGCCCCCTGCGCCGCTGCAGCAGGGCGTAGGCCAGGTCCGCCTGTGCGTCGGCGGAGGTCGGCTTGGCCTTGGCGGCCTTGGACGCCGCCGCATAGCCAGGCCGAGGGTCGGCGTCGAAGCCCCAGGAGACTATCTCCTTCTTCCCCCAGGCGCGGAAGTCCTTGTCGAACTCGGCCTGCGTCATTCCGAGCACGTCCTTGAAGACCTTCTCCTGCGTCCAGCCGTCGCGGAAGCCCTTGAGCATCTTGCCGATGGCGTCGTAGCCCTTCTTGACGACGATGTACTCGAAGACCCACTCGGCCTGGGCGTAGGCCAGCGACCGGGAGGCCGGCCCGCGGCGCCGGTCCGGGCGGATGAAGCCCCAGCTCAGCTCCTTGATCGGGTAGAGCTTCTTGTTCCGTACCGCGCCGACCAGCAGGTTGACCGCCTGGTAGTTGCGCCGGTCGGGCTGCTCCCAGACGGCGCACGCCTCGGTGAACCAGTGCGGGATGCGGTTCCCGGTGGCTGAGAGCGTTACCGTGTGGGTGTACTCGTGGCGGAGCACGACCGCCCAGTTGAACTTACCGGCCCCGCCGCGGTCGGGGTCGGGCGCGGGCATGGCGATCACCCGCCCGGTGCAGGCGCCGACGGTGGGTATCGAGCCGCGCCCGCTGATCCGCACCGAGAAGCCCCAGTGGTCGGGGAACAGCTCCACCAGCGTCTTCTCAGCCGGCGTGTGGTCGAAGTCCTTGGCGACGTCCTTGTGGATATCCTCGGCGGCCCGGGCCACCCATTCCAGCAGCACCTCGTCGTACTTGGGATCGACCTTGATGATGAAGTTCTCGGTCTCCTTGACCTTGAACTTCCAGAGCTTGCCGAGGAGCTTGAGGTAGTTGAGCACGTCGCCGCGGTAGTCGTCGATCGCGAAAGCCTTTTCGAGCGTCTTCTCGGCGAGCTTCTCCTGCCCGGTCTGCATGTAGAGCTTGCCCAGGCCGGCGACGGGCCCGGCCAGCTCGGGCGACATTTTCATGGCCTTCTTGTAGTACTTCTCGGCCTGTCTGTACTGCCGCCCGGACGCCAGCCAGTCGGCGATCGCCTCGTAGAGCTGCCCGTAGCCGGGGTTGACCTTCTCGACGCGCTTGATGAACGGCTCGGCCTTCTCCGGGGCCATGCCCCGGACGTGGACCGCGGCCATCATCGACAGGGCGTCGAGGTGGTTGGGGTTGAACTTCAGGATCTTTTCCAGCTCGGGGGCCACCTGGTCGTACTTCCGCCAGAGGAACTTGGTGGCGGCCTTGACCAGCAGGGCGTCGGCGTGGCGCGGGTTGATCTTCAGGGCCTTGTCGGCCTGGGCGATGGCCTGCTCGAAGCGGTAACGCTGCAGCAGGATCAGCGCGCCGGCGGCGTACACGTCCGGTATCTGCTTGTTGACCTTTGCGGCCAGGGCAAACTCCCGCCCGGCCGTGAGGGGCTTGTGCTTCTCCAGCAGCAGCATCCCCGCCGCCACGTGCGCCGGCCAGTACTTCTTGTCCACCTTCTGATAGGTGTGCTGGAAGTAGTTGTGGAGGATGTTCTGTGCCTGCTTGGAGGCCTTCTCCCCGGTGAGGATTGCGTGCCGCGCCAGGACCTCCCCGGCGGCCACCAGGCTGCGGGCGTCGTTGCGGAAGCCATCCTTGTCGATGGCCTTGCGGACGGCCTCGTATGCCTTGATGGCCTCGGGCTTCTTGCCGAGCACCTCCAGTGCCTCGCCGAGGCGGAGTATGGCCGGCGCCCAGTCGCCGCGCAGCTCGGCTGCCTTTCGGGCTGAGGCCAGGGCCTGGTCGTACT
>Ga0114922_10004136_pt1 | contig 13484 bp, 5 predicted proteins | sample AartaG_FD_100975 | JGI IMG/M metagenome (GOLD analysis project Ga0114922, IMG submission 100975) | Deep subsurface microbial communities from Aarhus Bay to uncover new lineages of life (NeLLi) - Aarhus_00045 metaG | ecosystem: Environmental > Aquatic > Marine > Oceanic > Sediment | place: Aarhus... | reverse complement strand
CCCTTGGATGAACAGGTTTGAATCGACCCCCATGAGTTTCCAGAAATTGTCCTCGGCGGCGCGCATACGGCGGTGTTCATTGTATGCTCCGGTTTGGCCCACCAGGACAAGTCCACCTCCGGATTCGACATAATGCCTGAGCTTGAGGATCTTCTCATCCGACAGGTTCTCCTGAGCCGCTGCCACCACCACCGGATACTCGGCCAGCCTCTCCCAGTCCTGTTCGAACAGCAGGTCGAACGGTAGACGATTCTGGATCAGCACCTGCTCTGCCTGTATGGTGGCGAGATACGGCACCCACCCGCCGAAAGTGAGCGAGGCGAACTCCCGCAGCACTCCGACATCGGATAGTACTTTCAGGCCGCGGTAAAGCTCCTTGTTCCCATGGAAAAAATTAATGAACTTCCGGTCGGTTTTCCTCTCGATGACCGGATAGCCTACATCGCCGATACACATCCGGTTGAACGCCATGGCCTCAGCCAATTCAAGGGGGCTGTTGTTATAGCTGAAAAGCGCTGTGCCGAAATGGCGGGCCAGCTTGTAGGAGCGGATCTTGCTCACCAGGCGGTTCTGGTCCGGATAGTAACGGGCATGGTCCGGATCTTCGCTCCAGAAAATATCCAGCAAGGGAAGCAGCCGCGCATGGTCCATTCCACTGTTGTAGGCGTTGTTCTCGCCCCACAGCCCGTGCGGGTTGAACTCCACTACGGTCTCTGGGTCGAGAGCGCGGATGTGTTCGCTCAGCTCCCGGACGAAATCGGTCAGGGCCTCCACCCGGAACTCGATCCACTCCTGGACCAGCGGGTCATGCACCGGCCGCATAGGCCTTCCCGGCATCCTGGGCGGCCTGAGCATGGAAATATCGCTGAAACCCAGACGACCCCACAACTCTTCCTTGCTGTACTTGTCCGCCAGGTACTGACGGAAAAGCTGCTGGACGTGGTCGGTATAACCGGCTTCGAGGGGAAACATCGTGTAGAAATTGTCGAAATGGATCAGGTTAATGCCGTAGTCGGTGATTGCCTTGGCTACCTGGGACTTGATCAGGTCGCGATAGCCCTGCCTGGTAAAATCCGCCCGTTCACGGAAATACTGGTCGGAATAGGTCAGCGGTTCGCCCCGGTTATTCAGTTGTGTCCAGCTCCTGCTGTCGGGGATTTCCCGGTAAAGGGTTTCGCTGAACAGCGTGCTGCCGATATAGGCACCGACATACATGCCATTTCCCCTGGCCCGTTCGCACAGTTTTCTGGTGTACTGCAAGTCCCACTCTTCGAGCTCAGGGCCCATGCCCTTGTAAAAATGGGTCAGCATCATATTAACACCGGCTTTCCTGAGAGCCTGGATGGTTTCCATGCTGTGTTCGGCCTCATAGCGGGCCAGGTAATCGGTAGTTACCCGGCCGCGCCGCAGGCGGAAAATAAGGGGTTCCCAGTTGCCGACGAAACATATACCATCTTCGAGCCACCAGCGGGGCCTGTTTTCGGGCTCGGCCGCAGGGGCGCCGGTGTTCAGGAACGTTAATTCCAGAATTACCCAGCAGGCTAAAAACAACCATTTTCTTGATTTCATCATCCTTCTCCTCCGGTAGGGGGCTATAAGTTATCGAACCTTATTCAGGCTGGTGAGAGAAAAATAACCGCGGCTCCCCGGAAATCGGGAACTTTTACTTCGATTTCGCTATCATCGCCGGTTTCCACATCGAGGCTGCGGTCCTGGTGATCCAGAGGGGTGATCATCCGCAAATAAACTTATGAATAACTAGCTGCTCTCCGCCTCGATAATGGCCCGGCCGGCCAGATCGTCCGCCCGTGAATTGAGTTCCCGTCTTATGTGATTCGTACTGAAAGTCTCGAGATTTACAATTAAGTCCTTGGCCTGGTAAAGAAGCATTTTCAGGGCATCCGATTTCACCTTGTACTCTCCGTTAAGCTGGCGCGCCAGAAGCTCGCTGTCCGTGCGGTGCGCCACCTTGCGCGCGCCCCTTTCCACAGCCAGGGACAGCCCTTCTACCAGGGCGGTGTACTCGGCCGTGTTATTGGTGGCGCTGCCGATAAAGCGGCAATATTCTTCCTCGTATCCGGATTCCTTCTGCTGCAGCACCACCCCGATTCCTGACGGACCCGGGTTTCCGCGGCTGGCGCCATCGGTGTAAAGCTCCACTTCTATATCCGGGTCGAGGTTGCCGGTTCTTTTCAGAAGCCTTGGGCCGGCTGCTTTCGAAGTTTTCTTTTGCTGCACCCAGTGATACCGGTCATCGAGCGGCAGAGGCGGCGGACCTGCCTCCAGAGTACATTCGGTATGAACCTCCAGCACCGGTGGATTGCCGATCACGCTTTTGACTTCCACCAGGCGAGAGCGCGCTCTCGCCTCTCCCAGGGTTTGCCGGATAAAGTTCTGGAGAGCGTTCCGCCATTTATCGCCCTCGGCCAGCGGGAAAGCCGGAAATGCCGAACTTTCTTTTTCCATCAGGCAGGCCGCTCCGGAAGTTATCCTGGAAACGAGAAGTACTTCGAATAAGGCCATATGTGCTCCCTCAATATACTTAGGAATACGAAAACGTTATTTTGCTATACGCGTCGAATGTCAGGTTCGTTCAGGCTCAATTTACCCCTTGCTCCTCGTACAGGCAAGCGCTAAAAATCTGTTGCAACCGCCTTGACCGTCCGCTGTAAAAACATTACTTTTTAGAAGGGATGGGGCTGTACGTAACTTATGTGATTTCCGTTAGATACGAGCGTAGCAACAAGTTACAAACTCGAGTATCGACAGCCGCAGGTTCGATTTCTCCGCGCCTAGGGCTGGATTACAAAAGACGAAAGGGATATAAATGAAAGTTTCCCCTGGCCTTAAAATTCTAAGCTGGCTTCCGGCTGCGTTAACAATCTTGTCGGCGGGAGGCTGCAGTGATCTCAAGTTTGAAAAACCACGCGCTTTCGGTCGGGAAAAAGAGATACTGGTTATCTGCAGCGATACGGTGTGGAAGAAGACGGAAAACGACTTGCGCCGGTTGATCGAGGTGCCGGTTCATGCCGTGCGCTGGGAGCCGATCTTTGAGATCGCCCAGACTGAGCCGGAGGATGTTAGCTATTACAAGGAGTGGGACAAGATAATCCTGCTGGAGTCGCTGGAGCATATGAGTTTGCTTTCCGATGTGGTGGATGAAGAAATGCTGAAAAAAATCAGCCGGGGGCAGGGGCTTTTTTTCACCAACTTCGATATCTGGGCCCGGGGTCAGAGAGTGGTAGGACTTGCCGCGCCTACCGATGATCAGCTTCTGCCGCTGGTCCGCCAGCATGGAGACCGTATTTTCAAGGATTTCTTACGACAGCTCGAAGAGCAGGAAAAGGTGCGCATGTTCTACGCCGGTAGAGACTTCAACCTGGCTGACTCCCTTGCCGAGTGCTGCGGTTTCTCACTGCTGCTTCCCAAGGTTTATGAGCGCATCCGCACAGACTCTCTGCCGCCTGACCAGATGCTGTTCGTACATACCGATCCGGTGCGCAGTATTGTTATCAGTTGGGAAGAGGAATACGATTCCCCGGGACCGGACTATTCGAAAGAGTCGCTTGCAGCCAGGCGCGACAGTTTGCTCAGGGATGTATATCCGGGCATGCGAACCCATCCAGAGCGGGTGGACACCTCCACAGTCACCGCTCAGGGGATCGAACGCCTACGAATCTACGGGACCTGGGAGAATCTCGAAGAGGTAAGCGGCGGCATCTTTATCGCGCAGATCATCGAGGTGCCCCGGCAGCGTCGCCGTTACACCATCGACTGCCGGCTTTTCTCTCCCAATCCAAGGTTGAATAAATATCGCTTTATTTTTCAGCTCGACAGGATCATGGACAGTTTCAAGGTTCTTTGAGCGTATAATAACAAAGTGTTGAAAAAAGTCTTCCTGGCTTTTTTCAATTACGGTTTTCCCGAAACAGCTCCGGGAAAACCTCTCAACTTGCTTGATTTGAAAAGCTTACGCAATTTGGCAGTACTTCCATGTACCGCTTATCAGCGAGAGATATTTTATGGACAAGCCTTTCGTCCACCTTCATAACCACTCCGACTACAGCCTGCTCGATGGAGCATGCAAAATAGACGACCTGGTATCTCGTGCGGCCGTGATGGAAATGCCTGCGGTAGCACTTACCGATCACGGCAACATGTTCGGAATTATAGAATTTTACAAGAAGGCTCGTCTGAACGGGATAAAACCTATCCTGGGGATGGAGGCCTACACCATCCTGGGCACGCAGGAAAGCCGAGAACCCCATGGTGCGGGAAAGTACAACCACCTGACCTTGCTGGCCGAAAACCTTGAGGGCTACCGGAGCCTCATTCGCCTGACCAGCATCGGATATACCAGAGGATTCTACTATAAGCCGCGTATCGACCTTGAAGCTCTGTCCGCGCATCACCGGGGACTGATTGCCTTAAGCGGCTGTGCCAAGGGTCCGGTGGCCGATCTGATCCATCTCGGCAAGCTGGATAAAGCCCGCGAGACCGCCGCCGCCTTAAGGGATCTGTTCGGTACGGAGAACTTTTTTATCGAGATCATGGACCATGGATTGGATATCGAACGCGAGGTGCTGCCTGAGCTGTTCAAGATTGCCGCCGAACTGGAAATCCCCCTGGTGGCAACCAACGATTCCCATTATCTATGCCGTGAACATTACCAGGCCCAGGACGCTCTGGTGTGTATCCAGACCGGCAAGGTGTTGGATGATCCCAAGCGGCTGCGTTTCGACAGCCAGGAACTCTACCTGAAATCCCCGGAGGAAATGTACGCTCTTTTCCCTGATAACCCGGATGCTTTAGAACGGACGGTGGAGATCGCCGAACGGTGCAATGTGGAGTTGGTCTTCGACAAGAGTTATCTTCCCGCCTTCCCGTTGCCCGAGGGTTATACGGAAATAAAACTGCTCGAGGAACAGGCCCGTAAAGGGGCGGTGAGCCGTTACGGATCGCTGGATAAAGAAGTGGAAGAAAGACTACGCTTCGAGTTGGATATTATCAAGCAGACCCGTTTTCCAGGCTATTTTCTGATTGTCAGCGACTTTGTCAACCAGGCCAAGCACATGGGCATTCCGGTGGGTCCGGGACGCGGTTCGGCTGCGGGCAGCCTGGTTTCGTACTGCCTGGGTATCACCAATATAGATCCGCTGAAATACAACCTGCTGTTCGAGCGCTTTCTCAACCCCGAACGAATTTCGATGCCTGATATCGACATCGATTTCTCGGATCGCGACCGGGACCAGGTCATCCATTATGTCAAGGAGAAATACGGGCACAACAATGTAACCCAGATCATCACTTTCGGCACTATGAAAGCCCGTGCGGTGGTGCGCGACGTGGGCCGGGTGCTGGGCATGCCCTACGGCGAGGTGGACAGCATCGCCAAGCTGATCCCGGAGGAACCGGGAATGACCCTTGAGATCGCCCTTCAGAAGCGGCCGGAACTTGCAAAAAAGGCTGCCAAAGAACCGAATCTCGAGAAGCTGCTCAAGATCAGCAAGATACTCGAGGGCATGCACCGCCATGCCTCGACCCATGCGGCCGGCGTGGTGATCGCCCCCGGGGAGCTGACCGATTACGTTCCGCTTTTCCGCTCGACCCGCACCAATGAAATCACCACCCAGTACGACATGGACTGTGTTCAGGCCATCGGCCTTTTGAAAGTGGACATTCTCGGCCTGCGTACCCTTACAGTGATTCAGGACACTCTGGAGATGATAGAGCGGAAAACCGAACAGCGAATAAACTTCGACACGCTGGAATTTAACGATCCAGCTACCTTCGAGGTTTTCCAGAACGGCGAGACTGTCGGTATCTTCCAGTTCGAATCTATCGGGATGCGCGAATACCTCCGCAAGCTGAAACCCGAGATGATCGAAGACATAATCGCCATGAACGCCCTGTATCGTCCCGGTCCTCTGGGCGCGCACATGGTGGATGATTTTATCAACCGTAAGCACGGCAAGATCAAGGTTCACTATCTTCATCCGATGCTGGAGAATGTCCTCCAAGAGACCTACGGAGTGATAGTCTACCAGGAGCAGGTGATGCAGATCGCCTCGGAGATGGCGGGTTTTACACTCGGGGAAGCGGACCATCTGCGGCGGGCCATGGGCAAAAAGAAAAAGAAGGTGATGGATCAGCAGCAAGAAAAGTTCCTTACCGGCGCACAGAACAGAGGGGTCGACAAAAAGGTAGCCCATGAGGTATTCGATCTTATGGCGCATTTCGCCGGTTACGGTTTCAACAAGAGTCACAGCGCCGGCTACGCTATTCTGGCCTACCAGACGGCTTATCTGAAAGCCCATTATCCCAGGGAGTTCATGGCGGCCACCCTGACCAGCGAAATGGACAACACGGACCGCCTGGCAGTGTTTCTCGATGAATGCCGCCGGATGAAAATCAAGGTGCTGCCTCCGGATGTCAACGAAAGCGGGCTGAGTTTTATTGTAGTGGACGACGGCATTCGTTTCGGTCTGGCGGCGATCAAGAATGTGGGCCAGAAAGCGGCCGAATCGATAATCGAGGCTCGTGAAAAAGAGGGTAAATTTCGTTGTCTGGGTGATTTTCTCGAACGGGTGGACAACGCGGTTGTGAACAGGCGCCTGGTGGAAAGCCTGATCCAATCCGGGGCGATGAGTTCATTGCCCGGAGAGGCGGAGCAATTGCTCTACGTGCTTGAAGGGACCATGGAATTCTGTGCCCGCAGAGCCGCCGAGCGTGCCAGCGGCCAGATCGGCCTTTTCGGCGAGAGTGATCAGGAGGCGAATTCCGCGCTCCTTCCCGAGTATCCGGCCTTACCTGAAGACTACGAAAAGTGGCCGTCCCACCAGTTGCTGGAATTCGAAAAGGAATACCTGCGCTTTTACATTTCAGGGCACCCGCTGGACCGTTTTTCCGAGGAGCTGGATGCCTTCTGCAACGCCACCTCGGCAGACTTCGATGAACTGAGCCCACAGCTTCAGTCCTTACGCCTGGGAGGCATGATTATTAAACTCCGTAACTTTCTCGACCGCAATGACCGCGAGTTTGCAATTATTACCCTCGAGGACCGCTACGGCAGTGTGGAAGTTTTTATTTTCTCCGAGGTTTACGAGCGCCACCGGGATATTATTTACCAGGGGTCTTTCATACTAGTCAGCGGAAGACTCAGTCGCCGTTCGGCAGAGGAACAGGGCAAGCTAACCGCAGACTGGGTGATGGCTCTCGATAAGGTGCGCGCCGATGAGGGGGTGGGGGTGGAGTTGCGACTCAACTCCAAGCAAACCGATGCAAAGCTGCTGAAACAACTGCAGGGGACCATACTGCGCTACCGCGGTAACAACCCGGTATACCTTCGAGTGGTCGAGCCCAATGGAGATTACCTGCTTCGGAGCCGTGAGTTATTTGCCGAGCCCAGTGATAAGCTGCTGGAGGATTTACGTGAACGGTTAGGCGAGGCCCAGGTTGGATTGAACTACCATCCTCGCTCGACTGCGACGGGTGCCGGGGCTGGCCCTCTCAACCGCGGGATGTATGCTCTGATACATGGAGGTTCCGAGGGTAAGGGCAACAGCAGAGGCGGCGTGAGTGGAATCAACAACCAGCGAAGGAACAGACAGGCGGAATAATATTGTTCAGTTCTGATTCGGAGCAGTTACTTTTCTTTGTTCAGTAGGTGCGTGCCAGCCGTATCCCCACATCCTTGTAGCGCATATCCGGCCTGCTGCCGTTACGTTGGAAAGCCCGGCAGTAATCGATCGAGCCGTTCCACGAACCGCCGCGTATAACTTTCGTGTTTCCGTGCGGCGGGCCCTGGGGATTTAAAAGATCACCGCTGTCGTAAGTCTCATACCAGTCAAGGCACCACTCCCAGACATTGCCCGCCAGGTCGTAGATGACCGCCGGCTCCTGGACAGCCCCCAGGGGGAAACTGCCCACCGGCGCGGTGTATTTGAAGCCGTCCGCTTCATCGTAGTATGGATTGCGAGCTTTACCGTGATTCGCCATATTTTCGAACCAGTAATTACCCCACGGATAAATCCTTCCTTCAGTGGACCGGGCTACATACTCCCATTGAGCCTCGGTGGCTAGAGTCCTTTCCCTGAACTTGGCGTAAGCGTAAGCCTCGTACCAGCTGACTCCCACTACCGGAGAGTCCGATGTGCTGGAGTAAGGGTCGCTTTCCCAGGGGCTGTCTCCCGAGCCCCAGAACCTGGGCTTAGGGTCCATAAAATTAAAACCCTGTTCTCGGCTGGTTCTCCTCCAGTGCCATCCTTCGGAGGTCCAGTAGTCTGAATTGTCGTAGCCCCCGGCGTCGATGAACTCCTTGTATTCAGCGTTTGTCACCTCGTAAGTATCTATATAAAAGCTGTTTACTGTCACCATGCGGACGATCCCGCTGCTGCCGGGGCCCATCAAAAAACTTCCGCCTGGAATGTATATTTCATTCGGTGTGATCTCCCCGGTAAAGGTAAATCCCTCTCCCGACACAGCTACAGTATCGAAAGGATGGAACCGGTCGTTAGATGCGATCAGAATCAGCCCCTGGCTTAATTCCTCGCCAGCGGGAGAAAAACTGACCACAATTGTCTCTCCCGTACCGGGAAGCAGGATCACCTGTTCCGGAGTTACACTGAATGATGTGTTGTCCGAGCTGATACTGGAAACAACCAGCGTCTCCTTACCGATATTATTGATGGTCATGGCCGAAGTTCCGGTAGTCTGAAGAATCACCCGTCCCAGATCGAGCTCGTGGCTGGACAGTTTCATGATAGGCATCGGGCTGGTGGTATCGATTGCGGTTCCTGTGAGTAAGACCTCCGCCCGGGCCTGGGCTGGATCGTTACTGTCGATAACCAGGAGACCGGTCGCCACCCCGGCAGTCCGCGGCTCAAAAACCAGTTCAATTGTGCGAGAGTCTCCGGTATTCAACGTACCGGTAAAAGTCTCTGCTCTGAAAAAACTTTTTTCTGTTTCCATTGCATAGACTATCAGTGTTCCCGGTCCTTTATTGCCGACAGTCAGGTTGAGAAGGCTTATTTCCTTCACTATAACCGCCCCGAAATCTATCGAGGTGCTGCTTAGCTCCAGCTCGGGCTTGGGTGCTTCGCCGCCTTCGCCGATGAGCTCAACGGCAACCGTATCGGCCCCCACCACATTAGTGCTTAAAACAACTCGCTCTGCGAACTGTTCCTCACTCTGAGGAGAAAAGGTCACGGTGACCCGGGTCGAATCCATAGGATTGACCTGCAGTGATTCCACCCCAACCCCGAAATCGCTCGGGCGGCTGGTAATGATACTCTTTACCACCAGTATGAACCCGGTTGGGTTTACCACCCAGAAACTCCTGTTGTTTTCTAAGCCGACAACTACGGTGCCGAACGAAAGCAGGGAAGGATTCAGGCGGATTTCTGTGGGGGGAGAAGTTGTCACTTCCGCTCGCAACGACACCTTGACAGTGGTGTTTTCCGGGTCGCTTGTATAGATGGTCAGCGTTCCCTGGTAATTACCCATATCGGATGCTTCAAAAGAAACGGGATACCTTTTAGTTTCCCCTGGATCCAGCGAGGTACTGGTAAAGGGTACGCTGAACTTGTTGTTGTCTATCTCGAAAGCAGTCAACAGGAGGCTCTCTCCGCCGATGCTGGTTATATCTATCTCTATCACATACTGGCTGTCGGCAAAAACCTGGCCGTAATCCACCTCCGTCTTGCTGATACTGAGGCCAGCCGGAAGATCCTTTCTTCCGCTCCCACTCAAGGGGACATCTGCTGAGGGCTGGTTGCTGCTGTTATTCCGGATATCGAGAGCGGCGCTTACCAGAGAAGTGTCCTGTGGAGTGAAAAAAACTCTGACAGTCAGGCTTTTTCCGCCGGGGACAGCGGCAGAGCTTGTTTCCACCTGGAATATCGGGTTTGTCGAGGTAATCGAGCTTATCCTCAGGGTATCTATACCTTCATTGCTTATGACCAGGTTCAAAGGGATGCTTGCTCCCAGCCGAACGAAGCCGAAATCCAATTGCTCCGGCTCCAGTACCAGGCTCGGTATTCCCTTGGAAATACCACTGCCGGAGAGCGGAACGGTCACCGACGGCTGGTTCGGGTCGTTCGTCGTAATAGTCAATTTTCCGGTGACTTCGGCCGAGTCCTGGGGGGTGAATACTACCGTCAGGTAATCCAAGTCCTTAGGAGGAATGGAAAGCTCGCTAGGGCTGGTGGAAAATTCTTTTCTGGAGAAAGAGAATTTCGACAGGCTCAACTCGCCCATGCCCAGGTTGCTGATTCCCAATTGCAGTTCCCTGGAAGAACCGACAGATACCTCCCCGAACTCCAGTTCGGTTTTAAGCAAGAGCAGGCTTGCAGCGAACTCTTTCATGACAAAATTCTGATCTTCCAGATCCATCCCGGAGAGCTCTACCTGCATCTTGCTGGGGTTGAATTCGTAGCCGCCGTGAGTAGGGTATAGCGCGTAGAGGCCTTCGGCCAGGTCGGCAAAAATATACTCGCCGATACTGTCAGTCCGGGTCGAGTACTCCGCCTCTCCCTCTAACTTTACCTCAATCGACTTTGCAGGATTACCCTGTCTGGTAACTTTCCCGCTGATCGAAAAGAACTTTACAACTTCTGTGGGAATACCCCTGTCGCATTTGATCAGGACTATTAAAATGCTCAGGATAAAAGAGAGATAGAAAGCGACCTTTTTTACTTTTATCGACATCGGTTTTCTTTGGTCCGTCTTTCAGAGGCAGGTTTATGCCATCTCACGGAGGGAACGGGCTAAATCTACCCTGGCTGGCGGAGAAGAGGACAAAATTTCCCTTTTCCGTTAAACTAATGTAAGAACATAATTTTTATACTACTTAGGCAAACTGCATAGAAAAATATCCCACATTGTTATTTCGGAAAGAATCCTTTATTTATTAAGGATTAAGTGCACTATTCCTCGTTTTACCGGTCTATAACTTACAAGGCCGGGCGGGCTTGCGAGAACATTTTATTGGTAAAATCAGCAAGCTTCATGCCGTTAGCGCAAAAGAAGAAATCCGCGGGGGATAAAATTTTCTACCTGCCTATGAGTTGAAAATCAAGTTTATTAAGAATATCAAAATTTCGGTGCTCATTTCAATTCAGTCAATTGGCGGTCCTCCGCCAGGGTAACTTATTGATAATTGAACAGTCTCCAGATAAAAAAAGACGGAAAAGCGCGTACGAAATTCGCACTTGTTTTCCGTCTTCAAATTATTCTCATATTTAAAGGTACGCTTCTTAAACTTCAGCTAATCCTATGTCAAGGCTCCTGTAGAGTCTATATTTCCGGGCATTTGCCACGCATTATATCCGTAAGTAAAGCGATTGCATCGCCAATCGAATATCCTCCGTCTTCATTCCAGTCCAAACGCGGATCATTCGGATTATCTCGTGCCATGAGCAAGAAACAGATAACGTCATTGACAGCAATTTTCCCATCGCCATTGAAATCACATGATTTGGGGCTTAAACCTACTTCCGGCAGAAATTTGAGCCCCTGGAGACGATTTCCCGCATAAATGGTGTTGGCCTCGATCTCACAGATGTTAAGGCTGAACTCGCTACGGCCGGATCGTTGGGTCACTTTCACCAGCAGGCGACTCAGCCCTGCCGGAATATCGACCTCAACCACTTCATTCGGCAGAAGGTGTCCTCTGATACCCCGGTAATCATAAGCCAGCTCCCCGTTGATCCAGACCTTCATATCCTGTCTGGAACCAAGCCATATTTGTGTCCGGCTTGCCTGTTCGGAGATTAAACAGCTGAAAGCATAATAGATACAATCGCCAGAGGAATACTGGTAGTAACCCGCCGGGTCTATAATATTGTCGAAAAAATAGATCGGCTCAGTCCAGCCTTCATGGCCGGGACTCGGACTCGCTTCGGTTTCTCCGCCGAGAGAATCCGCATCCATATCCAGGCCCGGGTAAGGCCCCTTGAAAATCCAGACCCGGTTACTCTGCCCGTAATAGGGATATGCCGGGTTCTTCAACTCATTCGCCAAGTGACTTTCCGCCTTGATAAACCTGGTCTTTGATTTCTCGATGCTGCTGCCGACAACGTTAATACGTTCCAGGTCGTTCTGCCCCAACCCGGAGTAGGCGGCCACGCATATGTGTTCTATATCATCGGGATTTATGTCCATCAGGCGGGCGCAGACAGCATCCACGCTGACCAGGTCCGCCCCGGAGACGATCATGTTCCTGCGTTTGGACAAACCCGAGGCGTACTTGCTTCTTTCCTTGCCCACGATTCCGTCCACCACCACGAAATCGCAACCAACGGTACGGACGATATCTACAAAATTCTCCTGCAGCACATCGGGCGAGTGATCCAGCCCGATCCCATTATTATTGTACCCGCTGTCCTTCGACCAGCCGTAAACCATGCCGGGAAGCACTCCCACATAGTTTTTTAAGCCGACAGTAATGCCCGTGTTGTGCACTTTCAGCACCGGCACATTGATCAGGAAATCGGCTTCTACAATAGTTTTAGGAAGGAAAAAAGAACTCTGCAACTGTGAAAGCCTGGGGTCGGGCACCGGAGTTTCTACTATCTCATCATAGTTCAAATCGACCCATCGGAGATCCAGGTCAGGGTACTCGGGATCATTCTGCAGGGATTCAATCATTTCCCGGTAGCCGGTCACCTCGTACCCGTCCTGGCCCAGAGACCAGGCAGGAGCATGCGGTGTGCCCGGCCTGGCCCATCCGCCCGCACCCTCCGCCACGATGATCTCAAACTCCGGGTTTATTCTGTATAAAAGAAGGATCAGGGCTTTGACTACCCGCCAGTCCGTATCCACCCCGTTGCCGTTCACAGCGGGTTCAACCATGTTAGGTTTGAGCACGATCTTCCGGTCGTCGATTTCCAGATAATTCTCGAGGCCGCCTGCCAACTGTACCGCCAGGCTCACCATCTCCTCCACCTGTTGGTAATCCAGAGCTTGATTTATGGCACAGGAGCGGCTCAAAGAATGGTAATCGCTGGGTACAATACTGACTGTGCTCACTTTATCCGAGCAGACACACTCGAACCCGCTCAGCTCTCGGCAACGTGTGTGTTTTACCGGTATTTGAGACCAGATATAAAAATCCGCCGCCACCAGCGCCAGCAGCGATAAGTAAAATGCTGCTTTGTTTAATGTTTTCATGGTTTATTTCTGAATCAGGAGGAGGGTTATGCTTTCTGCCGGATGGTGTCCGGTGCCTGAGGTTTAATGATTAATCTTTCTTACATTAAACAGCGGTTTTTTCCAAGAATTTTGGACCAGGCTTTTGCCTTGATTCAGACATCCAGGTTGGTAACATAGCGGGCGTTTTTCTCGATGAACTGCCGGCGGGGCTCCACCTCGTCTCCCATCAACTCGTAGAAAAGGCGATCCGCCTCTAATGCTTCATCCATGGTAACCTGCAGGATGGTGCGGGTTGCCGGGTCCATGGTGGTTTTCCACAGCTCGTCCTTGTT
>Ga0114922_10004135_pt1 | contig 13487 bp, 12 predicted proteins | sample AartaG_FD_100975 | JGI IMG/M metagenome (GOLD analysis project Ga0114922, IMG submission 100975) | Deep subsurface microbial communities from Aarhus Bay to uncover new lineages of life (NeLLi) - Aarhus_00045 metaG | ecosystem: Environmental > Aquatic > Marine > Oceanic > Sediment | place... | reverse complement strand
GCGGCTCGGTGCGCGATAACATCGCGTATGGGAAGCCGGAGGCCGGTCTGGCGGAGGTGGAGGAAGCGGCGCGCGCGGCAAACGCAGCGGAGTTCATCGCCGATCTGCCGGAGGGGTTCGATACAACGGTCGGGGAGCGAGGCGCGAAGCTGTCGGGGGGCCAGAGGCAGCGTATTGCGATTGCGCGGGCCGTGCTGCGGGACCCGCGGGTGCTGATTCTGGACGAGGCAACGAGCGCGCTCGACGCGGAGTCGGAGGCTCTGGTGCAGGACGCCCTGGAGCGGCTGATGAAGGGGCGTACCACGCTCATCATCGCGCACCGGCTGTCGACGATCCAGCGGGCCGACCGGATTCTAGTGCTGGAGGGCGGGCGCATCGTAGAGGACGGCACGCACGCCGAGCTGTTCAGCGAGGGCAGCGTGTATCGCCGGCTCTACGAGGCGCAGCTTGCGCCGCCGGGAGAGGAGGCTTCGGCGTCGCCATGAGGGAGCATGGGAGGCGGCCCGAGGTTGGGGACGATGCCGGGCGCGGTCGGCTTGGGCTGGCGCTGGCGTTGGTGGCCTACGATTTGATGCTGATGGCCACCATGCCGTTTGTGGTGCTGTGGCTTGGGTGGCGATTGCTGGTGAAGAGGAAGCAGGTCGGGCATTGGGGCCACCGCTTTGGCTTCGTGCCGAGGGGCCGCCCAGGGGGGCGGCCGCGCATCTGGGTGCACGCGGTGTCGGCGGGGGAGATGGGCGCGGCGCAGCCGGTTGTGGCCGCGCTGCGCGAAGCGTTTCCGAATGCCGTCATCGGAGTGTCCACGCACACCGACACGGGCATGGCTGTGGCGAAGAAAAGCTCCGCGAGGGCCGACGCGCTCTTCTATCTGCCCTTCGACTCGCCGGACTGCATGTGGCTGGCGCTGCGGCGCCTGCGGCCGGATCTGGTGGTGGTCGTGGAGAAGGAGCTGTGGCCGAACCTGCTTGGGCTGGCGCGGATGATGGGGGCGCGGGTGCTGGTGGTGAACGGGCGGGTGTCGGACCGGATGGTGCAGCGGGAGCGGTGGGCGTCGGGGTTTGTGAGGTGGCTCTACCGTCTGCCGGACGTTCTCTGCGTGCAGTCGGCAGAGGATGCGAAGCGGCTGCGCCGGTTCGGGGTGAGTCAGAGGCACGTGGTGATCGCGGGCAATACGAAGGTGGATGCACTGGTAGATCGAGACGAAAGGGCGGAGGCGCGGCTGGCCCGAGAGCTGGGTGTCGGTCAGGGGGAGGTGTGGCTGGTGGCGGGAAGCACTCATCCGAGGGAAGAGGAGGAGGTGGTGTTGGCGTTCCGCCGGATCCGGCAGGAGCTGCCATCGGCGCGATTGCTGCTCGCGCCGCGGCATCTGGAGCGAACGGAGGCAGTGTGCGAGATGGTGCGCAGTCGCGGGCTCGAGGTGGCGCGGCGGAGCGAAGGTGGAGCAGGGCGATCTGAGCCCGTGGTGCTGCTGGACACGATGGGCGAGCTGCGCGCAGGCTACGGATTCGCGACGGCCGGGTTCGTCGGAGGGACGCTCGTGCCCGTCGGCGGGCACAATCTGCTGGAGCCGGTTGCGGCGGAGCGGCCGGTGCTGTTCGGCCCGCACACAGATAACTGCGCGGATGTGGCCGAGCTCGTGCTGAGAGAGGGAGTGGGCATCCGCGTCCAGAGCGGGAAGGAGCTGGCGGAGCAGTTCCTGCGGATCTCGGGGAACCGGGAGCTGAGGCAGCGGGTTGCGGAGCAGGCGCGGCGCCTGATCGAGCGTCAGCGCGGGGCATCTGAGCGGTGTGCGGAAGCGGCGCGTGCCATGCTGCGCGCCGGAGGCGCCCAGTGAAGGGAAAGGCGCGGGGCAGGTGGGAGTGGCTCTTACGAGGAGAGGGCGAGGGGCCGTGGGAGCGATTGGCAGAGATGGGTCTGTGGGGGTTGTCGGTGCTGTACGGCGCGGCGCTACGGGGACACCTGGCGGGCTACCGCTGTGGGCTCGCGAAGCGGACGCGGCTGCCAGCGACCGTGATCAGCATCGGCAATCTCACGTTGGGAGGGACCGGGAAGACCACAGCGACGGTTGCGACAGCGAAGTGGCTTGCCGAGCGGGGGCGCCGAGTGGCGGTCCTGAGTCGCGGGTATCGGGGCGCGGGCGAAAAGGGAGGGGTGGTTGTGTCGGAGGGATTCGGTCCTCTCGTAGGGCCCGGGGATGCTGGCGATGAGCCGTACTTGATGGCGAAGGAGCTGCCGGGAGTGTTCGTGTTGGCCGGGAAGGACCGCAGGCGGACAGGCCGGCGCGCGGTGGAGGAGTTCGGGGCACAGGTGGTGGTGCTGGACGACGGGTTCCAGTACCAGCGGCTGGTCAAGGACGTCGAGGTGGCGCTGGTGGACGCGCTGGAGCCGTTCGGGTATGATTTCCTGGTGCCGCGGGGCCGTCTGCGGGAGCCGGTGCGACACCTCGCGCGCGCGGACGCGGTGTGGATCACGCACGCGGACCTGGTGAGGCAGAAGGATCTCGCGCAGGTGAAGAGGCGAGTGACGGAGGTTGCGCGGAGCGCGCGGGTGTGGGAGGCGGTGCATGCGCCGGTGCGCTTAAGGCGGCTGGACGAGGAGGGAGAGGCGCAGCCGGATGCGATGCGCGGCCGCCGCGTGTTTGCCCTGTCGAGCGTGGGCAATCCCGCAGCCTTCGAGCGAACGGTTCAGAGGCTCGGAGCGGTGTTGGTGGGCAGAGCCCGGTTCCCGGACCATCACGAGTATCGGGTGGAGGAGCTGCGCGAGGTGGCCCGTGGGGAGGGGGCGCTGGTGGAGTGGATTCTGACGACGGCTAAGGACGCGGTGCGGCTTCCCGAGGAAGCATTCGACCGACCGGCCTGGTGCCTGGAGGTGGAACTGGCCGGGAGGGAGGGAAGGGCGACCCTGTCGGAGGAGCTGAGTTGTCTGTTGGAGGAAAACGAGAAGACCTGAGGGGAGTGTACAGGCCGGAACGTCGGTCGCGCCTCTACGAGTGGCAGCGGCGGATGCAGACGCGGCTCGGCAACGCGGTGGTACTGTGGATGGCGCGGCGGTGGCAGCGGATGCCGGAGCGGGCGGGCCATCGGGTGGGGGCGGCGGTCGGGACGGCGATGCGAGTGCTGTCGCCGCGGCACCGCGGAATCGTGATGGCGAACCTGCAGCTGGCGTTCAGGGGGGAGAAGAACAGGGAGGAGCTGGCGGAGGTCGCGGCGGCGTGCTACCGACATCTGGGCAAGTGCATGATGGAGTTCATCCGGTTGCCCGCAATGACGCCGGAGGATATCCGGCGGGCGACGCAATTCAGCGGGAGGGAGCACATCGACGCGGCCCTCGACAAGGGAAAGGGTGCGATCCTGCTGACCGCACACCTCGGGAACTGGGAGATGGTGGGGTCGCGGATCGCAGCGGAGGGATATCCGTTGAACGTGATTGCGCGGGCGCAGCGAGATAGCCGGATAACTGAGTACCTGCAGCGCACCCGCGAGGTGGCGGGCATGCGGGTGTTCCATCGGGAGCAGGCGGTGCGTCGGTCTCTGCGCGCGCTGCGGAGGAACCAGTTGGTCGGAATCCTGCTGGACCAGAACGCGGGCGAGGATGGGGTGTTCGTCGACTTCTTCGGGCACGCGGCATCGGCCGCGCCCGGCGCGGCGGCCTTCGCGCTGCGGACGGGCGCCGCGGTACTGCCGACATTCGGGTGGCGGAACGCCGACGATACGCACACGATCCAGATCAGCGCGCCGGTTCCACTCGTGCGGACCGGGGAGCTGCAGCGGGACATCGTTGCGAACACCGCCCGCTACACGAAGATCATCGAGGAGGCAATCCGCGCGCATCCCGGTCAGTGGTTCTGGCTGCACAAGCGTTGGAAGGCGCGGCCGCCGGAGGAACAGGGCGCAGCGTGAGGGACGCAGGCGCGAAGAGGATTCTCCTAGTGAAGCTGAGCTCTATCGGCGACGTGGTGCATTCCCTGCCGGTGGCGGCGGCGCTGCGGCGGCGATTCCCGGATGCCTACATCGCGTGGGCGGTGGGGCCGGCGGCCGCAGATGTTGTGACGGGCAACCCGCACTTGAGCGAGACGCTCGTGGTGGGCGGCAAGGATGAAGAAGGCCTAGGAGTCGCGTCGCTTCCGCCGATAGCGTCGCCCATGAGGCTGCGGCGGGCCCTGCGGGAGAGGAGCTTCGAGGTTGCACTCGACCTGCAGGGCTTATTCAAGAGCGCCTTGCTGGCGCATCTGAGCGGAGCCAGAGACCGTATCGGGTTTCGGAGCATCCGGGAGGGGGCATTCCTGTTCTACAACAGGTGGCCGGTCCGCGACCGGCGAGACGTGCACGCGGTGGAGGTGTACCTGGATTTCGCAGAGGCGCTCGGCGCGCCGCGAGAGCCCGTGGAGTTCACCATTGCGGTCTCGGAGCAGGACCGGCGCGCGGTGGATGATCTCCTGGCCGGAAGAGAGAATCTGGCAGCGCTGATACCGGGGGCACGATGGGAGTCGAAGCGGTGGTTGCCGGAGCGATTTGCGGCGACGGCCGATGCTTTGGCGGAGGAGTTCGAGCTGACGTCCGTGGTGCTTGGCGGAGAGGGCGATGGGGGGCTTGCGCGCGCGATCGTCGAAGCGGCGCGCTCGCCGGTGCTGGACCTGACCGGCAAGACGAGCCTGAAGCAGGCGGCGGAGGTGCTTCGGCGGTGCCGCGTGACAGTGGGCAATGACACCGGGCCGCTCTACGTGTCGGCGGCGATGGGGACGCCGACGGTGGGGCTGTTCGGGCCGACGGACCCAAGGAGGCTGGGGCCCTATGGGGAGGGACACGCGAAGGTCGTCACCGACGTGGAGTGCGCGCCCTGTCGGAACCGACGGTGCAAGCCGCTGCGGTGTATGGAAGCGATAGGGGCGGCGCGGGTGGTGGAGACGGTGCGAGGGTTGCTGGTGGGAGTGCGCGAACGGAGCGGCGCGCATGGCGCGGCATGAGGCACACCACGGGCTGACGGTAGTCCAGGTCCTGTCGTGGCTGAACTACGGCGGGGTCGAGCGCTATGGAATCCGGCTGGCACGAGGGCTCCGGGGGCGGGGCCACCGGGTGATCGTGGTGTCGAGCGGGGGCCACCTGGTGCCGGAACTCGAAGCCTCGGGCATCGAGCACTTCACGATCGACTTCACGGGGGCCCGGGCGCTGCCAGGCGCGCTGGCGCTGCGGCGGCTGCTGGAGCGGGAGCACGCGGACATAGTGAACGCCCACAACTGGCGGGCCGGGATGGTATCTCATCTAGCATGTCGGCGGGCGGGGGTGCCATATCTGCTGACGATTCACGGGACGCGGCGCGCGGTGAACCGGTACGGCGTGTTCTACTGGAGCAAGAAGGTGGTGGTGGTGAGCGAGGCAAGCCGGCGGAATCTGATCGAGGGGTTCGGTCTGCCCGCGGAACGGGTGGTGCGGAGCATGATCGGGGTCGACTGCACGCGCTTTCGGCCGGAGTCCCGCGATCTGTCGTTGGAGGAGGAACTGGGGCTGCAGAATGGCGCGCCGCGGGTGGTGCATGTGAGCCGCTTCAGCCACAGCAAGGCCCCTGTGGCGCAGGCGGCTGTGGCCGCGATGGTGGAGCTCAACGGAAGGGTGCCGGGGGTGGAGCTGGTGCTGGTTGGCGAAGGGCCCGAGGAGGACAAGGTCGCGCGGGCGGCCGACTGGATGAACGAGCACCTGGGTCGGCGTGCGGTGTTCTTCCTCGGAGGCCGGAGCGACATTCCGCGGCTGCTATCGCTTGGCGATGTGGTTGTGGGCACGGCGTCGGTGGCGCTGGAGGCAATGGCGTGCGGCAAGCCTGTGGTCGGAGTGGGAAAGGGAGGATACTTCGGGATCGTCAGGCCGGAGAACCTCGCGCGCGGAGAGGAGTCGTGCTTTGCGGATCACGAGGTGTTCGGTGGGATCACCTCGGAGCAGGTTGCGGACGATCTGGCGGGGCTGCTCAAGGATGAGGGTGACGCGGCGCGGTTGGGCGCATTCGGCAGGCGGGAGGCGGAGGCGCGCTACAGTGCGCCGCGGCTGGCAGAGGAGGTGGAGGGCATCTATCGGGAACTGCTGTGCGACCGCCCCGGCGTCAAGCGGCTGTTGATCTTCCACCTCAACCAGATCGGCGATCTGATGTTCGCGCTGCCCGCGCTGAACATGCTGCGGGAGGGGTTTCCAGGCGCGCACATCACCAGTGTCACGAGGTCGCACCTGGCGGGGCTGGTGGAGCACAGTGGGTTAGTCGATGAAATCGTGCACCGGCCCTCCGGGCGCGCGGCTGCGGCCGTGGGGCTTGGGCTGCAACTGCGGGAGAGGCGGCCCGATCTGGCGGTGGGGTTTTCGCAGTCGGCGACGATGATGCTGTGCGCGCGGCTGTCGGGCGCGCGGCATCGCGTCGGGTACCTGGACTCCGAGCTGGCGTGGATGCTGAACCACCGCATTCAGGTGCGAGGTATTCCGTCGCCGGAAAAGGTGCTCCGTCTCGTGCGCGGGCTGGGGCTGGAGTCCGAGAAGACCGATTACGTGGGGCTGGTGCGACTGTCTCCGGAGGACGAGGCGACTGGGGAGAGGCTGATCGCGGAGGGAGACCTGAAGGGAGACGGCCCGGCCATTGCGCTGGCGCCGGGAGAGGCGGGGGATCGTCCCTACAAGTCGTGGAGCACGGACGGGTTCCGGGAGGTGGCCGCGGCGCTGGCGCGGGAGGAGGGGGCACGGTTGATAGTCGTAGGCGGGCCGGCCGACCGAGAGCTGGGCGACGAGGTGGTGGCGGGCTTAGAGGCGCGGGGCTGCAATCTGGCCGGTCGGACGACTCCGGTCGAGCTCGCGGCAGTGCTCGTCCGATGTGAGCTGTTGATCGGGATCGACTCCGGGCCCATGCATGTGGCGGCGGCGATGGGCAGGCCGGTGGTGGCACTGTTTGGACCGACCGATCCGCGGCTGACGGGCCCGATGGGAGAGGGACACGAGGTGATCTTCCACCGGCAGCCATGCTGGCGGCCGTGCATCCATCCGCTGACGCCGCACTGCACCGACCGTAAGTGTATGGCGGCGATCACGGTGGAGGAGGTGCTTGCGGCGGCGCGGAGAGTGCTCGGACGCATGAGGGAGAGGGCTGGGGTCCGGGAGGCCGGATAGGCCAAGGGGCACGCGGTGGGCTCGACGGTGCACATAGACGGCAACCGTGGGTGGGGCGGCGGGCAGCAGCAGGCGCTGGGGTTGGCGCTGGCGCTGGCGGCGCGGGGGGATGAGACGGCCTTCATAGTACAGCGAGGCAGCGCGCTCGCCGGGCGGCTGCGGGCGACGTACCTGATGTGGGAGGAGACGGAGCTGCGCGGGCTGCGGGGGATGGGAGCCGCGCTGCGGCTGGCTCGGCGGCTGCGAGAGCTGGGGCCGCAGATAGTGCACATCCACGACTCCGCGAGCCACGCGGCGGCCGGGCTGGCGGCCCGGCTGGCCGGCGGGCCGAAGGTGGTAGTGACGCGGCGCACGGACTTCCCGATGCGCGGAGGATGGGTCGGACGTGCCAAGTATGAGCTGTGGTGCGACAGGTTGATCTGCATATCGGAGGCGGTACATAGGCGTTGCGTAGAGGCGGGCCTCTCGAAAGAGCGGCTGGCAGTGATCCCGGACTTCGTAGACTGCCGGCACTTCGCTCCGGGGGCCGGTCCCCCGATCGAGAGAGAGGAACAGCCTACGATTGCGGCGGTCGGCCGGCTGGCGCGCGAGAAAGGACATCGGGTGCTGCTGCGGGCGATGCGGCGAGTGGTGCAGGAAGTGCCTCAGGCGCGGCTCGTCATTTCGGGGGAGGGAGGGGAAGAGGCCCTGCTCCGGCGGCAGACGGAGGCGGCGGGCCTGTCGAGCAGCGTGCAGTTCGCGGGCTTCGTTCCGGACGTGAGGGCTGTGCTGTCGGGGGCAGATGTGTTCGTGATGCCATCGCTCTCCGAGGGGCTGGGGGGGGCGGTACTGGAGGCGATGGCGATGGGCAAGCCGACCGTGGTGAGCGACGCGGGCGGGCTGCCGGAATCGGTGGTGCACGGCGAGACGGGGCTGGTGGTGCCGGCCGGCGACGCGGAGGCGCTCGCGGCCGGGGTGACGGAGCTGCTGAAAGACCGCGAGCGGGCGCGGGAGATGGGAAGGGCCGGGAGAGAGCGTGCGCTGGCGATGTTCGATAGACCGCGCGTGGTCGAGCGGGTGCTTGCGCTGTACGAGGAGATACTGGGGGGAGCGGGTACGTGAGCGGGCTAACAGCGATCGTGACCGCCCTGAACGAGGCGGGGCAGATTGAGGAATGTCTGCGCCGGCTCGCGTTTGCAGACGAAGTGATGGTTGTGGATTCGTTCAGCAGCGACGGGACTCCGGACATCGCGCGGCAGTGCGGGGCGCGCGTTTTGCAGCACGAGTATGAGTCGCCGGCCGCTCAGAAGAACTGGGCGATTCCACAGGCGCGACACGAGTGGACGCTGATTGTGGACGCTGACGAGTGGGTGACGGACGAGCTGGCGCAGGAGATACTGAGAACGATCAGCGCTCCCGAAGCGCACGATGGGTACGAGGTGAAGAGGCGGAACTTCTTCCTTGGGAAGGAGGTTCGCCACTCGGGCTGGCAGAATGACTGGGTGTTGCGTTTGTTCCGGCGGGACGAGGGCCGGTACCGGGAGCGCCAGATACACGAGCGGGTGGAGGTCGGCGGATCCGTTGGCCGGCTGAGAGGCCGGCTGATGCACCACTCGTACCGGTCGCTCGACGATTACTGGCGGAAGCTGCAGCGGTACGCTGAGTGGAATGCGCGGGAGGCGCGGCGGCGGGGGGCGCGGGTGTCGCCCGCGTACATGATGCTCCATCCCGCGCTGCGGTTCCTGAAGGCCTATCTGATCCAGGGAGGGTTCTTGGACGGAGCCCACGGGATGGTCGTCTGCCTTCTGAGCGCGGTCTACGCGGCGGCGAAGGACGTGCGTGTCTGGGAGCTTCACGAATCCGGGAGCTGAGGTGGTGAAGGAGTCGAGAGAGCATTGGCTGGTGCTGAGCTACTGGGCCAATGTGGATGGGATGGCCTGCTCCCACCACATCGACGATCGGCTCAAGCACCTGGCGCGGCTGGGGGTGGAGGCGGAAGTCATCACGGGGACATGTGGCCCGCGGCCGGGGGGCTGGGGAAGGAGGTGGCACCGAGTTCCATCGGTGACGGCGACGGGTTACCAGTTCGAGGTGCGCCAGCTTACGCGGCGGCTGAGGAAGCCCTGGCGACGTCTGGTGCGGCTACTGTTGACGCTGCCGGTGCTGCCGCTGTACTCGATGGAGAAGCACGTTGCGCGCCTTCACAGCACGTTCTGGTGGTGTATTTCGGCGGCGGCGGCGGGATTGTGGTCGACGCGGAACGGTAGGCATGAGCTGATCTACTCGACGGGCGGCGAGATGAGCGCGCACGTTGCCGCGGCGCTGGTGGCGCGGGTGCGGCGGCTGCCGTGGATTGCCGAGATGCAGGATCCAATCGTCTACCAGGGTTTCGGTCGCAGCAGCTTCTCGCGATACGTGGCGCGGCGGGTGGAGAGGCTAGTGCACTCAGAGGCGGCAGCGGTGGTGTACGTGACAGAGACGGCGGCGCACCGCGCAAAGCTGCGGACAAACGGGCGGGCCCGGTGCCTGGTCATCCGCCCGGGTGCGGAGCCGCTGAGTCGCTTGGGGGCACGAGAGCGAGGAAGCAAGATGCAGGTGATGCACGTGGGGACCCTCAGGCGTGATCGCCAGGCAGAGACACTGCTGGAGGCGCTGCGCCGCCTGGCCGTGCGGCTGCCAGAGGCGCGGGATGAGATAAAGGTGTCTTTGATAGGCCGCATGGACGGCCCGACGCGGCGAGCGATGGAGCGGTTCCCATGGCCGAACATGGTCACCATCGTAGGGGAAGTGGGCAGAGATCTGGCTCACGCGGAGACAATGGAAGCAGACCTACTTCTATTGATACAGCACAACAGCCCGGTGTCGGCCGAGACGATTCCCTCGAAGCTCTACGAGTATCTCCTGAGCGGACGGCCCGTGCTGGGCCTGATCCATCATAACCCGGAGCTGGAGGCTCTGCTCGTGGAGGCGGGACACGAGTGCGCGGAGGTGGACGACGTGCCGGGCATAGAGCGGGCCCTGGAGAGAGCGCACGAGAGATGGCGGAAGGGGGCGCTTTACACCCGGCCGTCTCTGCCCTACACGGCGGAGGGTGCGGCGAGAAACCTCATCGAATGGTCTTGCTGCCTGCGAGGATCTGAGGCCGAAGAGCGAAGAGAGCGCGGCAATCAGTGAGGGTGGCATTCGTGTACAGGAAGTTCTTGATCGGCGGATGTGAGATCCGCATGGCGACCGTAGCTCGCAAGCTATTGGACCGGGGGGATGAGTGCTGGATCGTGGCCGCGCGCAGCCGCGGCAAGCAGGCGCGCCAGGTGTGTGAGATGACCGGGCTGCCGCGGAGGAACGTGGTTCTGCTGGGACGGTTGCGATTCCAGGAGCGGCTGCATCGGTGGCTGCGCGAGGTCGAGCCGGACGTAGTTGACTTCCAGTATCCGTCGGGGCTGGAGGAGTTCCCAACGCCGAAGGGCAGCAGAGCGGTGGTGACGGTCCATGGCTGGCAGAGCGTGCCCGGGCCGGGTCTGGTCAGCGATGTTCTGATATCGGTGTCTCGTCTGCCGAAGGACTCCCCTGCGCGCGCGGGACGGCGGTGCTTCGAGGTGTGGAACGGCGTGGATCTGGATCGCTTCCAGTTTGATCCGGGGCATGGAGAAGGCATAGCGTTCTTCGGCCGGCCGGACCTACAGAAGACCGGGCCTCTGGCCCGAGTCTGGGACCGCTTGCCCCGGGTGGATGTCTACGGACCGGCGAATTACCGCCTGCGGAAGAGGCTGGGCAAGCGCGGAATTCCGCCTCACGTGCACCTGTGCGGCGCGGCGGACACAAGCCAGAGGATGCAGGGATACCGGGTGATTTTCTGCTCCGCGTTGACTGCGCTGGAGGCGCTGGCACAGGGAAGGCTGATCATCGCGGGGCAGGATGCCCTTGGGTATCCCGGGCAGGCGATCGCGCCGCGCCCGGAGACGATGGAGGAGCTAAGCGCGATGCAGTTTGGGGCAGGCACTCCCGGGAGGCGGCCGACGAACGCTGATGAGATCCTTGAGGAGGTGGGCTGGCTGATGTCGAATGAGCACGCGGAACTGCGGCGGTTCTACCGGGATTACATGGAAAAGCATCACGATGCAGCGAAGCAGGCTGCGCGTGTCCGCGAGGTGTATGAGGAGGCATTGGTATGGCGCTGAGGGTGCTGCTAACGGGGGCAGGAAGCTCTGCCGCACAGAATGTGCTGCAGTCGCTGAAAGAGGCGCCTGAGGAGGTCTTCGTGGTCGGAGTAGATGTGGACCCGGCGCGACTCGAGCTGGGGCCTCTGGACGCAACGCACGTGGTCTCGGAGAGCGCTAACGCGGATTTCATCGGGGATCTGGACGAGCTCGCGTGCGACTACGACATAGACCTGGTGGTGCCGCAGGCGGATCGCGATGTGCAGGCGATTGCGGCGGCGCGTTCGCAGGGGATGAGTACCAATACCTTCTTGCCGCCCACCTCTGTGCTGAATCTGTGCTACGACAAGCTCGAATCGGCGCGGCGCTGGTACCAGCTCGGCCTGCGGAGCGACGCGGTGCACAGCTTGGAGCGACCGGAAGACGCGGAGAGGGCAGTTCGAGACCTGGGTCTGCCGATGTGGGTGCGCGCGCGGTGGGGAGCGGGCAACCGGGCCGCGGTGCGCGCCGATGCGCTGGAAGAGGTGGAACGCTGGGCGAGCTACTGGGTGTGCCGCGGTGTGGCGATGGTGGCCCACGAGTATCTGCCTGGGGAGGATTACTGCTGTCACTCGGTCTGGTTTGAGGGGGAGGAGGTCATGGGCGCGCTACGGCGCCGCGTTCCGACCTTCGCGGATACTACGTTCGACTCGAACATCCACGAGGCGGTGGAGGAACAGACGGTGCAAGACGTGGCGAGGGCCACTGTTCGCGCCAGCGCTGGGGGGCGCCCTCACGGCATATTCTGCGTGGATATGAAGACGGCCGCGGACGGACGCGTGGTGCCTACCGAGGTCAACGCGGGCCGGTTCAACACACCTTCCCTGTTCTTCGCGCGGCTCGGTCTGAACATGCCCTACTGTGCCGTGCATCTGGGGGTGCGCGGCACGCCTCCGCCTGGGGTTTCCCGGGACGCGGAGCCCGTGGATGGCATGCTGTGGATACGGGACCTGGATGCGGGCCCGGCAATGGTGCATCGCTCACGGCTTCGCGCGTGGGCGAGGCGGAAGCAGGGTCGGAGAGGTGAGATCGTTGGGGAGGGGACGGCAAAGGGCGCGGGAGGCAGGGGCGATGAATGAAGTGGGGGGCAGATGGGTCAATGGGTGAGTGATCGGCGAGAGGTTGATGGAAGGAGAACAGCGATTCGAGCCGACGGCGAGGAAGATCGTGTCGCGCGAGGAGGCGCGGTCGCGCGCGGAGGACCGGCGGGCCGAGGGCAAGACGGTGGTCTACACGAACGGGTGCTTCGACCTGCTGCACCGGGCTCATATCCGCACGTTAGAGTCTGCGAGGCAGAAGGGGGATGTACTGATCGTTGGAGTGAACGCGGACGAGTCGGTGCGCCGGCTCAAGGGCGGGGACAGGCCCATCCTGGCGGAGCGAGAGCGGGCGGAGCTGGTGGCGGCTCTGGCATGCGTAGACCTGGTCGTGGTCTTTCCCGAGACGACTTCGCTGAGAGTGCTGGAAGCCGTTCGGCCGGACATATGGGTGAAGGGCGGGGACTGGCGTCTGGAGACGCTGAATCAGGAGGAGCGTGCCTTCGTGGAGAGCTACGGGGGACGGGTGGCGCTGGGGGAGCGGGTGCCCGGCCTGTCCACGACGGAGCTGATCGAGCGGATCAAGAGGCTTCCGGACGCCTGATTCCTACCACTTGCCGATGTCCTGGAGCGAAGTGACGACCCGATGGTAGAAGCCGAGGTGAATCAGCTCCTGTCCCGCGAAGCTGTTGTTCACCACATCTGCGAACTCCGTGCCAGCGTATGCCGCCAGCAACACCCGGAGGAACACGTGCGACACAAGCACGCCGGTGGCAATGCCCAGGATGCTGCCAACCACGGGGTCGAGCACGTCGAGCGAGAGCAAGGTCGTGTCGTAGATGAACTTGGTCGCAATGATGGTGAGGATGGCCAGTGTGAGGAAGACGATCGCGATCCAGGCCCCCTCGGCACTGGCGGGCGTGGGCAGGATCGGGGCCGCGACGGCCAGGTGGGGCGCGAGGAAGGTTGCCATCTTAACGGAAATGATCGCGCCAACGAAGTCGAAGAGCGCTCGCCCGAAGCCCCGAATGCTTTCGAGCCAGCCAACCAGGATAACTACGAGCACCACGACGACGTTGAACCAAGTCATGCGGCATCACCTCTGGTTCTCGTGATGACCATTGAAGCATAGCCGACGACAG
>Ga0114922_10004133_pt1 | contig 13490 bp, 10 predicted proteins | sample AartaG_FD_100975 | JGI IMG/M metagenome (GOLD analysis project Ga0114922, IMG submission 100975) | Deep subsurface microbial communities from Aarhus Bay to uncover new lineages of life (NeLLi) - Aarhus_00045 metaG | ecosystem: Environmental > Aquatic > Marine > Oceanic > Sediment | place... | reverse complement strand
CCTGTCCCAGAGCTGGTCGCCTTCCTTCAGCTTCTCAAACCCGCCGCCTCCCTTCCACATACCCTGATACACTATAATGCCGGCTACGGGCGCTTTAAGCACCATATCCTCAAGTTCTTGCTGTTCTTCCTCCAGTCGCCTTTTCTCCTTCTCGTAGTTCGCCTCAGCGTTCTTCTCGTCAGCCACCCAAATCTTACGGTTGGTAGTGAGCTGTTTCTGAGCCTTCTCCAAGTCTATCTCGGACTTCTCCACGGTCAGTTGCGCCATGCGCTTCTGGGCCGCCGCCTGCACCAGCTCTTTTTCGGCTTTCAAACCTTGTTCCAACAGGCGTCCAATCCTCGCGTGCTGTTCGGTCGCGTCCTCGTGCAGGGTTTTATTATGCGCGACGTCCTTCTTCGCCTGCTCGAGCGAGAGGAGTGCAAGTTTTTCCTGCAGCTTGTTGTTCTCGATGGTTTTCTCGAGGTTTGCTTCCGCCACTTCAACCTGCACTTCATGCTCTTTGATTCGCTGCTCAAGATCCTTCGTCTCCATCCAGAGGAACGGCTCCCCTTTCTCGACGAACGTACCTTCACGAAGCATCCTGGTCACCTGGCCCCGTGTCTTTGTATTGACAGCGACAGTCTTCTTCGCTTTCAGATAGCCCACTTCCCGCACAGTAACGCGGAACTCCCCTTTGGACACCTCCGTAACCGGCGCCTCCGCCCCGGGTTGCACGACTCCGCGTCGCATGAAGGCGAGACCGCCCGCTGATGCACCAGCCAGTACTACCATCACCAAGACGTATCTTACTACCTTCATAAACTCACCCCGTATCGTTCCTCGACAGGTTCCCCAATGACGTTATCAAGCTTGGCCAGTATGTTCTTATAGCTCAGAAAGAGGCTGACGTAGCCCGCCTCAGCATCCGTGAGTGCCGCTTGAGCGTTGGCAAGGTCAAACGCATTCCTTTCGCCCTGCTCGTAGCGGATCTGTGTTCCTCTCTCTGACAGCTGTGCGTTCTTCACGCCTTTGTAAGCTGATATAAGTCTCAACTCGGATGTTTGCACGTCCCTCACGGTGTTGTCAACGTTGTTGAGCAGCAGCCGGCGGCTCTGCTCAAGGTTGTTCTTAGCCCGACGCAATGATATCGCAGCTTGCGTATGTTGTTCTCTTTCTCGAACAAGACCGAAAGGCATCTCGAACTGCAAACCGGTTACCCAGTCACCCTCATTGACGTGGAAGGCGCCCCTAAAATCGGAGCCGCTGTCGGCCAGACCCAGAGTGCCGAATAGACTGAGATCCGGCAGCAGAACGTTCTTCGCTGTAACGACCCCAATCTCGCTGATTTCAAGGGCGCGTTTCTGCTGCAGGTAGTCCAGCCTGCGCTCCAACGCCAGGCGCTTTGCCTCGTCCATGTCCAGCGGCCGGGGCGTGAACGCGGGGTTGTCCGGTTCGAAGTTGATTTCCACCTCCGGATTGCGAGCAAGGGTGATGTCCTGTTCCGGCGGCACGCCCAAGAACAGTCGCAGTTGAATAAGCGCGGACCTGTAATTGTTCTTTACCTGCGTGACTTGCTCCTCGCCGCTTGCTACCTGCAACTCCTGAGTAGCGATATCGATTCTAGCCTGCTCGCCTTCGGCGACAAGCGCCCTGGTCCGCTTCAGGGATGCCTGGGAGCGCCCTAACGCCTCCTCCCGGACCTGCAGAAGTCGTTCCGACTCAATGACGCTGTTGTACTGCTGAATTACGGTCAAGATGTGCGATCGTATCGCGTCTCTGAGCACCATCTCTGAGATGTCTTCATTGATTTCAGAGATCTTTACATTAGCCGCCGCCACGGCGGGGCCCGCCCCTTCAAGCAAGGGTTGCTGAAAATTCGCGCTGACGGTCGACCCATATTCCTCTTCGTGACCGAACCTGTCGTCCCTGTCGCTGCGGCCGACTACGGAAAGCGACCCGCCGTACTCGAAGTTCTTCTGAACGGAAGCGGAACCGAACGCACTGTGCTGCGTCTGGGCGTTCGGAATGTTGTCTCTGAAATCGTGTCCGGCGTTCACCGTCAGGACAGGTAGAAAGTCGCCTCGCGCCGCGCGATGCGCTGATTCTGCAGCAAGAACGCTCTCACGTTGGTTCTTAAGCGGCAGGTACTGTGCCAGCGCGATCTCTATGCACTCGTCGAGAGTCAGATTCTCATAAGTCTCGGCAGCTATTGCTGGATTCTCATGCAGGCCAACCGCCAGGACAAGTACTGCCGCGACAAACCATGTTACCTTAGCACGTGCACATCTACAGCCCATATCCGCTCCTCCGTCAATTCAGGATTACCCCGTACAGTCCAAGTTGATGCAGAATCTACACTTGTGCCCCTATCCCCTATTACTAACAACGCTAATCTGAGGTTTATTGTGTACAAGGGAGAAATCCAGCTGCCTTAGTCTCGTGCCCTTGAATAATCGAGGAGAACCCGCAGAGGATACTCTGAGGCGTGCCTCTATTATTATACAACACTTTCCAGCACGTTTTGTTCCGGATAAACCTCTCTCACTTATGTATATACACCCCGTACTGCGTGCTTATTCCCATCAATTAGACGCGCGCCAGCCCGAAAAGGTTCAACCAGAACCCAAAACTCGGAGCGGGCCTTGCCCGCCCCCGTACCAGTGACCAAACTCACTCTTATAAAATGAGAGCCTATAGATATATGGCACGCGGGCGCAAAACCGATCACTCTGCCGGACATTCCCGGACCGAAATGCCGCCATCGAGGGATGAATGCCGTTCGGTGCAAAGGGGAACACACTTGCACATAGGGGAGCGATCGCGCCCCGCTCGATAGGCTTTTCGCTCCCCTTTTACCTGTATCTTGCTTACCCCTGCGCTCCCTTAACTAGCTCGACGAACGAGTCGGCCTTCAAGCTGGCTCCACCGACGAGCGCGCCGTCAAGGTGAGGTTCCGCCATCAGCTCAGAGATGTTGCTCGGCTTCACGCTGCCGCCGTACTGAATAACAAGCGCCTCGGCGACTTCGTTGCTGTACAGTCGGCCGACAACCTTCCGTATGAACTCGTGCGCCTCATTCGCCTGTTGAGGCGTAGCGGTCTTGCCCGTACCGATAGCCCAGATAGGTTCGTACGCGACCGAGAGGCTCTTGATCTCCTCGGCGCTTATGTCCGCCAGGCCGCCGACAACCGCTCTCTCGACGATCTGCTCCATCTTGCCGGCTTCGCGTTCCTCGAGGGTCTCGCCCACGCACAGCATGACCTTGAGCCCCGCAGCCAGCGCCGCACGCGCTTTCCTGTTTACGACCTCGTCCGTCTCGGCCATGTACTGACGGCGTTCAGAGTGCCCGGCGATCGCGTACGAACACCCAACATCCAGCAGCATATCCGGCGAGATCTCGCCCGTGTACGCGCCCGACTTCTCCCAATAGATGTCCTGAGAACCCATCGCCACATTGGTGCCGGCCACGATCTTGCCGACTGTTTCCAGCGCGGTGAACGTCGGACATACGACGATATCCACGTCCTCCACGCCGGCGACGCCACTCACTACGCCTTCAGCCAGCGCGGCAGCTTCCGCCAGCGTGCAGTTCATTTTCCAGTTTCCTGCAATCAAAGCTCTTCTCATCTCAACCTCCTTAACCTAGTTGCATCAGCCATACGCCCTGCAGCAAGCCGAAAACAAGCTCGGCCCCCACGGCACGCCCTCAACGTTATTCGGTCGAACAGTGATCCTGCCCGACGCTCCCCATGCTGCTTTATGAAGCCCTCTTAATGTCAGCAAGAATCTGCCTTGTTTGATCGATATCATCGACAATCTGCCTTTTCAGGCTCTCCCTGTCGGGAAACTTCTTCTCATCGCGGATCTTCTTGACGAAAACCACCTCGAGCTCGCGGCCGTAAAGCTCCCCATTGAAATCAAGTATGTGCACTTCGACGGTTCGTCGGGCGGCATCCTTGACCGTCGGGCTCGTGCCTATGTTTAGCGCAGCGGGCACCTCTTTGGCGTCAAAACGTACGAGCGCAGCATATATGCCGTCCGGTGGCACAAGTCCGACACCGGCCTCGATGTTGGCCGTGCGGAATCCCAGCATCCGCCCAATCCCCGATCCTCTCGTGACCCGACCCGAAAGCGAATACCTGCCACCCAGAAGCCTGGCGGCACCGTCGAGGTCGCCGGCCAGTATTCTCGACCTGATCAGCGTGCTGCTGACCGGACTGTCGTCGACGATGAAAGGTTCAACCTGGCGAACGTCAAAACCGTACTGTTTTCCCAGCTCAGCCATCTTCTCATAGTCGCCCGCTCCACCTGCGCCAAACCGGCAATCGTGACCGACGACTATCCCTTCAATGTTCAACTTCTCAACCAGAATACCCTGGACAAACCGCTCGGCCGGCATCCGCGCAAGCGCTTCGTCAAACTCGAGGACAAAGACGATCTCTATATCAAGCTGCTCTATGAGCCCCAGTTTTCGCTCGGTCGTTGCCAGTAATCCCGGAAAGGTGCTCGGATAAAGCGCCTCCCGGGGAAGTGGGTTGAACGTCAGCAGTCCGGGAATCACCGACTCTGGGCCAGATTTCTGCTCCGACTCGCGCGCCCAACGAACCACCTCACTTATCACTTGCCGGTGACCCAGGTGGACACCGTCGAAAGAGCCGACGGTCACGATAAGACGTCCCGGCGTCTCGATAACCTCATTCAGGAGATCGTAAACCACTCTCATCAGGACTGCTTTCTGCGCCCCACATGGCGGCGCACTCTATTCTACTGTCTCCTCCATCAATACCCTTTTCGGGTGGGCCTTTATTATGGAGTCGCGTTCCACCATTTTCCCCAACGCTAAAAAGTTGCCGTCGTCGTCGTACAGCCGAACCCAAGCGCCCACGTCCGGTACATCGCCGGTCAGCATCTCCCGCGGCACAGACTGGCCGTGGAGAACGCCCGAGGCTGCTTCCGGGCCGACGCAAAGCGCCGGAACGAAGTCTATGGCTCGGTCCAACTGTATGATAACCGCAGTGATGTCCTCGACCGTCTCCACTGCTTCGAGCGCAACGGCATCCGACTCGTCAAACGGTTCAGATACAAGCCTGCGCAACGCCGCCATTACCGCACCACAACCGAGCTTCAGACCGATATCGTGGCACAATGTTCTCACGTACGTGCCTTTTGAGCACTCTACCTCGAACGTCACTCGAGCGCCTGACAGCTCGCCAATCTCCATGCGATAGACCTGTATTCGTCGCGGAGGACGGTACACGTCACGTCCTGCACGAGCAAGGCGATAAAGCCGAACGCCGCCGCGTTTGATCGCCGAGTAAAGCGGCGGTACCTGCTCAATTTCGCCGGTGAACTGCTCCAGAACACGCTCGATTTCCGGGCCCGTAAACTCAGGGACGGCCCTTCTCTCCAGGATGTTGCCGGATATATCCTGGGAATCCGTTATCAACCCGAACTCCAGCGTGGCGCGGTATTGTTTGCGCCCCTGCTGGAGAAGTTGGGCTATCCGCGTCGCCGGACCCAAACACAACGGGAGCACACCCGTGGCTAGAGGGTCCAAAGTACCCACATGGCCGACCCGCCTTTGCCCGGCCACTTTCCGTATGCGGTTGACCACATCGTGTGAGGTCGGACCGGACGGTTTGTCGATGACAAGAACACCATTCAACATAGCCTGGTCGTTGCTGCTCCTAAGGGTGTACGCCAAGTGTAATAGTGCAGAGACGTCAAATGCCGGCAGCTTATCGTATTCTTGAAGTCCCAGTTTAATCCTGGAGCGGTTGCACGTATCATACCACATACACGCTCATAACTCCAACCGCCCACACCTACTTCCGACGAACCGAGTCAAACACCCCGTGCGGCAAGCTCCGGGCCGGCGTCTCGCGGAACGTCTTGCGTTGCTCTCCATACCATGGTATAATCCAGCTGATTCGGCACGCCATGGTGGTGTTAATGACGAAAAGGGGGACAACGTGATCGGGCGAATCAGAGGTCGCTCAGCTTCCACGGGCCGACCGCAAGCGGCACGGGCAGCTATGTTACAGTGGATTATGATCGGAGTGCTACTCCTCTTCTCGCTGCTTGCCGGCTATCGCGCAGTCGCCGCTCAGGAGGACCGCCAAACACGGGAGTCACGAGAACCGATCTTCGACCTTTCCAAGGACGAAATCGCACAGGAGGAGCCCGGGACTGAGGGGCGTTTTCTGATAGACATAGATCTTCCCTCACCAACGCCGGATGAGCAGCCCACGAAGATCGAACAGCCGGATGAGCCCGTTTCAAGGACCCCGGCGTCAGACAGCGAGCTATGGCAAGTCGTGCGACAGTTGCAGCAAGATTTTGAGATGTTAAAAGAGGAAATAGCACAGTTGCGTTCGGAACTGCGTTCCATCGTGCCGGAACAACCCGATAACGATAAGAGCGCCGATACGAAACGGACGATAACTCCTTTCTGGATCAGCGACGTACAGCTTGAAGAAAAGCAAGCCGGCGGAGGATAGAGTGGATGCCATGTACCGTGTCGAGAGACTCGCTCACCGCCGGAACAAATGTCGTGCCGGCGTATAGTAGGCAGTTCAAGCGAACTCATACCAACTTTTCACTATCCACATGTGCAGATCTCACCGTCTCGGTCTAAATTGCTGCGCGTTTATTATCACAGCGTCCATTCTGACAAGCTCCTGCGTCAGGATGAACACCGCTTCGCCGCCCAACTCTGGTGCGGACACGTCAAGTACCCCTAACAGCATTGAGAAGCTGCTGGAAGCGAGTCTGTCCTCCGAGTCCGACGGTCCAAGGATCGGCACCTTCCGCAGCGACGACGACCTCGAGTGGCGCGGGGAGAAGGTGCGTCTTACGGGCAACGTCAGAATAACAACGGACACCGCTGAGATCGCGTGTGATGAGGCGGTTCTGGACCTCGAGAATAACACCGTTCAAGCGCTGGGCAACGTGACCGTGACGCGCGCAGACGGCGTGTTCAGGACGGATCAAGCCACGTTCGACATAGAATCCGAAACAGGCGAACTGACGAACTGCCGCGGCGCGTTCGTCCCGTGGCTCTTCTTCGCGCCGCTTCTCAAACGTACCGGGGCGACTACCGGAGAGATAGAGGATGGGTACCTGACGACATGCGACCTCGACCGGCCTCACTACCGCATCTCCGCCAAACGAATGGAGATAACCGACGGCGAGAAGATCGTGGCGCGCGACGTGACGGCGTACCTGGGCTCTGTGCCTATCCTGCGGCTCCCACGCTACACTCACAGCGTCGGCGACGACACGATGCCTTTCAGCTTCAGCGCCGGTAACGACAGACGGATCGGCTATTATCTGCGCACGGAGTACGATTTCGACGTCACCGAGCGGTTTTCCGGAAAGGCCCACGCCGACGTCTACTCCGACGAAGGGTTCGGAACGGGTCTTGACGGGACCCTCACTCCGCTCGAAGGTGGAGAGGCCACGTTCCAGACATACATCACAACGGAGGAGGAGGGGCGCGCGGAAGTCTACTACTCACAGGAGATGCCACGTGACTGGCGCGGATTGCTCCAGCTCGAACAGTGGAGCGACGAAGAGTTTCTCGAGGAGTTCTACTACGATGAGTTCAAGCGAAGGACCGAACCGGAGACCTTCCTGAACCTCACGCGCACAAGACCTCACAATATCATCTCGGCAACGGCGCGCAAACGCACCAACGATTTCGTCGATGAGACCGAAAGGCTGCCGGAAATAAATATCTCTTTGCTGGAGCGACAGATCGGCCCCACGCCGTTCTACTACTCTCTTGAGAACTCAACCGGATATCTTGTGGACAAGCCGGGCGGGGAAACGTCAGCGCGCAACTACACGGGCGGCAGGATCTCTTATGCGGGCCGGCCGACAAACTGGCTCAGCATAGTGCCGTTTGCCGAACTGGGAGGCACGTACTATTCCAAGGGTGAGAACAGAGACGATGAAGACATGTACAGGACGTCCTCCGTGACGGGCGTAACGCTGGGCTCGAGGCTCCACCGCGTTTACAATTCCCCCGTGGGGAACTTCTCTGCGTTCAAGCACATCGTCGTGCCGACGTTAACATACGCGTACCGCCCGGACCCGGATGAAAGCAACAAGGAGGTCCACCAGTATGATGTCATCGACGACGTGCTGGGGAGAAGCAGGATCGGGTTCCAGCTCGATAACGTCCTGTTGAGCAAGACGCACGAGGACAAGCAGAGACAAATCGCGCGTCTGACGCTCTACTCCGGCACGGATCTCACCAATGAGCAACGCGAGAACATCGACTGGGCAACCACGTTTCAGATCAACCCCACGGACAGATTAGGGTTTGGCTTCGACGCGGACGTCCACAACGCGGAAGAGGATTTCAAGCGGTTCCACGGCAGGATGCGTTATAAAGAGAAAGAGAACGGCGGTCGCGAGGTGCGTCTCGGGTTTGGCTACTCCGAGACGGAGCAGGGCGTGTTTAACGAGGATCTGACATACTATTTCGGCACGGATCTCGGAGAGAAATGGCGGATTTCTCTTGAACATCGATACGATTTCCACGATAATGATCTCGAGTACCAGGAATATAGAATATGGCGTGACCTGCATTGTTTTGAGGGAGCAATATCCTATCGCGTGAGAGAGCGAAGCGAAGGCGTGCATATCTTGATCGGGTTGAAGGCGTTCCCGGGAGCGCGTGCGAGGTTCTAGCTGTCTGGCGAAGCGAGGTGACCGCCATGAAGAAGCACGAAACGGACTTAGCCCTGGAACTGGAGGAGCTGCTGGACGAATACAATCTTTACAAGGAGGCGGACGTCAGGTTCTTGTTGCGCAGAATGCTCAATGACAACGACCCGAGGTACAGTGATTGCAGAAAGAAGGCTGACCGCGTCCGAAAAGCGTACCGTGAGGGTCGGCTCAAGAACAAGGAAACCGAAAAGAGCGGGCTGGCGTGATGGCCGCACGGTATCGCTGACGACCGCCCCTAGTCGCCGAGTTTCGTTGAAAGGAATGTTGTGTTATGCCCGAGCGTAAAGAGGTTAAGCTGCCTCAAGGTACAGAATACCGTGAAGCGCTCGAGAAAGCGTGGGAGAACCTTGCGGGTTCGGACCTCGCTCAGATAGCATCGAGCGCCGCTGCGGAATACGATCGGGATGGTCAGGTGCTGCAGGTGCGGTTTATGGATGAGCACGTGCGCCTTGAGGTCGGTCCGAAAAAAGTCCTCAACGAGTCGCGTGAGGAACTACCCTCATATCTGGCAATCCTTGTACTGCATTACCTGATTGGCGCGACACCGTTTGATCCGACCGGCACATGGGCTACGTTCCGCGAGTTCGACGCCGGCAAGTTCTACTACAGCGCTTTTGAAGGGCGGTCCATCGCCCGCGTAATCAAAGCTTTCGGCTCGCAACCCGAACTGTTGGTGAAAGCGGCCGAGGCGTTGGGCGGTGAGACCGTGGATATGGGAGATGCCGGTGTGGTGTTCGACGTCTTCCCGAAACTGCCGGTCGCCGTCGTGGTATGGCAGGGCGATGCGGAACTCTCGCCATCAGCAAACATCCTTTTCGACAGCACCGCCGGCTCGATCCTCGCTACCGAGGACCTTGTCGTGGTCGCGGGCGTAGTGGCTGGCAAACTGGCAAAACAAGCCCGCGAACTGGCTCAAAAAGGGACTTGACTCGCCTGCTCTCACCGTCATTCCGGTGGCTCGGTGACATAGTTGCCGTCCGGATCGGTGCGGATGAAGTGCGCAGTCTAGCCACCCACTACTGGGGACCGTGCTAGCCCGCGCTTTTCATCTTACCACGAATCGAGGCTTCCGGCACGAACCGCCTGGCGCCGGCGAGCATCTCGTTCATTTCGGTGGGCGCGTAGGCATGCACCTTTCGAAGCAGCGGACTGCGCGCGTTGGACGGCTCGAACGGTTGGAGAAAGTACCGCCGCGCCCCGGCAATCCGGCGGGCGATGTTCGTCACGTCGCTTCTGCCGACGATGGTCGGCACAACCGTCGTTCTGAACTCGCAGTCAACCGCGTCACCGAGCAGAAACTCGACGCTCTGATCTATAGCGTCAATATCGACCAACCGGCCGGCGGCAAGATCGTACTTTCTCGCCCCGATGCTGTCGACCGGCTCCGTGGACAGGCTGGTTTTGATGTCCATCGCGACGTAGTCAACGAGACCCTCGGCGACCAAATCGCTCAGGAGGTCCGGCTTGCTTCCGTTCGTATCGAGCTTCACCTTGAGTCCAAGTGCTTTCAGGCTTTCCAACAGGTCCGCGAGACCGGCGTTGTTCGTCGGTTCCCCTCCGCTCACGACGACGCCGTCCACCCAGCCTGTCATTGCGAGAAGGCTCTCCTGCACGACTTCGAGCGGAACCGTCGGGCCTCCTCTCACAAGAAGCTCGTGGTCATGGCAGAACGGGCAGTCGAAATTGCACCGCCCCAGAAAGACGACTGCCGAGATGTAACCGTCCCAATCTATAAGCGACGTCTCGATAAACCCCTTGATCTCGATCATTTCCGGGGCAACTGCTTCCTGATGCTCTCCGACAACCTGAACGCCCACTTGTCAAACACCTCCTTGCAGACTTTATGAACCGCTGGGCACCACCGCTTCGGCGGCAACCTCCTCGCGCTTAAGTCCGTGCCCGTTGCTCTTCAGATACTTCACAGCTTTTCCGAGCACTTCGAAGGTCTCATCGCCGACGCGGATAATCGGCAGGCCGCGTTCCACAAGGTCGTTGAGCTCGTATTTCGTCAGAGCGGTCAGCCCTTCCGGAGTGTCAATGTCCCAGAACGTGTAACTCCTGTCGAGTTCCTGACCGATAATGCGTTTAGCCTGATCACATCTGGCGCACCCTTGCGGGTGAAGGACGTTCTTGCTGACACCGAAAATGTGGATCCCGTCCCCGTTACCGCTCACGGCGTGAAGCCGTACCGGTTCGGTTACACTCCTGTCCCAGGAAGCCCTGTCGCGCAGCTCCGCTCTCTTACCGGCGTTCCATCCCGACGTTAACGAGAAATAGCCGGTTACACGCGTTATTCCGTCAACATCAGTTGAGCCGCAATAGCTGCACGTCTCGCTAAGTCCCCTATCGACTTTGCTGCACGAGTTGCACGACGTGAACTCCGGCGAGAACGCTATCTGGGCGTTCCTCGTCCGGTAGAACGTTTTCTTCACGAAGTCCGCTATTGATTTCGCTGCCGGACGTGCATCGGCAAGCCACACATGTGTCAGCGCACCCGCCTCGATCATATCGTGGAACTGACCCTCTCTGTGGACACGCACAATAGGATTCACTATATCGCTGACATTCAACTGCGTCGAGTTCGTGTAATAAACCTCACCGTTGTCCTGTCGGCCCTTGACGACTTCGCCGGCTCTCTCCGGAATATACTTCAGGTCGAGTTTAGCCAGCCTGTAACAGGTGGATTCCGCCGGTGTCTGTTCGAGCACGAAATGCATCCCTTCGCGCTTCGACAGCTTCTTGCACACGAGGTTAAGGTACGCCGTCACCTTCAGACCCAGCTCGAACGCCTCCTCCGATTCGTGGAGCTGCTTGCCGGTATGAGCCTCAACGAGCTCGTTCAACCCGAGCAACCCGATCAGGTAAGTAACTCGGCTCATCCTGAGATAGGGTTGACCGTCGCGTTTCATACTGAGAAGCGACAGCGGCCCTTTAGCGCCCAGGCGGAGAAGCTTTTCGATGAACTCTCGCTTTTGCCGGTGGGCCTTGACGGCGATCTCCATCTGGTCGTCCAGCCTGGCGAAAAGTTTCTCGTCATTCCCATCGGCCAGATATGCCGCGCGCGGCAGGTTCAGGCTCACGTTCTGCAAAGCCGAATACCTCATCCGCCACGGATGTTTCGCGTCTTCCAAATCCGACTTTTCCAGCTTGAAGGACAGGCGACAGCACTCTGATATCTTTGCCGTCTGTCCGCGATCGAACACGAAATAAGTGTTACCTTTCTCCGCGGCTATGTCGCATATATGGTTGAGGAACTCCTCATGCCTCGGCGTCTCGAAAAACTTCTCCGTGATGTGCACAAGCGGCTTCGGGAAGAAGAACGGCCTGCCGCTGCCGTCGCCCTCGCGATAGACGTCGAACAGCGCCCACAGGAACTGTTGCGAAGTGTCAAGATAGTCCGAGTAGATCCTGCCCGTAGGCTGCCCGCCAGGCCCTATAGCCTCCACGCCCTCGAAATGTTTCGGGATTTCCCAGTAGAGGTTTATGTCGCTGAAGATAGCCTGTCCGCCGCGCGCTACCGCCTGCTGCGAGTACTCGAAGATGAGCATCTGGGCCAGCTGGTGCATATCGCGGTCGTTCATGCCCTCCAGGAACGGAGCGAAAAAGATGTTCACGGCGTCCCAACCTATAGCCCCGGCAAACTGCCCCTGCAACGCCGCAGAGAACTTCACCATGTGCGCCAAAAGCGTCTCCGGATGTCTTGCAGGTTTCGCTATCGAGAGAGCGTTTGGAAGATCGAGACCGAACTTCTTCACGTACTCCAGAGACTGGCCCGAACAGTAAGGTCGGTCCACGAAACCCAGATCGTGCAGATGTATGTCGCCGCGAATGTGTGCGTCGGCAACGTCCTGCGAGAAAACGCTGAGGAGCGCGTACTCCTTCTTGATCCGTTCGGCGAGCATCAGGTTCGTGGCTTCAGGATTATGCGGTATATTAGCATTCTCCTTGTTCGGGACAGCGATGATCCTATCTACATCGAAAAGTGGCACGCCCAACCGGGTATGTTTCTTACGAAACTCCTCGAGCCCGTACTCTATCAGTTTAGCATCAACCAGCTCGCGGACGAGCGGTGCGGTGACCACTTTGATCTTGGAGGTGACAATCTGTTGCTCGACTTCCAGGCTTATCGCGTTCGCTATGTTGCGCTTGAGACCCGTCTCAAGGACGAGCGCGTCCACTATCCGCTGTCTGTCCCAACCCGATACCTCTTCCGCGGACGTTCTGACGAATAGCGATAGGTCGGTCGTCTCGCGCGCTTCCAGGCGCGCGGCCATGATCTCGTCGACTACCTCAGCGACGTGCCCGCCTCTGAGACGTCTTATTCGAGTTCGCCTGTCCCTATACCGCGCGTACGCCAAAGCGGTCTTGGCGTGCCCCATCTCGACGAGAACTTTCTCGACGGCATCCTGTACGTCCTCGACACTCGGTGTCGGGTCCGGGAAGTTTCTGTTCAAGTATATGGTGACCGCAACAGCTATGTTGTCCGCCAGTTGCCGGTCCTCCCCGCCGACCGCCTGAGCGGCTTTGAATATTGCATCCGCTATCTTCGTCCTATCAAACGGGACAGTCTTGCCGTCGCGTTTCTTTATAAGTTCAATAGCGACATCCGCGTGCTCATCCGGTTCGCCGGATGCGAAACCCAGATCGGTTACTTCCCCTTTATTATCAGTGGTTTTGGTGTCTTGCCTCACAGCCATTATTTAGCCTCCCTCAGGCTCAAGATAGCAATTTCCTGAGCTCCTCCATGAACTCGTTTATGTCCCGGAACTGTCT
>Ga0114922_10004132_pt1 | contig 13490 bp, 9 predicted proteins | sample AartaG_FD_100975 | JGI IMG/M metagenome (GOLD analysis project Ga0114922, IMG submission 100975) | Deep subsurface microbial communities from Aarhus Bay to uncover new lineages of life (NeLLi) - Aarhus_00045 metaG | ecosystem: Environmental > Aquatic > Marine > Oceanic > Sediment | place: Aarhus... | reverse complement strand
GACAAATTAGCCGAGCTTTTTTATCGGACCGGTCAGTTCGAACAGGCCGCCGACTATTTCAACAGGCTGCGAAAATATCCCCAGAGCCCTGATGCACAAGAGATAATCGTCTCCAAACTATTAGATACATACTTAAGGTGGCCGAAATTAAATCTTGCAGCCAATTTGGTAAAAAACCGTCTGTCGGAAAAAGACCTGGACCCAAACGATTTGATTATACAATCATTAGACGGTTTTCTTAAAAATCCGCCGTCCGGGGCGGACAGAAGTCCCATACTGAAGTTGCTGTCGGACATTGAAAATCCTTCGCCAAGGCCAAAATGGACGGAACAATTAGAAGACTGGACTGAAAATTTCGTAACTATCGATGATCCAAACAATCCGCAGATGCAAATCAATTAATAATTACCCGGAACTCGACATGTTTTTATTGATTGAAATCGGGCATATATCCCATTTATTAATATTATTAAGCAGGAACGAAAATAAAACCTAAATAAGTTCATTTATTGCCAAATGCGTTATTCTCTCGTCTTAAAACATTCTTGTTCTTTCCCATACGGGTAATTGTTTGGAATTGTTGTCTGAAGAGCTGCAAGGCGATGGCTAAGGCTGTAAAAATAGGCAAGATAGCCTGTCTTTTTATGATTTTTTCGGGGGGAAGCAAAAAAAATCAAAGATTTTTCTTTTTTTATGTCTTTTATATTTGCACTTGTATATATTTTTTTATAAATTACTAAGTTTTCGTTAGGAATTGAATTGGGAGTTTTTGTATTCACCACCTGAAAGGTGGCCCATATAGTAATTATATGCTGCTGTAGCTCAGTGGTAGAGCGCGTCCTTGGTAAGGACGAGGTCATGGGTTCAAGCCCCATCAGCAGCTAAATGCAGTTAGCTCAGGCCGAGATAGTTGCTTTCTTTAGTGCTAAGGAGAGCCTATATTACCAGCAGACCTGGTTTTAGGTAAATATTGAGGCTTGTAAACATTTAAGAGAATAAAGTTGAGACAAACTAAAATACTAACCGGGCACATTGGAGGTTTATGTTAAGATGGCTAAGGCGGTATTTGAACGAACAAAACCACATATTAATATTGGAACAATCGGTCATATCGACCACGGAAAAACGACATTGACGGCCGCAATTACCATGAGGCTGGCGGTTAAGGCAGGTGGCGGTAACATCAAGAAATTCGAGGATATCGATAACGCCCCCGAAGAAAGGGAACGCGGTGTGACTATTAATACTGCACATGTTGAGTATGAAACGGGCAAACGCCATTATGCTCATGTGGATTGCCCCGGACACGCCGACTATATCAAGAATATGATTACCGGAGCGGCACAAATGGACGGTGCTATTTTAGTTGTAGCCGCCGGCGACGGCCCGATGCCTCAAACACGCGAGCATATCCTTCTCGCTCGTCAGGTAAATGTGCCCAGTATTGTAGTTTTCCTTAATAAAGTGGATGAAGTTGACGATCCTGAGTTGATTGATTTAGTCGAGCTGGAAATTAGAGATCTGTTGAATAAATATGAGTTTCCCGGCGATGATATTCCCATTATCAGAGGATCGGCTTTGGCGGCCATGCAAAGCGAAGGTAAGGATGATGAGGCCTGTAAGTGCATCGATGAGTTGATGGAATCTGTAGATGATTATTTCCCACTTCCCGAACGCGATGTTGATAAGCCATTTCTTATGCCGGTCGAGGACGTCTTCAGTATTAAAGGCCGTGGCACGGTCGGCACCGGCCGAGTGGAACGAGGTATAATCCATACCGGGGACGAGATTGCAATCGTCGGTCTTTCAAAGGAAATACGCAAGACGGTTGTTACCGGCGTGGAAATGTTCAATAAAACACTGAATGAAGGTCAGGCCGGCGATAACATCGGTTTGCTTTTACGAGGTGTCGAAAAGAAAGAATTGGAACGCGGACAGGTTGTTGCAGCGCCCGGTAGCATTACACCGCATACTAAATTTGTTGCCGAAGTATATGTACTATCCAAAGAAGAAGGTGGCCGTCATACGCCGTTTTTCCCGAAATATAAACCACAATTTTACTTCAGGACAACAGATGTGACAGGTGGAGTTCTTGCTCTGAAAAGCCGGGAAGGTAAAAGTGCCGAGATGTGTATGCCGGGTGATAATATAGCGATGGAAGTGGAAATCATATCCCCTATCGCTATGGAAGAAGGACTTCGTTTTGCTATTCGTGAAGGTGGACGAACCGTTGGTGCCGGTGTGGTTACCAGTGTCATAGCCTAAAAGCATAAAATATCTCATTGGAATTTACTGCCGTTGAAACGAGTTTATTTACACTGGCAACGATCATCCTGGCAGGCATCCTCAAACTCACAAGAGTTGATTCGGAAAGTATTGAGCCTGCCTGGTGGGGACGAATCTTATGGCTAAAAAGAAAAGTAAAAGAGAGTATGTCTGGCTTGAGTGCACACAGTGCCGCAACAGGAATTATCGTACAAGCATAAGTGTGGCCGAAGGTACTCCGAAACTGGAGTTCAAGAAGTTTTGCAAGAAAGAGCGAAAACGTACTGTTCATAAGATACGACGCAAGTGATTGAAAAATCGACAATCGATTTAACAGGCCAGTAGCTCAATTGGCAGAGCGTCGGTCTCCAAAACCGAAGGTTGGGGGTTCGATTCCCTCCTGGCCTGCTTTGAAGCGAGATAATGAAATGCGCTTCATAATACGGAGTAAATATGTTTTTTAATATATATAAGCGTGGACAAGGCAAATATACAAGGCTGTGCAGTGCGTTTGCCGTGGCAATTGTTGCCGGTTTGGGCTGTTTGCAACTCTATAATCAGTTGGAAGCAGCATCTTGGGGCATAAGTAATAGAGCAGCAATGTGGATAGCAACAATGGTTCCTACAGGATTGTTCGTTATCTTTGCCCTGTTGATTTTCTGGCTCGTTAATAAACAACGAGTTGCAGATTTCATGATCGCCGCTGAAGGCGAGATGAAGAAAGTCAGTTGGTCCAGTAAACAGGAGATAGCCGTATCGACATTAATTGTTATTGTCGTGGTTGTTATTATGGCTATACTTCTCGGGACTGCGGATATTAGCTTTCAGACATTTTTTAGATGGCTCTTCGGTTAAAATCGTATCTCAAATGCGATATGAAATAAGGTGTTAATATGCAGTGGTACGTTTTGAGAGTTGCGGCAAACAAGGAAGCCCAGGTTAAGGATACTCTTATACAGAAAGTGGAAAGGGAGAGCCTAAACGATATTATCGGCAGAATTGAGGTTCCCGTTGAGCGTATCAAGCGTATCCGTGGTAATAAACAAACGGTTCATAAACGGAAATTGTATCCCGGTTATGTCTTTATGGAAATGGAATCCACGGATGACGGCAGAGTACCGGAAAAAGCCTGGTTCATGATTAAAGGAACCTCCGGAGTAGGGGATTTTATCGGGACAGAAGGCATTCCCACTCCTATGCGAGACACGGATGTGGCTAAGATGCTTTTAGAAGCGGACAAGCCGGAAGAAGCTCCGAGCATTAAAGTTGAGTTTGCAAAAGGTGATATGATAAGAATTCGGGAAGGTGCATTTGAAAACTTTGAAGGTGTCGTCGATTCGATCGATTCCGAGCGTGGAATAGTAAAAGTGATTGTTACTATCTTCGGTCGAAGTACACCGCTGGATATAGAGTATTGGCAGATCGAAAAAATATAGATTTGCGAATAATTGCCAATACCATTCTAAAAGATAACAAACCTAAAAAAGAAGGTAAGCAATGGCAAAAGAGGTAGCAGTAAAGATTAAGTTACAGGCGTCGGGCGGGCAGGCAACACCGGCCCCGCCTATAGGTCCGGCCTTAGGTCAGCACGGCGTAAATATCGGTCAGTTTGTTTCGCAGTTTAATGAAAGAACAAGAGAACTAAACGGAACAATTGTACCGGTTGTGATAACCGTCTTTATGGACAAGAGTTTTACGTTCGAGGTAAAAAGCCCACCTGCGGCGGTTTTGCTGAAACAGGCGGCTGAGATCGCAAAGGGAAGTGGTGTGCCAAATAAGGAGATGGTTGGAAAAATCAGCGCCGAGCAGGTACGTAAAATTGCTGAGGCCAAGTTCAAGGATTTGAACGCATACAGTTTAGAGCGGGCGGAAAAAATAATAAGAGGCACAGCCCGAAGTATGGGTATAGAAGTAAGTAATTAATGACTTTTAAGAGACTTATAAGCAATGTGAGATATTAGTTATGCGAGTCAAAAGTAAAAGATACAAGAAAGAATCACAACAGACGGTTAAAGAAGCTCTAAGCCTGGCTGAGGCGGTAGAAAAGATAAAATCGTTCAACTCCGTCAAATTCGACCAGAGCATAGAATGCGTGCTACACCTGGGCATTGATTCAAAACAGGCCGATCAGGCGATACGCGGGTCATTATCTTTACCTCATGGTATTGGAAAAAAGAAGACAGTCATCGCTTTCTGCGAGGACTCGAATATAGAAGCTGCCAAGCATGCGGGAGCAGTTGAGGCCGGTTGTGATGATCTGGTAAAAAAGATATCCGATGGCTGGATGGATTTCGATGTGGCTATTGCATCACCGAAGGTTATGGGTAAAGTGGGCAAGCTCGGCCGTGTACTCGGGCCGCAGGGCAAAATGCCCTCCCCGAAAAACGGAACCGTAACGAACGATGTAGTTACTGCTGTTGCCGAGTTTGCTGCCGGTAAAGTCGAATATAGAAACGATTCCGGCGGAAATGTCCATGTAGTAGTCGGCAAGCAGAGCTTTGATGCAGAAAAGTTGATAGAAAACATCGAAGCCTTCGTTTCGCACATCAAGAAGATCAAGCCGTCGTCGGCAAAAGGCACATACATTAAGAAGATGTGTATCTCTGCGACGATGAGCCCAGGCATAGCGGTTAATTACTGATTTTTGTTTATTGATTACCAACGAATAAATACGAGATACGAATAATGAGCAAGTATGTAAAAGCGTTACTGCAAACGGAATTAGAAAAGAAAATAACGGATGAAAGTATCGGTGACTTCTTGGTTGTCAGCATCAAGGGCCTCGGCGGAGTTGACAATAATCTGATGCGCGGAGAGCTTCTGGAAAAAGGCATCAGATTATCAGTGGTCAAGAACTCCCTGTTTAAAAAGGCGCTGCGCAACAACAATATGGAATCGGCCGCCGCTTTGTTCAGCGGTCCCTGCGCCATAGCCTACGGCAGTGACAGTATAGTCGATGTAGCCAAAGAAATAGCCGATTGGGTCAAAAAGAATCCGGTGATAGAAGTGAAGGGGGCGCTTCTCGACGGTTCGGCCCTGGATTCCATGGAAGCCGAGTCACTTTCAAAGATGCCGACGCGAACGGAACTATTGGGCGAAATTGTTATGCTATCGCAGTCTGTCGGCCGGAAATTAGCTGCTATAATCGGTGCTCCCGCCGGAAGGATTGCAGGCTGCATCGAGACAATAGCAGAAAGTGAGGAAAAACAGGCAGCGTAAGAACAGAATATTAAATTGTCTGCGTGGCTGTCCCTGCCTTTTTTAAGGGGGGTTAAACGAGACGACGGAGTTTCGGCTACCACCAGGCGTTACCTGATAGGAGTTAATAGAAATGACAGAAGAACAAAAGACAGAAACCCAGAAGACTACAGAGACAAAAAAAGAAGATTCACAGGGAAAGAAATGGAGCAGCGACATTAAAAAACTCGGAGATAAAATAGTTGCTCTGACTTTAATACAAGCCAAGGAATTAGGTGACTATCTCAAAGAAGAACATGGTATCGAGCCTGCCGCCGGCGGCGCAGTTATGATGGCCGGTCCCGCTGTACAGGCACAGGGCGACGAGAAGGCCGAAAAGACCAGTTTCGACGTCATTCTGAAGGAGTTCGGCGAGAAAAAGATTCAGGTTATTAAAGAGGTCAAATCGATAACCGGATTAGGCTTAAAAGAAGCCAAGGAGCTTGTCGATAATCTGCCCAAGCCGGTTAAAGAAGGACTGAGTAAGGAAGAAGCAGAAACAGTACAAAAACAGCTCGAAGCAGTCGGTGCAGTTGTCGAAGTGGCGTAAACAGGTGCAAAGACATCGGCCTGCTTTTTAGTTACGGAAGATCAAGGCGACTACATAATGTTGTCCCTTTAAATCGGTTGGGACGTTCGAGGTTGGAGATTACTAATGCGTGAGAATAGTACTGAACAAATTGTACGTAATTTTGGCAAACTCCCCGATGCTGTTGAGATTCCGAATCTGGTTGCGATACAAAGGAAAAGTTATGACAGTTTTCTGCAAAAAGACGTAGCACCGACAAGAAGAAAGCCTCTCGGACTCGAAGCCCTTTTTCAGGAAACTTTTCCTATCGAAAGCTACGACAAGAAAATGCTCCTGGAATATCTCTATTACGAGCTGGAAAAACCGCATTACACCCCTGTTCAGTGCCGACAGCTACGTTTGACGTACGGTTACCCTTTGAAGATATGGTGCAGACTGCGCACTCGTGAAGGCGAGGATTTAGCCGAACAGGCAATGTACCTTGGCGAAATACCGGTTATGATAGGGGGCGGTGAGTTTATTATTAACGGTGCCGTGCGTGTTATCGTAAGTCAGTTACACCGAAGTCCGGGTGTCGATTTTCTCATCGAAAGCAAAGAAGGTGACAGGGTACTGCACGGCGGCAGAATCATACCGGAAAGAGGCAGTTGGATAGAAATAAGTGTCACCAACAAGGACATTTTAGTTGTTAGAATCGACCAATCCAGTAAAATACCGGCAACCGTTTTTCTGCGGGCCACAAGTCCTGACTATGGAACTACCGAACAAATCCTGCGGAAGTTTTATTCGACTGAAAAAGTGCCGGTCAACAAACTGACACCCAATATGTGGGCGGTCGAGCCGATTGTCGATAAGGAATCCGGTGAAATCATAGTGGAAGCGGGCGGGCAAATCAGCGATAAAGCCTCTATCATACAAGCTGCGTTTGCAGAATCGAAAACCAAAAGCTCCAAGAAGAAAACAACGAAGTCCAAGGCTTCCTCGAAAAAGTCCTCCGCTACTGTTGAAGTAATCAAAAATGTTCGAGATACTATCATTTTGAATACTCTTGGCGAGGATGATTGCCAGAGTAATAAGCAGGCATTGTTGAAGTTCTACATGAGATTAAGGCCCGGCAATCCGCCCAACGAAGAGAAGGCACAAGCTTTCTTTGCGGAGAAATTTTTTGATTCGAGCCGCTATCGTCTTGGTAATGTCGGCAGGTTCAGATTAAATCGCAAGTTCGACCAAACAATAAACGAGAACGAGATGACACTTCGGCCGGAGGATTTTCTCAACACGATGAAGTACATCGTAGCCCTGCGTAATGATCGCGGCGAGATTGATGATATCGATCATCTGGGCAACAGAAGATTACGCACGATTGATGAACTTGCGGCGGATGAAATCAGAAAGGGGCTTCTGAAGCTTCGCAGGACCGTACAGGAACGTATGAGTATGAAGCGGGACTCCGAAGATACACTGCATATTGCCGATTTGGTCAATTCCAAGAGCGTATCGAGCAGTATCAATTACTTCTTCGGTCGTGGGGAACTGAGCCAGGTTGTCGATCAGACCAACGCATTGAGTCAGTTAACCCATGAAAGGCGATTGTCGGCTCTGGGACCGGGTGGTCTAAACAGAAGGCGGGCGGGTTTTGAGGTTCGCGATGTTCACATCAGCCATTACGGCAGAATATGTCCTATAGAGACACCCGAAGGAACCAATATCGGTTTGATTGCTTCGTTGGCGATATTTTCCGCGATTGATGAGTATGGATTTCTGCTTACACCTTACCGTAAAGTGAAAAACGGAAAAGTACTCGAAGAAGTGGATTATTTGCGGGCCGACGAGGAAATGAAGGCAATATTCGCACCTCCGAGTGCGGTGGACCCGGGAAGCGGCAAAATCCCCAAAGGCCTCGTCCTTGCAAGAGAAGCCGGTGAACTTGCGCATGTATCGAGTGATAAAGTCGGCTATGTTGATATATCACCGAAGCAAATTGTCGGTGTTTCAGCTTCCTTGATACCGTTTTTAGAGCACGATGATGCAAACCGGGCTTTAATGGGTTCAAACATGCAACGCCAGGCCGTGCCGTTACTAAAGACAGAGCCGCCTTTGGTAGGAACCGGCATGGAAAATATCGTCGGTCAAAACTCCAGCATGGTAGTTCGTGCTGAATCCAGCGGTACAGTCACCTCTGTGGACGCAACTAAAATTGTCATCAATTATACCGATGAATATAATCTCGAAAAATTCGTTGGTTTGAATGAAAGAACCTGCCTCAATCAGAAACCTATCGTAAAGCTTGGTGAAAAAGTAAAGACCGGGCAGATTATATCAGACGGCGGGGGTACCGCCAATGGTGTACTGGCTCTTGGTAAAAATATCCTTGTAGGATTTGTTTCATTTGACGGATTTAACTTTGAAGATGCTATTATTGTCAGCGAGAGCCTTTGTAAGAATGACAGTTTCACGAGCATACATATCGATGAATTTACAGCCGAAGTTCGTGAGACACGTCTTGGCAAGGAGGAATTCACCCGTGATATTCCCAATGTCAGTGAAAGAGCTCTGCGCAACCTCGATGAACACGGAGTTATTTGTGAGGGAACCAGAGTATGCCCGGGTGACATTCTGGTTGGCAAAGTTGTTCCCAAGAGCAAAACGGAACTGACACCCGAGGAAAAACTTTTGCACGCAATATTCGGCAGAGCCGGTGAAGATGTCAAAAATGACTCGCTTGAGTTACCCAGCGGCTATGAGGGTGTAGTAATAAAAACGGAACGCTTTACCAGACGTGGAGCCGGGACGGATGAACAGAAAAAGGCACTCTTAGCTCAGATAAAAGATTATGAAAAACAAATGAAGGCCAAAGAATGTGCCGTGTTCCGACAGATGATCGAAGCTATCCACAACAAAGTTGAAGTCAACCTCGTCGATCCGTCAACGCGTCAAAAAGTCGGTGCAAGCTCCTATGATGAAGTTATTTATGAACAAATAGAAAACTTCAATATCAAATGGATCAAACCCGCTTCACTCCGTGACGATGTACAGAAGATTATGGACAAATACTGGGCTAAGATCACTGAAATTCAGGAAGAAAAGAAGCAAAGGATTGCGAATTTGAAGCATGGTGATGAGTTGCCCAGCGGTGTGCTACAGATGGTTAAAATTTACGTCGCTATAAAAAGAACACTATCGATCGGCGACAAGATGGCCGGGCGTCACGGTAATAAGGGAGTTATCGCCAAGATTATGCCCGAGGAAGATATGCCTTTCCTCGAAGACGGCAGGAGTCTCGATATATTGTTGAATCCCCTCGGTGTCCCAAGCCGTATGAACGTCGGCCAGATTCTCGAAACACATCTCGGCTGGGTGGCCAAGGTGCTGGGCTTCAACGCTATTACACCGGTCTTTGACGGCGCTACCGAGGACGACATCCAGAGACTGACCGTGGAAGCGAATGAGTTGATGAGCAAACGAAAAACCGAACTTCGGGAAAATAAGCAGGTACCGCCGGCCGACGAGTTTTGTGTAAATATCCCGGATATTTTGAAAACTCAATTGTACGACGGAAGGACCGGTGAACCTTTTGATCAAAAGGCAACCATCGGTTACATCTATATGATGAAACTACATCACCTCGTTGACGATAAGATTCACGCACGAGCAACCGGGCCTTACAGCCTGATTACACAACAGCCGTTGGGCGGAAAAGCCAGAACCGGCGGACAACGGTTCGGAGAAATGGAAGTCTGGGCGCTGGAAGGATACGGCGCTGCTTATACACTGCAGGAGATGCTCACCGTTAAAAGCGACGATGTTGAGGGACGAACAAAAATCTATGAGTCGATGGTCAAAGGACAAAACACTCTCGAAGCCGGAACACCTCTGTCCTTTGATGTGTTGTGTAATGAAATAAGAGGGCTTGGGCTTAATATTCAACTTGAAAAGAAACGGCTGGGGAGTGCCGCTCTCTGAGCGAATCATTATTTAATTACCAATTGTCAAATGTCACTGGTAAGGGGCTTTAAATGTTAGGAAGTATTTACGACCGCATTAATGACTACGGCTCGGTAAAAATATCGTTGGCCAGTCCCAATGATATCCGAAGCTGGTCTTTTGGCGAAGTGCGAAAACCTGAAACCATCAACTATCGTACTTATCGCCCGGAGAAAGACGGATTGTTCTGCGAGCGAATCTTCGGACCTGAACGCGACTGGGAATGTGCATGCGGGAAATACAAAGGCACGAAGTTCAAAGGTATTATCTGCGACAGATGTGGGGTCAAGGTCACACATAGTCGCGTACGAAGAAAGCGCATGGGGCACATCAATCTTGCAGCCCCGGTTGTGCATATCTGGTTTTTCAAGGCCATTCCAAACCGGTTGGGCAGCCTTTTGGACATGAAAAGCGCCGACCTGGAAAAAATTATTTATTTCCAGGAATATGTCGTCACCGACCCGGGACAAAGCCCGTTAAAGCCGGGCCAACTGCTCAGTGAGGAAGAATACAGGGACGCCACAAACAAATACGGCAAATCCTTTAAGGCATCAATGGGTGCCGAAGCCATAAGGAATTTGCTGGAAAGTCTCGATCTCGATGAAGTCGCTGTACATCTCAGACTGGCGATAACGAAAACCAACAGTAAACAAAAAATAAAAGATTTAACAAAACGTCTTAAAACTATTAATCAGGTCAGAAACAGCAGCAATAAAGCTCAGTGGATGGTTCTTGAGGTCATACCCGTTATTCCCCCGGACCTGAGACCCTTGGTTTTGCTCGAGAGAGACAATTTCGCTACCAGTGATCTTAATGATCTATACAGAAGAATTATTAATAGAAACAACCGTTTGAAAAAATTGATGGACCTCAACGCGCCTGAAGTTATTATTCGCAATGAGAAACGAATGTTACAGCAGGCGGTGGATTCCCTTCTTGACAACGGTCGATGCAGGCGGTCTGTTTTAGGCAGTAATAACAGACCGTTGAAGTCCTTAACGGATATGATCAAGGGCAAACAGGGACGGTTTCGCGAGAACCTGCTTGGCAAACGCGTGGATTACTCGGCCCGATCGGTTATTGTTGTGGGTCCTGAGCTCAAACTGTATCAGTGCGGTCTGCCGAAGAAAATAGCTCTCGAATTGTATCAGCCCTTCATCATTCGCAAACTCAAGCAACACGGATTGGCAGATACTATCAAAAGTGCCAAGAGGATGATTGAGCGACGTGATGAGCAGGTCTGGGATATTCTTGAAGAAGTCATTCATCAGCATCCCGTTCTGCTGAACCGAGCCCCCACCCTCCATAGAATGGGCGTTCAGGCTTTTGAGCCGGTATTGGTCGAAGGTAATGCTATTATGCTTCATCCTCTTGCCTGCAAAGGATTTAATGCCGACTTTGACGGCGACCAAATGGCGGTGCATTTACCGTTGAGTGTTGAAGCACAGGCAGAGACTCATATTTTAATGATGACTACCTCCAATATTTTCTCACCTGCAAACGGCTCTCCAATGGTTGGACCATCTCAGGATATGGTGATGGGCAACTATTATCTGACATATATGGAATACCGTAACGATCCGGAAACTGAAAAACCGAGGTTGTTTAGAGATCCTTTCGAAGCGATGATGGCGCTTGACGTGGGTAAAGTGGATTTGCATACAAAGGTTATGGTCCGACTCGGAACTGATGTCAGAGTTGTCAGCGAATCGGGAATCAACAATGAAACCACCATTCTGACAACGATTGGTCGGTGTATATTTAACGATATACTTCCCAAGGGGATGCCGTTTTATAATATGACGATGTCTCAGAGAAGATTGAGCCGGGCAATCAGTGACTGCTACGAATATGCCGGTGCTTCTGAAACGGTTGTGCTGCTCGATCAAATTAAAAATCTGGGCTTCAGGTATGCCACACTCGCAGGGCTTAGTTTCGGCATAACGGATCTCAAGATCCCTCAAAGAAAACAGGAGATCATTGAAGAAACCGAGAATAAAGTCGAAAAAATATACAAAAACTACAATAATGGAGTGTTAACCGAGGGCGAGAGATATAATCAGGTTGTTGACGCCTGGACGAATGCACGAGTGGCGGTTACGAACGAAATGATGCGTGGCCTTAAGAATGATACAACAGCCGACGGTCAGCCGTATCTCAATCCGATATACCTTATGAGTGACTCCGGAGCAAGAGGAAGCGTTGACCAGATTCAGCAGCTTGCCGGAATGAGAGCACTAATGGCCAAGCCGAGCGGAGAGATTATAGAGACACCGATCAAATCAAACTTCCGCGAAGGCTTAACTGTTCTTGAGTACTTTAGCTCAACTCACGGAGCTCGAAAGGGCCTGGCGGATACGGCATTAAAAACAGCCAATTCGGGCTACCTTACCCGCAAACTTATCGATGTGGCACAAAACGTGATTGTTATTGAACGTGACTGCCAAACCTTACAGGGTATTACCAAAAGTGCAGTCAGTCCGCCAAGAGCCGAATCTGTTGATGTCCCGCTATCTCAGCTTATTATCGGCAGAACCGCCAGAGACAATATCCGTAATCCGATAACCGATGAGATGATAGTTCGTGAGAATGAGGTCATTAATACCGAAGCAGCGGAAAAAATCGAAGCTTTGGGCCTTGATGCTATCAGGGTCAGAAGCCCACTGACATGCGACAGCCCGTTTGGGATCTGCGCAAAATGTTACGGATGGGACATGAGTACAGGACAGTTGGTCGAAGAGGGAGCGGCGGTCGGCATTATAGCAGCCCAATCCATCGGTGAGCCCGGTACACAATTGACATTAAGAACATTCCATACCGGTGGAGTCGCAGAAAGAGCTATTCTTGAAAGAGAGCAAAAAGCAACGCAGGCCGGAAATATTCAGTATAGGGACATCAACGCGGTTAATATTAAACAGGATGATGGTAGCACGGCGGTTATTGCGCTGAAACGAAACGGTGAAATAGCTCTTCTTGATTCAAAGGAAAGAGAGCTCGACCGATTTAAAGTGCCGTATGGCGCCACCGTTTTTGTTCAGGACGGCAGTAAGGTTAAAACCGGTTTGCCATTATTCGGCTGGGACCCCCACCGTACCCCGATCTTAGCCGAAGTAGCCGGTTCTATAAGGTTCGTTGATGTCATCGAAGGCGAGACAATTGGTATCGAAGAAGAAAGAAAAGGTCAGGCCGGCAAACCGATAGTAATCGAGCACAAAGGCGATAAGCACCCACAAATTATCATTGAAGACCGTGATGGTAAGATACTCGATGTTCATTATCTGCCGGCGGGAGCGAGAATAGAGGTCGTCGAGGGACAGAATGTTCAGGCCGGCCAGTTGCTCGCTCATCAGCCCAGAGCCACCGGCGGCACACAGGATATCACGGGAGGCCTGCCGCGAGTTACCGAAGTATTTGAAGCACGCAAGCCTAAAGACCCTGCCGCTATGGCCGAGATTAGCGGTCGTGTCGAGCTTAG
>Ga0114922_10004131_pt1 | contig 13490 bp, 12 predicted proteins | sample AartaG_FD_100975 | JGI IMG/M metagenome (GOLD analysis project Ga0114922, IMG submission 100975) | Deep subsurface microbial communities from Aarhus Bay to uncover new lineages of life (NeLLi) - Aarhus_00045 metaG | ecosystem: Environmental > Aquatic > Marine > Oceanic > Sediment | place... | reverse complement strand
TCAATTCAGGGGCATAACGGATTTTATCAATCTTATTACCCTCCGGATTATTAAGTTGATAGAAAAACTCACCCCATAATCTTACCTTCAATGGACTGCGATATATATTATAAGTCAATCCGAACTTATTTCTACTGTATTTTTCCGGTAGATATCCTGATTCACTGGAATACACATTCTCATATCTTATCTGATATCTCGTTCTGAAAATAAACGCAAATCTGTTTATATTCTTACTGTAGCTCAAGTCAAAATAATATCTGTGAATATTGCTATAATTATCAGTTAGTTCTTTATCCCTTATAAATCTGTAGTTTCCCGAGAATGTGAATCTCTTCAACAAATCAATTGAAATACCGGCATCTGTGAAATAAACTTCAAATTCACTTGCATTATTCCGGAATCTTACCTCTTCTTCAAGATCAAATGATATATTTTTAAAAAGATTTGCTTCTAACGCAACACCGGTCCATAGTTCAAAGTCCTTATCCTGTGCAAAAAATAAATTGATATTTGATATTACAGCCAGAAATAATGCAATGAGTCTTAATGTGAACGTTCTAAATAGTGTTTCATTAATCCCCATCGTCATTATTATCCATGTAATTGTATTCTTCATCAGAAATATTCACCCGGTTACTTGGATCGAAATAATAGATTCTAATTCTTGCAGAATCACGCAGAAAGTCAATTCTTCCTATTTCTATCCTGTTAATCTTTAACCCGGTTCTTTCTTCCAGATCTTTAATTAAAAGATTGTAATTTTTCGATTTAATCAAATCAATCTTTTCATATATTACAGTTTTCCTTGATTCATGCCTTAACAGCCATATTTTTTCAAGACCATAGGTTACTGCAATAACTGCAAAATTTGTAAATATTAATTCAGAATAACTTATCTTTTTATTGGCTAAAGCATTCATAACTGATATTCCAATTACAATGAAAAGATAAGTCATCTCTTTTATTGCAATTGGATTGGTACGATATCTTATAATGCCGAATATTGCGAAAAGCCCAAGAGCTAAGCCTAACTGCAACTTTACATTTTCAAGAAGGTAACATAACAGAAACACAACTGTTCCTATCAGAATATATGTAAAAAGGTAATCTTTCCTTCTTGCTACAGAATAATAAATTAGTCTTATCAAAACAAGTACAACCAAAAGGTTAAATAAAAATCGCAGAATTAATTCTGAAAAGTCCGGAATGTCTATTAGGTCTATACCATACAACTGCATAATAAATATATTTTACTATTTGTTATTAGAATTATGAATATTTTCAATAAATGTAAGCTTGGTCTTAAATCTATTTTGTTTTAAGTCATCATATAAAAGTGCAGCACCAATACAGTATTTACTCATACTTGTCTGCCGTATGCCATTTGATTTTAATATTGATATAAAATCTGAACTATTGGAATATCCTTTTCGCTTGACTTCACAAATGGCAAGCTTGGGTAAAGCCTGTGTTTTTTTTGATCCTGAACAATTACAGGCATAAGACATACTAAAATCAAGGGTTATCCTTTCTCTTTCAGTTTTGTGTACCAATGTTATCCTTTGAAAATCATTAGTTAATATAGGTGTCAGATCACTAGGTTTATAAGGGGAGTTTTTTTCTATAAAATTACCGGAGACTCTGTTTATGTTTGTACTAAAATTATTTTTTATACGCTTTTTTATCGTTCTTCTCTTATTAGATTTGAATTTTATTTCCAGATATGCCATATTCGATACCTCATAATTTCTGTACCTGATTTTATATCTGTTAAGATGCCCGCTATGATGTTTAGAATACATCTGATAATCATCCGTATCAAAATATTGATTGTTATAAGTGTGGATACGCCTGTTTTTTACTTCAAGAATTCTATAAAGTCTTTCAGCTTTTTCAAGTATATAAGGAAATTTATCAATACTAAAAACATATTTTATATCAGTCCTGTTCATCAGCTCAACATCTTTCATTTCACTGAGAGTAATAGGCTCAAACTTACTTATAATCGTCTTTACATTATCCGGAAATTCCATACTTTAAATTATGATATTTGTTATGACAGAGGTCACTTTTGAATCGGTAAATATATTTCTTTTTTTAAAAATGCTTGATATTACTTTCAAATATTTTATGCCTGCAGTGTAGTTCAGTAGTATACAAATATTTAATAAATACAATTTTTTAATTTATATTACTGTTATTAACAGATTTTGTTGCGTTTTTTTGATTCTTTTTTAATGGAGTTATCCTTTTCAGTCCAATATTTAAAAATCCCGGGATTAAGACTAAGGTTGAGCCTGAAACGGAACCTGAAGGAGCCTTAGCTAACATTGTCGCCTGAAGCATCCGGCATCAAACGAAGCTTAGGCGGCAGTGTGCTGATAATTTATTCTTATTATATATAAAGCATGCTATTACAGATTTAATACTCATTTTGCATATTATTGATAACATATTACTTTTGATGAATATGAATATTATTCAGCCAGATATTGATTTTATACAGCAAACAAAAAAGATCAGTGGTTCATCCTTAAAAGAATGCATGCAATGTGGAGAATGTACTGTAGTTTGTGCTATTACTCCCGAGAGTAACCCTTTTCCCAGAAAAGAGGTATTTTGGGCGGGCTGGGGATTGAAAGACAAGCTAATCGGTAATCCTGATATCTGGTTGTGTCATCAATGCGGAGACTGCTCAACATATTGCCCGCGGGGTATAAAACCTGCAGATATTCTGGCAGCATTAAGGCAAATAAATTATTTACATTATGCAAAACCAAAATTTATTGCAAAAATATTAAATAATCCTGTTTTCTTTCCAATATCGCTGGCCATTCCCCTGGTTGTAATACTTGCCATAATATATGCTGCCGGTACATTAAAAATTCCTCCGGGACCTGTAAATTTTTCAAAGTTCTTTCCACATGCATGGTTAAATAGCTCATTTCTTACGCTTACATTATTGGTTATAAGTACTACTTTATTCAGTATTAGAAAATTCTGGAGTGATTTGAAAAACAATTACCCGGGGAAAAAACAACTTAGTAAATTTAGAAGTGTTAAAAGTGTTATTAATGAAATAATGACGCATTCAAATTTTAGCAAGTGTAATTCACAAAAACACAGAAGAACTTCCCATTTGATGGTATTTTATGGCTTTATACTGCTTTTATTAGTAACAGTTATGGCAATAATAGCTGTTATAACAGATAACTATCCTCTTCCGTTTTTCAGCCCCGTAAAAATAGCAGGGAATTTTGCGGCTCTACTCCTGCTTACTGGTCTGGGTATTATGATATATCAGAGACTTTTTAATAAAGAAATATCAGGCAATAGCAATTATTCTGACTGGCTTTTATTGATTTCTTTTTTCCTATTGACATTATCAGGCGTGTTTCTTGAAATCGGTCGCTTTCAAAACTGGAATATTTCATATCATATATATATATTCCACCTGGTTAGTGTATGGTTTATTATCATCTACGCGCCTTATATGAAATTTGGACATTTCTTATACAGAACCGTAGCACTGGTCTATGCGAAATCAAGAGGCAGAAATACATATATCATCTCATAATAATCCCTTTCCCAAACTGTAAGCTTCCTCCATATATTCTTTATTATTTGAAATTTCACCCCTGGCTGTTACTCCGGGAACAATAATCTTATTAATAAATCTCAATTGCAGGTATTCAAAGCATTTAGTAAAAAATTCTATTAGTGGTGCGACAGTCTCCATGCTCTTATCTTCAAAAGGAACTGCAATTACAGCTGACTTATTTTTAATTTTTTTACGATTTTCCGGACAATTAAAATAAACAAACCGGTCAATAAAGGCTTTCATCAATGCAGTTGGACCATACCAGTAAACCGGTGTACCAAAAATAATTATATCGCTTTCAATAATTTTCGGATATATATTATTCATATCATCTTTTTTAGAACACCCATTACCTTTCCAGCATGTATGACAGCCGTCACATTCCTTAATATCCATATCCTTCAGAAATAATATTTCTGTAATGGCACCATTATCTTTTGCTCCTTTAAGTATATTTTTAACAAGAATATGAGTATTTCCATTTTTACGGGGACTTCCTGCTACTCCAAGTATTTTCTTCATAATTATCTGTTTAATTCTAATTCATTGTTAAAGGTATTAATTACTTCTCAATATGCATTAAAACAATATTATTTGATAAATACCAGCTAATTTTACCAACCCTTTATTAAATAAAGTATAGTTTCTCATCCATTACTTTTCCAAAGATGTAGTATATAAATTACTATTTTTATAATTTTGGGGCGATCAAAAAAGCCAAAATCAAAAGGGGTCGTTTGTCAGGTCATGTTATTCACCCTTATTGTCATGTAGGACGGATGTGAAAAATCCGTAATCTGAGATTTAGATTCTTCACTTTATTCAGAATGACTAAGATGAAAGGCTTTTCAGGCAGTTTTACAAAATGAAAAATAAGGTTGTAATCGGACTTTCAGGTGGAGTGGATTCCAGTGTAGCAGCATATCTTCTTAAAAAGCAGGGATATGATGTTATTGCCCTGTTTATGATTAACTGGCACGACACTACAGGAACATTATCAGGCGATTGCCCGTGGAAAGATGATCTGATATTTGCTGAACTTGTAGCAAAAAAAATCGGGGTGCCCTTTCATACGGTTGATTTTAGTGAGCAATACAGAAAACGTATTGTTGATTATATGTTCTCGGAGTATGAAAAAGGCCGTACGCCCAATCCCGATGTATTATGCAATCGTGAAATAAAATTTGATCTGTTTGCAAAAGCTGCCCTGGAATTCAAAGCTGATTATATAGCAACAGGACATTACTGCAAAAAGGAGATAGCACATAAAGAAAATAAAATAATATACAGGCTTCTGGCCGGCGATGACAAAAACAAAGAACAAAGTTATTTCCTGTGCCAGCTCTCACAGGAACAGCTAAAAACGGTATTATTTCCTGTGGGGCATTTAAATAAGTCAGAAGTAAGGGAAATTGCCCGGGAACAAAAGCTCTCCACAGCTGAAAAAAAAGATTCCCAGGGGATATGCTTTGTTGGAAAAGTAGATTTACCCACGTTTTTACAGCAGAAATTAATCCTGAAAAAAGGGTCGATTATTGAAATACCTCGTGACCTGGCTGTATATCAGCACTATAAGGAAATTATCAAAGATAAAAACCATTCTGCAGTCCGGTTGAAAAGAATTACCGGTAAGCACAGTTATTCAATATCAGATGGTGTTCCGGCAGGGAAACATAATGGAGCTCATTTTTTTACAATTGGCCAGAACAAGGGATTGAATATTGGCGGCAGGCCCGAACAATCTTTTGTTATTGATATTGATGTACAAAAAAACATTGTATATACCGGGCAGGGAAAAGATCACCCTGGTTTATACCGGAAAGGGTTATTTATCCCGCTAAATGATATACATTGGCTACGGGAAGATTTAAAACTTTTCCCCGGCAAATCAAATGATTATCTTGTAAGGATACGTTACAGGCAGCCATTACAGCAAGCTGTCCTGCATATGAAAGAAGAAGGCCTTTTTATTGTCTTTAAAAAATCCCAACGTGGTATCACGCCGGGACAATTTGCTGCATGGTATGTCGATAATGAGTTACTGGGATCAGGTATTATATCATGACTTGCCTGGATTTTTACCATTATGAAGGCCGCACTCTTTATTGTCCGGCTCCTCCCACCACCACCGTCCGGCTCTGAAATCGTCTCCGGATTTAATGGCACGTGTACAGGGCTGACAGCCGATACTGGAAAATCCTCTATCGTGAAGTTCATTATAAGGAACATTATTTTTCTTAATATAATCCCATACATGCTTTTCAGTCCAGTTCAACAACGGATTAACTTTAATTAACCGGTTAGTTTCATCCCACTCTACCATTTTTGTATAGAACCTTGATACTGTCTGATCTTTCCGTATGCCCGACACCCATATATCAAATCCCTCTAATGCTCTCTTTGAGGGTTCTATTTTTCGCAAATGGCAGCAAAGTTTCCTGTTTTCGATACTCCTGTAAAACAAGTTAATACCTTTGTCTCTAACCATTTTCTCTACCTTTTGCCAATCAGGAAAATAAATATTAATATTTATATCATATTGTTTATTGGTTCTTTCAATTAGTTCGTATGTCTCGGGGAATAACCTGCCTGTATCAAGTGTAAATATTTTAATCTTTTTATCAATCTTTGTAATCATATCGGTTAATACCTGGTCTTCAGCACCCAGGCTCGAACTCTGAATTATCTTTCCTTTATGTTCCTTCAGAAAATACTCAAGTATTTGTCGGGGAGAGCTGTTTTCGAATCTTATATTTAATTCTTCTGTGGTTTTTATCATTTCAATTTTTCTTACAACTGTATATAATAAACTAAATTTCAGGCTTTTTGTTTAGTCAGACTAAATCTCAATACAAGAAATCCCAATAATCCTGAAACTAAAGAGCCAGTTAAGATTCCTATTTTAGCATAATTTATTAATCCGGGATCAGTAAATGCCAGGTTAGAAATGAATAAAGACATTGTAAATCCCATACCCCCAAGCAGTCCTAAACCTATTAGGTGAATCCACCTTGTCTTTTCCGGCAGGGAGGCGATTCCGATTTTAATACTGATCCATGAAAAAATTACCAGGCCTGACAGTTTTCCTATAATCAGACTAAGTTCAACATTAAGGCTAGTTGAATTAAAAAATTCCTCAGCACTAAAGGCTTTAAAAACAATGCCTGCATTAGCCAGAGCAAAGAGAGGGATAACAATAAATGTTACAAATCCATGTAATTTGTGCTCAAGAAATTGTAAGGGGCTTTGTACTTTTTCAATTTCATCCTCCATATTATCAATCCCTGCCAACTGCCTTTTGTTTAAAAGCTTTTTATAACTTCCTGACTTACTGCTAAAAACATTTAAATTTTCAATCATTCTCTTTTTAAAAACGGGAACTCTTATTTTGCGCCGCATTGGTATTGTAAATGCGATTAAGATACCTGCGAAGGTTGGATGTATACCGGATCTTAAAAACATATACCATATAACAAATCCTATGACCATGTAAATGTGATAATTCCTTATCCTCAACTGATGAAAAAGAACAAGGACGAAAAATAATCCAAGTCCAATTATCAGAAAACTAAAGTTAATGCCAGCGCTGTAAAATAATGTAATAATCAATACTGAACCAAGGTCGCCAATAATAGCAAAAGCAACAAGAAATACTTTCAGGTTAACAGGTACACGTTTGCCTAACAGGTTCAGCACACCCAATGAAAATGCAATATCTGTAGCCATTGGTATACCCCAACCTGCTTCGGTAACAGTATTCTTACTCAATGCATAATAAATAAATGCGGGAAATATCATGCCTCCAATAGCAGCAATAACGGGTAAAGTCCCTTGTTTTAAAGATGAAAGTTCACCCACAAGAATCTCACGCTTAATTTCAAGTCCTATAACAAAAAAGAAAACAGCCATTAAGCCTTCATTTATCCAATGCAGTAAAGATCTGGATAATACAAAACCATTTAATTTTATTGATAAGTTATTCTCCCACAGTTCGGTATAAAAAATATCCCACCTCGAATTTGCCCATAACAGAGCTGCCAGTGTAGCAATAAACAAAAGAATACTACCTGAAGCTTCAATTTGAAAAAATCTCTGAAAAGGATCAACTAATGTGTCTATTAAATTTTTGTCCTTTTTATTCATTGATTACTGAAATAAGGTGATGCAATAAGATCGCAAATAAACAAAAAAAACTAAACAGTATATAATTTTGAAGTCAGAAGTTGGGAAAATAAATGCATATTTATAAGCAAAATGCTGTCAGAAGTTAATTAATCATTGTATTTGGATATTATTTTTTTCAGTTTCTTTGATCGCCCGGCTGCTTTAAAGTTTCCTATTCTTCCAAACTCTATCCAGAATGAATCATTTTGAATAAATCCATTAATTACATTTTCATTTGCCAGCTTTAAATATAAATCAATTATCGAAAATGAGCCTTCTTCTGAGATTTTATTGAAAATAGAAGGATTAATAACATGATACCCGCTAAATGCAATAGAATATTTTATATCTGCATCATCGTTAACCAATTTCCTTTCTCCTGTGACGTTACTCTTCCACCCGCATAAATGATAATCGTCATTTAATAATAGTTCCCGTGTTGACTGTCTGGATTTTAAAGCTAATGTAACCAGGGCATCAGATTGTACATGCATACTATACAACTTGTTAAGATCATGATTAGTAATTATGTCTGCAGTTGCAAGGAAAAATGATTTACTGTCATTGAAAAACCATGATGCTTTTTTTAATCCCCCGCCCGTTCCCAATAATTTATCCTTTTCAACTGAGAATTCTATTCTTATGTTAAAATAGTTTTTAAGTTTAATATAATCTATGATTTGATCAGCCAGGTGATGGACATTAATAATAATCTCATCCACACCATAATATAACAAATAACGGATCGTATGCTCCAACAATGGTTTACCATTTACCTCAATTAATGCTTTGGGTATTTTATTAGTTAGTGGTTTTAAACGTGTACCCTCCCCTGCAGCTAATATCATTGCCTTCATAAAATGATTCCGGTTTTAGTTCAAAAAAATATTACCCTGTAATGCTATTCATCTATAATACAATAACCCTTAACTATTTATTTTGTTTTGTTAAAATTTCTAAATTTTATTCAATCGTTAAATTAAGACATATTTTCCAAAGCTCTGTGCCGTAATTTAATTTTAATATTAAAGTCATGTCTTATCCGATTAGCTAGTTGTTCGGAGAAATAGACTGATCTGTGCCGGCCACCTGTGCAGCCGAAATTTATCATGAGATTTGTAAAATTCCTGGCCTGATAATTTATAATTGATGCCTTAACAATTGAATATGCATTATCGAGAAATTTTCTGACTTCTTGCTCTTGTTCCAGGAAGTCAACTACTGATTTATCTTTCCCTGTTAATTGGCTATACTGGGCATATCGGCCAGGATTAGGCATTGCCCTGCAATCAAATACAAATCCTCCCCCATTTTCCGAGTTGTCCTGAGGCATGCCGGATTTATAAGAGAAACTATTAATAGAAATGACAAATTCTGCCTGATGTTGCTCATATTCCTTAAGTAATTCTGAATTAGTTATCTTCTGCAAACAACCGGATAATTCCGGCATCTTAACCTTGAGATCATAATTTGATAAAAGCCAGTTCAAATTTCTAACAGCATAGGGTATACTATTCAAATAAAAAGTTTTACGTTCAAAATAACCTCTGAATCCATACGCGCCCATCGCCTGAATCATCCGAATGAAAATGTATCCGGGGTAATATCTGATAAATTCCTTTGAGTTAAAATTTTTTCTTTTTGAGTTAACAGTGATATAATAATCCAGCAATTCTTCTCGAAGCTCATATGATAAATGCGTTTTTGCCTCAAACAGTAATGAAGCCAGATCATATTGTAAAGCTCCTCTCCTGCCACCCTGATAATCGATAAAATAAATTTTATCGTTTTTGAGCATAATATTCCTTGACTGAAAGTCTCTGTACAAAAAATAATTACGATCAGCCTCCAGCAAATAATCAGTAAATGCCTGGAAATCTTTTTCCAGATATTGTTCATCAAAATTTATTCCTGCGAGTTTCAGAAAGTAATACTTAAAATAATTCAGATCCCACATTATACTTTGATAATCAAATTCAGGTCTGGGATAGCAAATACTAAAGTCCAAATCACGGGATGCACTGACCTGTATCGCAGGCATTTCGTCGATAATCCTTTTATATATGACCCCGGCTATCTTAGTAAATAAATCTTTGTCTTTATTTTCTCCCAGGTATTTATTAAGAGTCATGTCTCCCAAATCTTCTATCAAATAGACATTATTCTTATCATTAACTTTATAAATGAGCGGGACATTAACACTATGCTTCCGAAGATGGTTAGAGAGGTAAATAAATGCATTATTCTCCCTCTTGTTATTGTTAAATACGGCGATTGCCGAAATATCACCTGCCTGAAGCCTGTAATATTTTCTACCCGAAGTTGTTTCAGGCAATTTTATAATACTTACGGGAGATTCCCCTAACCAGTCTTTAAAAAGTTCAGTTACTGATGATATGATTTTGCTTTTCAATTTTTCTGTTAATTTATAAGGGTAAAGTACTAATTATTAAATTTTAAGGCTATACGCTTTTTCCTTAATTAATTTCCAGGCGCCATCAACATGTCTTTTCTCAACGTTTGTCTGTCCTATAGCCATTCTCAGGGTATAAATCCCTTTTAACCTGGTATGAGTCAGATAAATATTACCTGTGTTGTTAATAGTCTCCAATAAATGTTCATTAATCTTATTCAGGGTTTCATGACATAAAATGTTTTGCGGCTTAAACCGGAAGCAAACAAGATTAAAATTAACCGGTACAACCAGTTCAAAATCCTTATCGTTTATTATCATTTCCTTAAAATAGCCGGCCAATGAAATATGTTTTTTTAATTTATCCTGTAAACCTTTTAATCCGAAATTTCTTATTACAAACCACAGTTTTAGTGCTCTGAACCTTCTTCCCAGCTGAATACCCCAATCGCAATAATCATTAACTCTTCCCTGATTAGGTGTTTTTAAATATTCCGGAACTATTTGAAAAGTCCGGATCAATGATTCTTTATCTCTGACATAATATGCTGAACAATCAAAATTTGTGAAAAGCCATTTATGAGGATTCACAACAAAACTATCAACTTGCCTTAAATCTTTAACCATTCTTCTATATTTGGGCAGAATTAATGCAGAGCCTGCATATGCAGCATCAACATGAAGCCATAACTTATATTTCCTGCATATATTACCAATTTCTTCAATGGGATCTATTGCTGTTGAGCTTGTTGTACCGAAAGTTGCCACAACACACAAAGGTTTTTTCCCTGCTGTTATATCTTTTTCGATCCTTTTCTTTAATACATCCGGTTTAAGGCTAAAAAGTTCATCAGTCTCAATTTTAATTAGATTCCTGCTGCCTATGCCGCATATTTTAATCGCTTTTTCAACCGATGAATGAGCCTCCTCCGAACAATATACTCTATAAGCATCTGAAAATTCAAATCCAAGGTCATTAATTTTAAAACCGGATAGCTTTTCTCTGGCAGTCAATAATGCACAAAGAGTTGATGTTGATGCAGTATCCTGTATTACACCATGAAAATAGTCAGGCAGTTTCAGCATTTTTTTTAACCAGTCCATAACTAACTCTTCCAATTCGGTTGCAGCCGGTGAAGTTTCCCACTTCATACATTGAGCACCAAGTGCGGCAGTTATTATCTCAGCCAGAAAAGAAGGCAAACTGGAATTTGCCGGGAAATAGGCAAAAAAATTAGGACTTTGCCAGTGTGTTAATCCCGGCAATATTATCTTATTGAAGTCTTCAAATATAGTATCAATAGGTTCTCCATTTTCAGGTGGTTTAGCCGGTAGTTTTTTATATATCTGGTCAGGTTCAACATCATGTTTTACAGAATATTTTTCAATATCTTCATAATATTCAACTATCCAATCAATAAATTTATATGCTTGTTTTTTAAACTCTTTCAAATTAGTCATTTCATATCCGATTTTAAATTATAGTTTACAAATTAAGCAGAATGATTATGCAAATAATAATAAAAATAATATAATTTATAAGCCTTAACTTATAATTTTGGAAATTGATTAAGAATTAATATATTTATTTATATTAAATTAGAAAAAAATTAGATACTAAAATGAAATTAGAAATTTATGATGCTGATGATCTCAACTTTGTTGAGCTTAATATAACTGGTGACAATAATAATTATAAGCGTTGTGATTCAGAATCCATATATCTTGACAGCGCGGTTTTCAATTTGTTTACTGCTTGTTTTGAAAATGCCAATAAGCTTTATGATTATTTTAGCTCAACAAAATATAACTCACGAAAAATCATTCCCCTAAGAAATGAATTACTGAAAAATTTTAAAGAATTTGACAGGATTAAATCAAAAGATAAGTTTAAAACTTTAATTTCTCAGAAACTCTTTGGCAGGGGATTCGTTGAGGAACTCAGTAATATTGATAAAAACTGGGTTGAAAAATGGGAAACTTACCTCGCAAAGTTGAAACAGATAAATAAAGAACTTATTGAATTTACTGAGAAATGTGCAGATGAAGAAAGGATACTATGGGTTATCGGCTACTAGTTTTCAAAACTAATGCCATTTTTATCTTTTGCTGATACCTTTAGCGCAACTGTTAACATTTTTATAAACTTCTTTCTGGAAATTTCTTCTGCCCCCATGGTTTTCATGTGTTGTGTCGATTGTTGTGCATCTATAAAATGAAATTTCAGGATTTTAAGCCGTTCCACTAAATAATACAAAGCTACCTTTGATGCATCAGTCATTTTAAAAAACATTGATTCGCCAAAAAATACCTTACCTAAGGATACACCGTACAAACCACCTATAAGTTTATCATTATAAAATGTTTCAACCGAATGTGCATATCCTTCATTATGCAATAATATATAGGATTCTTTCATTTCGTCGGTAATCCATGTTCCCTCCTGGTTCTTTCTATTCATTGATGCACAATTTTCAATAACTTCCCTGAAACATGTATCAATTTTTACAGAATACTTTTTTTGGTTTATAATTTGCCTTAGTGATTTCGAAGTTTTCAGTTTCTCAGGAAATAACACTAGTCGGGGATCCGGGCACCACCATAAAATTGGTGATCCTTCGCTATACCAGGGAAAAATTCCATGAGAATATGCATTAATTAAAGTATTAACTGATAAATCGCCACCAACTGCAAGCAAGCCATCATGATCAGCCTTCTCAGGATCAGGAAATATAATAGTATTTGAAGCAGAATACTTAGTCAACATTGATATTAGTATTAAACTGAATATTATACATGTCTAAAAATTAATATACATTCTATATTATGCATAAAAATATTAAAAAACCAAATAGAAATCGATGTCTTGATTAGTTGTTTATTAAATTACTGGTTTTAAGAATTCATAAATATACATTTGTATTGACTTTTGTAAAATAGTGCTTTAACTTTGATTACAATACTATCTTTTATGAATAACTTAATATATACAGTTTATTGCTTTTTAACTTTAAATTATTAACTAAAAAAGGAATTATGGCAGTTTTTTTTATGTTTGGGAAATACTCATCCGAGGCAATAAAGGATATAAGTACCAAAAGAACTGAGAAAGCTATGGATATTATTAAAAAGTTTGGTGGCGAAGTCAAATCAATGTATGCATTACTTTCAGAAAAGGATTTGGTGCTTATTGTTAGCTTCCCGGGTATAGAAGATGTAATGAAAGCTTCTGTTGCCTTACCCAGATTAACAGGAATAGCATTTACAACATCACCGGCTGTTGAAGTAGAAGAGTTTGACAAAATGTTT
>Ga0114922_10004130_pt1 | contig 13491 bp, 15 predicted proteins | sample AartaG_FD_100975 | JGI IMG/M metagenome (GOLD analysis project Ga0114922, IMG submission 100975) | Deep subsurface microbial communities from Aarhus Bay to uncover new lineages of life (NeLLi) - Aarhus_00045 metaG | ecosystem: Environmental > Aquatic > Marine > Oceanic > Sediment | place... | reverse complement strand
GGAGCGGGTGTTCCTGGGAGATGATGCGAAGCCGGAGCAGCGGATCGATTTGGAGATCGTGCAGGGCCGCACGACAGCGGCGGGGATCATCGAGGCTTCGAAGGAAGCGGACCTGCTGATCATGGGGGTGGCGCGGGAGGGGATACTCAACCAGTTGGTGTTCGGGGAGAAGACGCGGACGATCGCGCGGCGCGCGGGGTGTGCGGTGCTGCTGACGAAGCGGAAGCCGGGGCCGGGGCTGTCGCTGCTGCGGCGGCTGTTCACGAGCCAGTCTTAGAGCGTCCGAAGAAAGCCGATCACCGCGGAGACGCGGAGAACGCAGAGAACAGATGTGGGGCGGTCCCTTCTCAGCGCTGTTTGCGTCTCTGCGGCGAGAGCCTCGACACAGGCGGCGGTGGGGAAATACGGGAAGGGGTGCCCGAAGTGCGACGGGACGCCGTGCGAGTGCGCCTGAGGGGAGGCCCGGCGGGGGGCGGCAGGGATTGTTGCCGACTAGTGGACGGTAGGCTCGCCGGAATCGACGACCGTGGCGTCGGGGGAGAGATCGGCGGTTTCTTCTCTGCGGGCCGCGTCCAGGGTCTCGAGCAAGTCGTTGTCGATGAGGATTGGGGCTTCGGCGCGGAGAGCTACGGCGATGGCGTCGCTGGGGCGGCAGTCGATGGTTTCGACGCGGTCGATGATTTTCAGGTTCAGCTCGGCGTAGTAGGTGTTCTTCTCCATGGCGGTGATGGTGATTCGTTCGACGCGAGCCCCGACCCGAGTGAGGATGGTGCCGATGAGGTCGTGGGTCAGGGGCCGAGGGGCGTCTTGGCCTTCGAGATGCATGCTGATGGCGGTGGCTTCAGGCAGGCCGACCCAGATGAAGATCTTGCGCGGCCCGTCCAGCTCCCGCAGGACGATGATTGGGTTGCCCTTCCAATCGATGGCGACGGCTTCGACGTGCAGCTCGACCATGCTCAAGGGAATGCTCCTGCGGACCGATGATAGACGGCTTCAGGGTAGCTTCGGGCGGGCCAAAAGTCAACCGCTTGACGTGGCCCGGCGGAACCAGTGTGCGGACAGAGAGCGAATGGACTCCGGGTCTGCCTTGACAAGGGCAAATGGCGTCACTAGAATGGGCCCCTGGCGATGACCGCTAGGCACTCTCCCCGGCGAGGCGAAAGCCTCGTTGATTTTTTATCGCAAGGGAGCAGGATTTGATGTCCGGCGAGGACCGGGGCTCATTGCGAACGGTTGGTCAGATGGGGGGAGTAGGCCTCCTGCTGGGCATGATGACTCTGGTGGGAGCGCTGGTCGGTCGGTATCTGGATGAGCGCTGGGGGACGGCGCCATGGCTGACACTGACGGGAACTCTCTGTGGCATGGGTTTGGGATTCTTCGAGGTGGTATCTTTGACACGGCGGATCTCCAAGGATTGAGGGGAACGGCGCGCGCGTGAGTGAGAGATTGATGGGACAGGTTGATCGGCTGCCAGTCGGCTTGGTGGAGCGAGTGGGCCGCTGGGCGTTGGTTTCGTGGCTGGCGGCGACGTTGGGGATGCTGGCGGTGGATCGGGGCGCGGCGGCGAGCCTGGCGTTGGGCGGGGCGGTGAGTCTGGGGTCGTTCGGGTTCCACGCGTTGGTGGTGAAGGTGTTGCTGCGGCCTGGGGTGAGCCGGTTGGCGCGAGTGGGGTTGTGGCTGGTGTGGCTGTTGAAGTGGCCGGCGCTGGGGGTGGTGCTGTGGGTTGCGCTCCAGTCGAGCTGGATGAGCCTCCCTTGGCTGTGTTTAGGGCTGGGAGTGGTTCCGGCGGTGACGACGGCGCTGGTGGTGAAGTCGTTGGCGGCGGGGGGGTGGTCGGGCAAGCTCGCCGGCGGGGCGAAGTGGTGATGGGGCAACGATCTCTTTGGGGTGCGGCTGCGCTGCTGTCCGCCGTTTTCGCCACGACTCCGGCGGCGGCGTCGGAGGGGGGGGGTATGCCTCATCCGCAGACGTGGCTGGATGGGTTGTTCTCGGTGCGAGTGGCCGGCCACGCGGTGGTGTCGAACGCGGCGGTGCTGGCCTTTGCCTGGTCGCTGGTGGCCATCGTGCTGCTGACGATGATCGCGGTGCTGGGGACCCGAAGGGTGTCGATGAGGCCGCGGGGGATGGAGATGGGGCTGGAGATGGTGGTGGGCGCGATGCGGAGCATGGTGGTGGGCGTGATGGGGCCGAGGGGGGTGGAGTTCGTGCCCTTCATCGGGACGCTGTTCATCTACATCGCGTTCATGAACCTGATGGGGTTGGTGCCAGGGTTCATGGCGCCGACTTCGAACTTGAGCATCACGGCGGGGCTGGCCGTGGTGGTGTTTGCGACGGTGCAGTACTACGGGTTTCGGGAGCAGGGGTTCGGTTATATGAATCACTTCCTGGCGGGGGTGCCGAGGCAGTTCCCGTATGTGTTGCTGGCGCCGCTGGTCTTCGCGGTGCACCTGGTGGGGGAGGTGTTTCGGCCGGTGACGCTGGCGCTTCGTCTCTTCGGCAATCTGATGTCGGAGGAGACGGTGGTGCTGATTCTGATCGGGCTGGTGGTGGGGCTGGCGCGGCATTGGATGCCGGTGCCGGTGCAGTTGCCGAACATGATACTGGGGATGCTGGTATCGGTGGTGCAGGCGGCAATCTTCTCGATGTTGACGGCGGTGTATTTAGCCGGCGTTTTGCGTGAGCCGGAGGCGGAGCACGGTTAGACCGGGCGCCTCGGGGAAACGAGTCGAAGAGGAGGAAGGAAGCAATGGAGCTATACTTGCTTGGACTGGTGCTGGCGACGGGGCTGGCGGTGGCGATTGCGGCAGTTGCGGGAAGCGTGAGTCAAGCGCGCGCGATTGTGGCCGCTCTGGAGGCAACGGCGCGGCAGCCGGAGGCCGGGGGACGGTTGTTCACGTTGATGATCCTGGGCCTGGCGTTCATCGAGTCGCTGACGATCTACGCGCTGGTGATCAGCTTCATGCTGTGGGGGAAGCTTCCGTCGGCGGAGGAAGTGCTGCGCGTGGTTGGGGGGAACTGAGAGACGACGGTTAGCGGAAGCGCGAGGTAGGAGAGATGGCCGAAAGCGGAAGCCCGCTGAGCCTTGACCCGGCGGTACTGCTGCTCCAAATCGTCGGCTTCGTGATCCTGTTTCTGCTGCTGCGGCGGTACCTGTTCGGGCCGCTGCTGGAGGTGATACGGCAACGGGAGCGCGAGGTGGAGGAGGGGTTGAAGGCGAGCAAGCGCGCGAAGGAGGAGCTGGCGCGCGTGGACGAAGAGAAGGCGCGGGTGCTGGCCGAGGCGCGGGAGCAAGGACGGGAGCAGGTGCGCCGCGCGGTGAAGGAGGGGGAGGAGGCGCGGGAGCGCCTCTTGAGCGACGCGCGGGAGGAAACGAAGGGGCTTCGCCAGCGAGCGCGCGAGGCGGTGGAGCTGGAGCGTGAGGAGGCGATGATTCAGCTTCGGCGGGAGGTGGTGGACCTGGCGCTGCTGGCGGCCAGCCAGGCGGTGGTGGGCCGGCTGGACGAGAAGCAGCAACGGGCGGTGGTGGATGACTTCATTTCGGGTCTGGAGCAGGAGCGATGAGAGATCGTCGGGCGGCGGCGAGATATGCGGAGGCGCTGTTCGACATCGCCCGCGATGAGGACGGAGTGGAGGCGGTGCGCGCGGAGCTGGTGGAGCTGGTGCGGGTGATCGAGGCGACTCCGGAGCTGCAAGTCCTGCTCCGGCGGCCGGACTTGGAGGCGGAGCGAAAGCTGGGTCCCGTGCGAGCGGTGCTGGGCGGGAAGTTCACGGAGACGGTGATGGCTCTGGTGGAGGGGCTGCTGCGGCACCAGAGGGGCGACTCGGTGGGGGCGGTTTCGGAGGTGTTCGGCGAGCTGGCCGACGCCGCGGCCGGGGTGGTGCGTGCGCAGGCGGAGACGGTGGTGGCGCTGACGGCGGAGCAGCGGGCGCGGCTGGTGGGCGCGCTGAGTCGGATCACGGGTAAGAAGGTGGAGCTGAAGGAGCGGATTGCGCCGGAGATTCTGGCGGGGCTTCGCCTGCGGGTGGGGGATCGATTGATCGACGGAAGCGCGGTGGGTAGGCTGCAACGGATGCGGGAAGAGCTCATGAACGTGCAAGGATGGAACCGGTGAAGATCAGGCCCGACGAGGTCAGCGCGGTGATTCGCGAACAGCTAAAGGACTTCGGCGCGGAAGCGCAGATGACAGGAGTGGGGCGGGTGCTGCAGGTAGGCGATGGGGTGGCGCGCGTGTATGGGCTGCGCGAGGCGATGATGGGGGAGATGATCGAGTTTCCGGGCGGGATATATGGGCTGGCCCACAACCTCGAAGAGGACAACGTGGGCTGCATCTTGCTGGGCCGGGACACGACGATCAAAGAAGGGGATGTGGCGAAGACGACGGGGCGGATCATGCAGGTGCCGGTGGGGGAGGCTCTGCTGGGCCGGGGGGTGAACGCGCTGGGGGAGCCGGTTGACGGGCGGGGGCCGGTGGCGACGCGGGAGCAGAGGCCCACGGAGACGCGGGCGCCCAACGTGGTGGAGAGGCAGCCGGTTAAGGAGCCGCTGCAGACCGGCTTGAAGGTGGTCGATTCGATGACGCCGATAGGGCGGGGTCAGCGGGAGCTGGTGATTGGGGACCGGCAGACGGGGAAGACGGCGATCGCGGTGGACACGATTATGAACCAGAAGGGGCAGGACTGCTTCTGTATTTATGTGGCGATCGGGCAGAAGCTGTCTACGGTGGCGCGGGTGGCGCACGTGTTAGAGCAGGCGGGGGCGATGGAGTACACGACGATCATGACGGCGACGGCGGACGATCCGGCGGCGCAGCAGTATCTGGCGCCGTATGCGGGGTGCTCCATGGGGGAGTACTTCCGGGACCGGGGGCAGCACGCGCTGGTGATCTACGATGATCTGACGAAGCACGCGCATGCCTACCGGCAGATCTCGCTGCTGCTGAGGCGGCCGCCGGGACGGGAGGCGTTTCCGGGAGACATCTTCTATCTGCACGCGCACTTGCTGGAGCGGGCGGCGAAGCTGAACGACGAGTTGGGCGGGGGATCGCTGACGGCGCTGCCGATAGTGGAGACGCAGGAGGGGGATTACGCGTCGTATATCCCCACGAATATCATCTCGATCACCGACGGGCAGATTTACCTGGAGCGGGATCTGTTCTTTTCCGGCTTCCGTCCGGCGATGAACGTGGGCACGTCGGTGTCGCGGGTGGGTGGGGATGCGCAGACGCGGGCGATGAAGCAGGTGGCGGGAATGCTGCGGCTGGACTTGGCCTACTATCATGAGCTTCAGGCGTTTGCGCAGTTTGCCACGGAGCTGGACCGGACGACGCGGGCGCAGTTGGCGCGGGGGGAGCGCATGATGGAGCTGCTGAAGCAGCCGCAGTATGCGCCGATGTCGATGGCGGAACAGGTGGTGGCGATCTACGCGGGCACGCAGGGGTACTTGGACGAACTGGAAGTGGGGCGGGTGGACGAGTTTGGCGACGAGCTGGTGAGGTTCGTGCGGGAGCGACACCCGCGGGTGCTGCAGTCGATTCGGGAGACCGGGGAGCTGAGCGAGGAGACGGAGACGGAGCTGAAGCAGGCGATCGAGGACTGCTTGGAGCGTTTCCGCGGGGCGGCCTCCGGGGATCCGGAGAAGGCTGAGCCGGAGTGATCTCGACGCGCGACATCAAGCGGAAGATTCGCACCGTCCAGAACATCGAGCAGATCTGCCGGGCGATGAAGACGGTGGCGTCGATTCGGCTGCAACGGATGGAGCAGTGGCTGGACCGGTCGCGGCCGTACCGCCAACGACTGGCGGGGCTGGTGAAGCGGGTGGCGGCGGTGACGGAGGAGCATCCGTTTCTGCAGGCGAGAGAGGTGAGGCGAACGGGGCTGGTGGTGGTGACGAGTGACCGGGGGCTGTGCGGGGGGTACAACGCGAACACGATACGGCGCGCGCTGGCCGCGGGGGACCCGGAGGGGACGGCGGTGATCGCGCTGGGGCGCCGGGGGGAAAGGCAGTTGAGGCGGCGGGGATACGAGATTCTGGATGGGATAGTGCCGCTGGGGGGGGAGCCGGAGGCGTCGGCAGTGTGGGGTGTGGCGGATCGTCTTGGTGAGCGGTATGGGGCCGGGGAGCTGGACCGAGTGGTGCTGGTGTACGCCCGGTTTTTGGGCGGGATGAGATCGGAAGTGCGGTCGGAGGTGCTGCTGCCGGTGACTCCGGAGGAGATGGCGGCGACGGATACGATTTTCGAGCCGGCGCCGGGCGAGCTGCTGTCGGGGCTGATGAGACGTTACCTGAGGACGGAGGTGCTGGGGATGGTGTTGGAGGCCTCGGCGAGCGAACATGCGGCGCGGGTGGCGGCGATGACGGCGGCGACAGACAACACAGAGGACATGATCCGCAGTCTGACGCTGGCCTACAACAAGGCCAGGCAGGCGAGCATCACGAGCGAGCTGACGGAGATCGTGAGCGCGGCCGAGGCTACGGCCTGAGTGAGTGCAAATGGAAGCTGAGGGAAAGACAGCAGACGGTAGTGTGGTGCAGGTTGTCGGGCCGGTGGTGGATGTGAGATTTCCGGCGGAGGCGCTGCCGAAGATGCGCGACGCGGTGGAGATGGAGGTGGCGCACGGGGGGGAGAGCCGGAGGCTGGTGCTGGAGGTGGCGCAGCACCTGGGGAATGAGACGGTGCGGTGCGTGGCGATGTCCCCGACGGAGGGGTTGGTGCGCGGGATGGCGGTGCGGAACACGGGGAGGCCGATCACGGTGCCGGTGGGCCGCGGGGTGCTGGGGAGGATGTTCAATGTGTTGGGGGAGGTGATCGATGGGCTGGGGCCCGTGGAGGCGGCGGATGAGTTCGCCATCCACCGGCCGGCGCCGAGCTTCGACGAGCAGGAGGTAAGGACCGAGATCTTCGAGACCGGGTTCAAGGTGGTCGATCTGCTGGCTCCTTATGCGCGAGGCGGGAAGGTGGGGCTGTTCGGCGGCGCGGGCGTGGGGAAGACGGTGCTGCTGACGGAGCTGATCCACAACATGGCGACGCAGCACGGCGGGACTTCGGTGTTCGCGGGAGTGGGGGAGCGGACCCGGGAGGGCAATGACCTCTGGCTGACGATGAAGGAGTCGGGGGTGATCGAGCGGGCGACGCTGGTGTTCGGGCAGATGAATGGGCCGCCCGGGGCGCGGCTGCGGGTGGGGCTTACGGCGCTGACGCTGGCGGAGTACTTCCGGGATGTTGAGGGACAGGACGTGTTGCTGTTCATCGACAACATCTTCCGGTTCGTGCAGGCGGGGTCGGAGGTGTCGGCGCTGCTGGGGCGGATGCCGTCGGCGGTGGGGTATCAGCCGACGCTGGCGAGCGAGATGGCGCAGCTTCAGGAGCGGATTACGTCGACGAAGCGGGGGTCGATCACGTCGCTGCAGGCGATCTATGTGCCGGCCGACGACATTACGGACCCGGCGCCGGCGGCGGCGATGGCGCACTTGGATGCGACGACGGTGCTGGACCGGCGGATCGTGGAGCGGGGGATTTACCCGGCGGTGGATCCGCTGCGGTCTAACTCCCGCATTCTCGATCCGGAGGTGGTGGGGGAGGAGCACTACCAGGTGGCGCGCAGGGTGCAAGAGGTGCTGCAGCGGTATACGGATTTGCAGGATATCATCGCCATCCTGGGGATCGAGGAGCTTTCGGACGAGGACCGATTGGCCGTGGAGCGGGCGCGGCGAATAGAGCGGTTCTTGTCGCAGCCGTTCTTCGTGGCGGAGACGTTCACGGGGCAGCCGGGAAGGTACGTGCCGCTGCGGGATACGGTGCGGGGGTTTAAGGAGATCGTGGAGGGGAAGCACGACGATCTGCCGGAGCAGGCGTTCTACATGGTGGGCGGGATAGACGAAGCGGTGCAGAAGGCCGAGCGGCTGGCGAAAGAGTAGCAGGATGCCACCGCTCTACACATTGACTGTCGTGGGACCGGACCACCGAGTGTATGAGGGGAAGGTGGCGGGGCTGGTGGCGCCGGGGTCGGAGGGATACTTCGGGGTGTTGGCGCGGCACGCGCCAATGGTGGCGGAACTGACGGCCGGGGAGCTAGCGGTGGTGGACCAAGAGGGGGAGCGCAAATGGTTCGCGGTGTCGGGGGGATTCCTGGAGGTGGGGCGGCAAGAGGTGATGATCTTGGTGGACGCGGCGGAGGGGACGGGGGAGATCGATGTGGAGCGGGCGCGCTCGGCGCAGGAGCGCGCCGAGAGACGGCTGCATGCGCACGATCGAGAGATCGATTTGGCCCGCGCGGGGGCCTCATTGAAGCGGGCGTTGAACCGATTGAAGGTGGCGCAGAAACATTCGCGGACGACTTAGCGGCAACGGATAGAGCACTAATTACAGTCTGGGGAGAAGCGATGAGCAGTGATGTTTGGCGGATTGTGGGGGGGCGGCCTTTGCAGGGGCGGGTGAGGCCGGCGGGGAGCAAGAACGGGGCGCTTCCGACTCTGGCGGCCACGCTGCTGCTGGAGGGGGAGACGGTGTTGCACAACGTTCCTCGCATCACCGACAGCGCGACTATGGTGGGATTGCTGCGGGGGTTGGGGGTGGCGGTGGAGGAACGGGCGGATGGGGGGCTGATGATCGTCAACCGGGGGATTTCCACGCAGGAAGCGCCGGCGGATCTGGTGGGCCTGATGCGGGCCTCGCATTATGTGCTGGGGCCGATGCTGCTGCAACTGGGGAAGGCGGAGATGGCGCTGCCGGGGGGGTGTCAGATCGGGGTGCGGCCGGTGACGCACGTGCTCGATGTGTTCGAGGCGCTGGGGGCGCGCACGGAGGTGGAGAAGGAACGCATCGTGGTGTCGTGCTCGAGACTGCGAGGGGCCACGGTGAGGCTCGACCCGAAATACCGCAGCGCGGGGGCGACTTTCACGGCCTTGATGGCGGCTTCGCGGGCGGAGGGAACGACGAGAATCGAGAACGCTTCTTATGAGCCGGATGTGGTGCGGTTCTGTGAGTTTCTGACGGCGGCGGGCGCCAGGATAGAAGGAATCGGGGAGGCGACGCTGGTGGTGCATGGTGTGGAGCGCCTGACGGGGACGAGGCATCGGGTGAACTCGGACCGATTGGAGGCGGGGACTTTGATCTGCGCGGCGGCCGCCACGCGGGGCGAGGTGGTGGTGGAGGAGATCGCGCGGGCGGAGCTGGGGGAGACGGCCGACAAGCTGGAGGAGGCGGGAGTGGAGCTGTCGGAAGAGGACGGGGGAGTGGTGGCGAGGTGCTCCGACCGGCCGCATGGCGTGGATATCGTTACGGGCCCGTTCCCGATGTTCTCGACGGACCTGCAACCTCCGGTGGCGGCGGTGCTGGCGACGGCGGAAGGCAGGAGCAGGATTTGGGAGACGGTGTTCGACAACCGGCTGCTATATGCGCAGCAGATGGCGAAGATGGGCGCGGAGATTGAGGTGGTGAACGCGCGGGAAGTGGTGATTGGCGGGGTGCCGAGCCTGCGCGGGGCGGAAGTGGAAGCGAACAACATCCGCGACGGCGCGGCGATGGTGATCGCGGCGCTGTGCGCGGAGGGAGAGAGCACGGTGCGGGGCCGGCGCTACGTGGCTCGGGGCTATGAGAAGCTGGAAGAGAAGCTGCGTTCGCTGGGGGCTGATATAGCCGCCGGATAGCGGCCGGGTGGCGGCGCGGAATACGGGCTGAACAACAGCAGTGGGGCAAAGGGGAGGGCTGAGGGATGTTTCGCATGGCGACGTCGGTCGGGGTGGATTTGGGGACCTCCAACATTCTGGTGTATGTGAAGGGGCGCGGGGTGGTGGTGCGAGAGCCGTCGGTGGTGGCGGTTTCGGGGGACGAGATCGTGGCCATGGGGGAGAAGGCGCGGGAGATGCTGGGTCGGACGCCCGGCGCCATCTCGGCGGTGAAGCCACTCCAGGACGGGGTTATCGCCAACTTCACGATTACGCAGAAGGTGCTGCGTTATCTGCTGCGCCGGGTGTGCGGCCGCAGCAGGTTTCTGAAGCCTCAGGTGTGCATCTGTATTCCCTCGGGCGCGACGGGAGTGGAGAAGCGCGCGGTGGTGGAGGCGGCGCTGGCGGCCGGGGCGAAGCGGGCGATTCCGGTGGAGGAGCCGATGGCGGCGGCAATCGGTGCGGGCCTGGAGGTGACGAACACGACGGGGCACTTGGTGGTGGATGTGGGCGGCGGGACGACGGACGTGGCGGTGATTGCGTTGGGGGGGATCGTGCTGAGCGAGTCGGTGCGCCTGGGGGGAATGGCGATGGACGCGACGGTGATTCGCCAAGTGAAGCGGACCTACAACCTGCTGATAGGGGAGCGAACGGCGGAGGATATCAAGATAAGAATCGGGTCGGCCTATCCACTGCCCGACGAGACGACGATGACGGTGAAGGGGCGAGATGTGGTGACGGGCCTTCCGAAGACGGTGGAGATCAGCTCGGAGGAGGTGCGGGAGGCGCTGTCGGAGCCGGTGGCGGCGCTGGTGGAGAGGGTGCGCGCGGTGCTGGAGCGGACGCCGCCGGAGCTGGCTGCGGACATCATCGAGAAGGGGATCTTGCTGACGGGAGGTGGGTCGCTGCTGAAGGGGCTGGATCGGTTGATCGAGGCGCAGACGGATGTGACGGTGAAGGTGGCGGAGGATCCTTTGAGCTGTGTGGCGGTGGGGACGGGGCTGTACTTGGAGCTGTCGAAGAAGCTGCCGGCGAGCTTGCTGACACCGGCCTCCGATTCCTCGTCGGGCTATACGCGGTGAGGGGAAAGAGGGGGGAAGTGCGGGCCGAGCGGCGGGGGCGGCGCGCGGCTCAGTAGGCGCGCGAGACCTTCTCTTCCTGGAATCCGACTCGAATCACGCTCATCGCCTGCTGGGCAAGCGCTTCGACGGTGAGGTCGTGGTAGGAGGCGTCGGCGGGCGTGATGGTCAAGATAGTTTCTCCCCAGGCGTGGATTCGCGCTTGGTCCGCGTCCATTGTGAGGCCCACCTCCAGCAGCCGAAGATCGGCGAACAGCAGCTCGTTGAAGACCTCGGCGCTGCGCTGGGCGCGGGCGACGGGTGAGGTTCCCTGGAGCTCGGCGGTTGGCTGAAAGACGACGCGATCGTTGAGGCGAAGCTCGCCGATCTCTCCACTCTCGCCGGGGAGGGCCGCGGCGGAGGCGACCAGGGATTTGGTGACGCGGCGGCGCTCGATGGGAATGGCCTGCTCGTGGAGTTGTCGGAGGACGGCGTCGATGCGATCTCTGGGTACGGGGTGGGTCTGCAAGACACCCATGTCGACGGTGGCGAAGCCACTCTCGATGCGGGCGAGGCCTTCCAGAACCGTGAGCATGGCGACTGGGCTATAAGTGTGGGAGGCATTGAGGTAGAGTATGGCGTGCTGGTCGGCCTCGAACTCGGCGGCGCGGCCGTAATGGTTGACGGCGTCCTGGACGATGAGGCTTCCGATGGCGGCGATTTCGCCGGTGGGAATGGATTCGGACTGGCTGAGGACGGCGGCGAGGATGATGGGGCCGAGGATGTTGCGGTAGCGCTCGTCGCGGCCCATTAATCTGCGGGCGTGGCTGAGGCAGACGTGGGCCATTTCGTGGCCGGTGATGGCGGCGAGCTCGTCGTCTGATTCGACGGCTTGAAGGAGGCCTTGGCTGTAGTAGAGGTAGCCGCCGGGGATGGAGAAGGCGTTGATTGCGTTGCTGTCGATGACCTTGACTCGATAGGTCTGGTGTGGCTTCTCCGTGACGGGGCGGAGTAGCTGGATGATGGCGTCGATGCGAGGGATGTCGGGGGAGTCTTCGATGAACTCGTACTGTTCGTCGACGGCTTCGGCGGCGGTGCGGCCGATCTCGGCATCGGCGCGCTCCTCGGGAGTCATCTCGACGGGTTCGGGCTCGGCCGCGGGCTCGTCAGTAGGTTCGTCAGGTGTGGGCTGATCGGCCTGCTGTTGAGCGGGTTGGTCGGCGGCGGGCCCGTTGGGGGCGGGTCCCTCGGCGGCAGAGCACCAGTTTAGAGGGGCTGGCAGCAGCAGCAAGATGAGAGCAAGTATGGTTATGACGCGCATGATGATCCTGATTAGATCCTGGTTATAGACCTTGGTGTGCCACTCTGTGGTTGCGCCACTCTGGTTAGACCCTGGTGTCACCTTATGGTTGCCACTCCGATGAAAGTATACCATAAGCGAATGGGAGTAAACCGGGCGCCACAGAGAGGGCAGAAGAGTGTCCCTCAGATGAACACGAATCGTGGTATATAGCCACCGGGAGAAGGTCGGCAAGGGTAGCGGAGAGTGGTACTTGGGTATCCTCAAGGTAAGCAAACGGGGTTCCAAAAAGGACCTGAGCTATGAACTGGAAAGAGCAAGAACTGCCGTTGCTGAGGGACGACTCCCGGCATGAGTACCAGATGATGATCGACTACATCAAGGATCAGGTTGGGGAAGGTCGGGAGTATGTGAACGATCTGGTGAAAGTCGTGCTCTCGGATCGCGGCTGTTACTATGAGTTCCGAGACATGCCGGAGGAGTTTTCCGGCGCGGTCGGTTCGGGGTTCCGCTACGACTTCATAGGGACGCAGAAGAGCTTGGAATTGCTGGAGGCGATACACGGCCTGGCGCTGGGTCCGGAGAGTACGGACACGCATGAGGTCAGCCTGATGGTGATCTATGGGTGGGACGGGTTGTTCCGGCGGGAGGACGCGTTCGTGTACCACTGGATGCGTTATGGGGAACAGGAGGAAGGACCGGCGGTGGTGGGTGTTTACCGACCGACGGTGCTGCCGCTGTTTTTCAAGCTGAAGGTGGACAGCGATCTCGCGGAGTCGCTGCTGGGAACTCGGAAGGGCGTGCTGTTCTTTGTCGCGAACTTGAGCGATCAGCATTTGTTGGTGCGAATTCCGCACGAGGGTCCGGGGGTAACGGACTTGAATGAAGTGACCGGAGTTAGAACGATCCACTAAGCCCGCAGGAGGGTAAGTTGTGACCGGCTCGGCGCGATGCGCCGGGCCGGTTTGCTTTTGGGCTTGGGTGGGTGTGGGGCTGGGGCGTGAGTGAAGGCCGGCGCCCATATCGGGGGAGGCCGCAGCAAATGACCGTGCTGCTGAGGGTTGCACAGGGCGGCTGGCACGTGCTATAATCCCGAGTCGGTGGTGCAGCATTTCCCGTGGCGAGACTCTCGCCGCTTCTCAGTTCCAGGAGAGACAAGGTATGACCGCGATAGATGAGATCGAGAAGTCGCAGCTGAAGAAGGAGGTCCCCGAGTTTGGGCCGGGGGATTTGGTGCGTGTGACGGTGCGCGTGATTGAGGGCGGGCGCGAGCGCACGCAGGCGTTCCAGGGCGTGGTGATTGCGAGGCGCAATAGCGGGCTGAAGGACACCTTCACCGTGCGCCGAGTGGCCCATGGAGTGGGTGTGGAGCGCACGTTCCTGCTGCATTCGCCGCGGGTGGAGGATGTTAAGGTGCTTCGGCGCGGCCGGGTGCGCCGGGCGAAGCTGTATTATCTGCGCGGTTTGGT
>Ga0114922_10004129_pt1 | contig 13492 bp, 23 predicted proteins | sample AartaG_FD_100975 | JGI IMG/M metagenome (GOLD analysis project Ga0114922, IMG submission 100975) | Deep subsurface microbial communities from Aarhus Bay to uncover new lineages of life (NeLLi) - Aarhus_00045 metaG | ecosystem: Environmental > Aquatic > Marine > Oceanic > Sediment | place... | reverse complement strand
GTTACTAAAAGAGGTCATAAATTTGATGATAAAATATCTCTACCTATTATTATTGATGATAAGTTTGAAAAAATTAAAAAAACCAAAGATGTAATTGATCTCTTTAAAAAAATTGGTATTTATGACGACTTAATACGTTCATCTAATGGAAAACATATTCGTGCAGGTAAGGGAAAAAGAAGAGGTAGAAAATATAAAATTCCAAAATCTGTTCTTATTATTTCGGAAAATAAGAATATAATAAAAAGTTCAGACAATCTAATTGGAGTTGATATTGTAAATAGAAAAAATCTTAATATCGAACATCTAGCCCCAGGTGGAGTTGCAGGGAGACTTGCAATTTTTACGAAATCTGCTTTTGAAAAAATTGGGGGTATAAAATAATGGACCCTTATGATATTATTTTTCATCCATATGTCACTGAAAAAACAATGAATCTTATGGAAAAGAATAATTCACTAGAATTCGTTGTAAGAAGAAAAGCAAATAAAAAACAAATAAAACAAGCTATTGAAAAAATGTTTGAAGCTAAGGTAAAAGAAATTAATACATTGATTACAAAAAATGGAAAACATGCTATAATTACTTTTACTCCAGATTTTAAAGCTGAAGATATAGGAATGAGAATTGGGATATTCTAGAGGTTAAAATATGGGAAAAAAATTGATTCAACAGCGTCGAGGAAGAACTAAAGGCAGATATAATGCGCCAACTCATAGATTTAGAGGTAGAATAAAATATAATAAAAATAAAATTGAAGGAACTGGAATTGTTGAAGATATCATCCATGATCCAGGACGTACAGCACCTATCACAAAAGTTAAAATAAATAATGAAAAAAGATTATTTTTAGCTGCAGAAGGTATTAAAATTGGAGATTCTGTAAAATACAATGAGAATAAATCTGAGATAAAAATTGGTAATGTTATATCACTTGAAAATATCGCTGAAGGTTTACCAATTTTCAATATTGAAATAACTCCAGGGGATGGAGGTAAACTTGTTCGTGCAAGTGGAGGTTATGCGACTGTCGTATCACATCAATCTGGAAAAACTGTAATAAAACTTCCTTCAGGTCAATTTAAAACATTACAATCAAAATGTAGAGCTACAATTGGTGTTTTAGCAGGTGGTGGAAGAAAAGATAAACCTTTCCTAAAAGCTGGGAAAAAATTCCATGCATATAGAACAAGGGGTAAACAGTATCCTACTGTAAGAGGAGTAGCAATGAATGCTGTAGCTCATCCACATGGTGGTGGTGGTCATCAACATGTTGGAAAACCATATACTGTAAAACGTGGAGCATCACCCGGTAGAAAGGTTGGCAGTGTTGCAGCTTCAAGAACTGGGAGGAAGTAGATAATATGGCAAAAAAGGCGAATTTTAAGAGTTCTGCGAGAAGTAGAAGAAAACTAAAAAGACAGAAAATTGACGTTCGTAAAAAAGAATTCAGATATCGCGGTTTATCAATTGAAGAATTACAAAAACTTTCAATTGAAGAATTATTACCATTATTAACATCAAGATCAAGAAGATCTCTAAAAAGAGGGTTAACAGAGAAACAGGAGAAATTATTAAATGATATTGAAAAATCTCAGAAAGGAGATGTTATAAGAACCCATCTTAGAGATATGATAATAATACCAAGTTTTGTCGGCCATAGAGTAGATATTCACAATGGTAAGGAATTTCAACGAATTGAGATACAACCATATATGATTGACCATTATCTTGGTGAATTTGCTCTAACTAGGTCAAAAGTAAAACATACTGGACCTGGTGTCGGAGCAACTAGATCATCTAAATTTATGCCTTTAAAGTGATGTAAAATGCAAAAATATTCTATTAATATAGATCCAGATAAGACAGCAAAAGCATATGGATATGAACTTCATTGTTCTCCAAAAGATTCAATGAATTTAGCTTATGCAATAAAAGGAATGAAAACTACAGATGCGGATAAATATTTAAATGAAATAACTGAAATGAAAAAATCCCTTCCAGCAGTTTTTCATAAAGGGAAAATATCGCATCAAAAAGGTATTGGCCCAGGTAGTTATCCACAAAAAGCAGCAAAATATATGTTAAAAATTCTTAAAAATGCAGAAAATAACGCTGAATATAAAGGATTCGATGTTGAAAATATGAAAATATCTCACATTTCAACATATGGAGGCAGAATTATAAGAGGAATCATGCCAAGAGCCCAGGGCAGAGCAACAAACAAAAATAAAAAAACCACAAATATTGAAATAATCCTTAAAGAGGTAGATTAATGGCAGGGGAACGTAAATTCATAAGAGAAAGCACAAATAGAATTCTAATTAAAGAATTTCTAATAAAAAAAGTAGAAGGGGCTGGATTTGGTGGTATGAACATCCAAAGAACCCCTATGGGCACTAGAATAAATATAATAGTAGAAAGACCCGGAATGGTTATTGGAAAAGGTGGCAGTAAAATTAAAGAAATTACTTCAGAAATTAAAGAAAAATTTAATGTTGATAATCCACAGATAGAAATCCAGGAGGCAGGTAGTAAGGCTTCATTAAATGCTCAGATAATGGCAGAAAAATTAGCTGAAGCTTTGGAAAGAGGATGGCATTTTAGACGAGCAGGTCATTCAACTGTAAGAAGAATTATGAATTCTGGAGCTAGAGGTTGCCAAGTTGTAATTGCTGGAAAATTAACGGGTGCAAGACATCGAACCGAAAAATTTACAGAAGGACATATCAAATACTGTGGAGAAACAGCAAGAGAAGTAATGCTAAGAGGATTTGCAATTGCAAAATTAAAAGCTGGAGTATTAGGCGTGAAAGTGGGCATTATGAAACCTGATGCTAGACTACCTGATGAAATATCATTAAAAATTCCTGATGTCGAAAAAATTGAAGCAAAAATTGAGGAAAAGCCAGTAAAAAAACAAAAAACAACTAATATTAAAGAGCTTTTAAAAATACCTGGAATCGGGCCATCTATTGTTAAAAAATTTGAAAAATCTGGAATAAAATCATTGGAAGACTTATATGAAATGGATGCTAAGGATATATCTTCAATCGAGGGTATTGGAGGTAAAACCGCTGATAATATTATTAAAAAATTAGGAAAGCTGATTAAAGAGGATGTATAAGATGGTTTTAAAAGCCAAGGAAATTAGAGAATTTACTAAAGAAGAAAGATATGAAAAACTTGAGGAATTAAAAAGAGATCTCATGCATGAGAGAGGAGTAGCAGCTATGGGTGGATCGCCTCCATCTCCTGGTAAAATAAGGCAGTTGAGAACTTCTATTGCAAGAATGTTAACAATCATGCATGAAAAAGGAGAACAATAGATGAGTAATATTTGTCCTAAATGTGGTCTTCCAAAAGAACTTTGTGTCTGTGAAGAAATAGCAAAGGAACAGCAAAAAATTGAGATAAGTGTTGATAAAAGAAGATATGGAAAAATGATGACTATCGTTGAAGGAATAAATTCAAGTGATTTAGATATCGATGCTTTAATAACCAAGCTTAAGAAAAAATGTGCAAGTGGTGGAACGATAAAAGAAGGGAAAATAGAACTTCAGGGTGATCACAGAACAAAAGTAAAAGAAACTTTAGAAGAAATGGGCTTTACAGTAGATGTTTCATAAATAGAATAATTACAAAATATAAAATTTAACAATGCAGAAAAGTGAAAGTCATGAATGAAAAAATATTTGCAAAAGAAGAATTCATTGGATTACCTATTAATGTAAATCAATGTAATGATCCAAGTTGGATTGGAAAATCGGGGATTATTATTGATGAAACAAAAAATATGTTTATAATAAAGGTAAATAAAAAAAAAAAAAAAAGAATTAAAAAAAGAATCTCTAAATTTGAATTTGAATATAATGGGAATAAAATAATTTTAAACGGATCTAAAATTGCATATAGACCTGAAGATAGGATAAAAAAAACAAGGTGAAAAGATCAAATGTCAGAAAATAAAAAGGCTAGAAATATTGGATTAAATGTAAAACCTCCTGTTGAGAATTGTAATGATAAAAATTGTCCATTTCATGGAAATTTATCTGTAAGAGGACAAATAATTACAGGAGTAGTATCTGCTACAAAAATGCAAAATTCAATCAAAGTAAAAAAAGAATATATGCATCTAATTCCAAAATATGAGAGATATGAAAAAAGAACATCGGTATACACAGCACATTGTCCACCATGTATTGAATTAAAAATTGGAGAAAAGGTAAATATTGCTGAATGTAGACCACTTAGTAAAACGAAATCATTTGTTGTAATAGAAAGATTGTAAGGAGATATTCATATGAAAGGAATTGCTGGAAGAGCGATGAGAGGGTTACCTGCAGGAGCTAGATTAGATTGTATTGATAATACCGGTGCAAAAATTGTGGAAATAATAGCAACTCCAAAATTGAAAGGAACTAAACGACGTTACCCAAAAGCTGGTGTTGGAGATATGGTGATAATTAGTGTAAAGAAAGGAGCAGCTGATATGAGAAGGCAGTTATTAAGAGCGGTGATAGTTCGTCAAAGGAGACCTTTTAGAAGACCAGATGGTACAATGGTACAATTTGAAGATAATGCTGCAGTGATTGTTGCTGAAAATGGTGATACTAAAGGATCTATGATAAAAGGTCCAGTAGCCCTAGAAGCTGCTGAACGTTGGCCTAGAATAGCTTCAACTGCATCAATAATTGTATGAGAGGATGAAAAAATGAAATCTTTAAAATCCGGAAAACAGAGAAAAGCATATTTTAATGCACCTATGCATAAAGCAAGAAAGTGGATATCTTCTCATTTAGAAGAAAATTTACTTTTAAAATATGATCAAAGACGAATAACGTTAGTAAAGGGAGATACTGTTAAAGTAATGAGAGGCAATTTCAAAGGTCATGATGGTAAAATAACACGTGTAAATCAAAGAAGAAGACAGGTTGAAGTTGAGGGGCTTGTTATGACAAAAGCTGATGGGAAAAAAATTCCGAAACCCATTCATGCAAGTAATTTGTTAATAATTAAATTGAATTTAACTGATCAATGGAGAAGAAAAAAACTAGAAAAAAATCTATCAGATGAAGTAAAAAAAGAAGTTGAAACGGAAGCTAAAGAGCAAATAATTGAAACCGAAAAGGAAAAAATAATCCAAGAAGAAAAAAAGAAGGAAGATAAGGAAATAGAAGAAGAAAAAGATGAAGTAAAAAAGACAGATGAAACTAGTGAAAAACAAAAATTAACTGTAGGTTCTAATAAAGAAGGAAAAGATGAAGTAAAAAATAAGATTAAAAAAGAAATTGTAAAAAAATCTGATAATAAAAAATTGAAAGAATCAAAAAAGAAAAACTCTGTTGAAGTGAAGACAGTTAATACTAAAAGTCAGGTGAAAGATAAAAAAACTCAATCAAAATCAACAAAAAAAGAGGGGGAAAATAAATGAGTAAACATCTTAAAAGATTGAACGCGCCAAGAGTGTTAAGATTGCATAGAAAAGAAAACAAATGGACAATAAAACCATCACCCGGATCGCATCCGATAAATAAATCGATATCATTAGGCCTTATTATTCGAGATTATCTTAAATTATGCGATAGCTTAAAAGAAGCAAAACGATTAATTGTTAATGGAGAAATTCTTGTTGATAACTGTATACGAAAAAATTACAAATTTCCTTGCGGGTTTATGGATATAATATCTATTCCAAAAATGAAAAAATATTATCGAATATCATTCGATAAATCTGGAAAATTAACACTATCTCCAATTGATTTTAAAGAATCAGAATGGAAGTTATGTAGAATAGAGGGGAAAACAATACTAAAGGGAAAAAAAACACAATTAAATCTACATGATGGTAAAAACAAAATAGTAAATAAAGATGAATATAAAAAAGGTGATGCATTAAAAATTCAACTTAATGATAACAAAATTATAGATGTATACCCTCTTATAAAAGGCAACCTTTCAATGATAATTGGAGGTAGCCATATTGGTGAAATTGCAAGTATAGAGGATTTAATAATCATTCCATCTCCAAAATCTAACATTGCTAAAATGAAAGGAAAAAATGAATTTTCAACTCATCAGGAATATATTTTTCCAATAGGTAAGAATAAAGCTGTAATATCGATCCCTGAGGTGAAAATTCTATGATTGCTGAAAATAAAAAAATTGAGGGTGGATTTTTAATAAGACCCAAAATCGAAAAGATTACAGTTAACATCGGGGTTGGAGAGGCAGGAGAAAGATTAGAAAAAGCTCAAAGTGTAATTAAAGACATAACGGGCCATAAACCAGTTCAAACATTATCAAAGATAACAAGTAAAGAGTGGAGCCTTAGAAAAAGAATGCCGATAGGATGCAAAGTCGCTTTAAGAAAAAAAGATGCTGAAAACTTTTTAATTGAAGCTCTTAAAACAAGAGAAAATAAAATTGCAAAATATGCATTTGATAATGAGGGAAATATTTCCTTTGGTATTCCTGATCATACTCTATTTAAAAGTCAAAAATATAATCCTAATATTGGTATTTTTGGTATGGATGTTTCTATAACAATGGAAAAACCAGGTTACCGTATAAAACGTCGCCGTTTACTTCGTCGAAAAATTCCAAATAAACATAAAGTCAAAAGAGAAGATACAATTTTGTTTTTCAAAGAAAAGTATAAAGTTGAGGTCATAGAATGAAGATAAAAGAGAGGCAAAAAATTTACGGTAAGGTCAAGGGATGTGAGAGATGTGGAAGAAAAAGAGGGCTTATCAGAGCATATGGACTACATATGTGTCGTCAGTGTTTTCGTGAAAAAGCTGAAGATATGGGTTTTAGAAAATATTCATAGGAGGCGAAAAAAAACATGTTAAATGATCCATTGGCAAATGCATTATCTTTAATAAAAAATGCTGAAACTAAGGGTAAAGGATTATGTCATATACAACCCTCTTCTAAATTAATTGGTGGTGTTTTAAATTTATTAAAAGAAAAAGGATACATTAGTGAATTTGAATTTAAAGAGGATGGAAAAGCAGGATATTTTCAGGTGAAACTAATAGGAAATATAAATAATTGTGGAGTAATAAAACCAAGATATCCAGTAAAAAGAGAAAATCTGGAAAAATGGGAATCAAGATACCTCCCAGCTCGTGATTTTGGTTTATTAATATTAACTACAACAAAAGGTATTATTTCACATACCGAAGCAAAGGAGAAAGGTGTTGGTGGAAAAGTTTTGGCTTATATCTATTAAAGAGTGATGTTTTATGGCAAGAATACCAGATATTAAAAAAGAGATTACAATTCCAGAAGGAATTAAAGCTACTATAATAAACAATATATTAACTATTAATGGCGAAAAGGGTTCTCTATCTAGAGAATTTACTCATCCAAAAATTCAAATAAAAATTAAGGATAATACAATTGCATTAATTTGTAAAAATCCTAGAAAAAAACAAAAAGCTTTGTTTGGAACTTTTATAGCACATATTAATAACATGATTAAAGGGACGACTAAGGAATTTGAGTATAAAATGAAAACAGTTTTTTCCCATTTTCCAATAAAACTTTCTGTTGAAGGAAAGGATTTCATTATACAAAATTTTCTAGGTGAAAGAGCATCAAGAAAAGCATTAATACTTGAAGGTGTAAATGTTGATATTGAAGGAGATGACGTTACTGTCCACGGGATAGATATTGAAAAGGTTGGACAAACAGTAGCTAATATTGAAAGAGCAACTTTAGTTAGAAATAGAGACGTACGTGTTTTCCAAGATGGAGTATATCGAACTAGTAAAGGAGAAAAATAAAATGACAAAAGAGGAGACTATTGAACAATTTTCAATTATAAAAGGTATTGGAAATGCAAAAGCTGAGCTTCTATATAATCATGGTTTCGATTCCTTGGAAAAAATTCAAAAATCATCAATCGAAAAAATTGCTGAGATCAAAGGTATTAATGAAAAATTAGCAATTCAGATCAAAAATCAAGTATCTAATCAAATTAAATCAAATGATTTACATAAAATAACACAGGAAATAAAAAAAGATGAAGAAAAAAATAATATTAAAAAACCTGAAGAGAAAAAACTAGAAAAAAAAGGAAAAACCTTTAAAGAAACTGAGGACAAAACTGAAGAAAAATATGTTGTAAAGAAAAAACCAAAATTAACCAAAGATCAGATAAAAAATTTAAAAATAAGAAAACAAATTAAAAAAAGAACTCCAACATTTTTAAGAGAGGAATGGTTTAGATATAAAAGAATACCTCATAATTGGAGAAGACCAGATGGATTAACATCAAAAATGAGAATTAATTTGAAATATAGACCAAATAAAGTGAGAGTTGGATATAGAGGTCCAAAAGAAGTACGAGGATTACACCCATCAGGTTTCGAGGAGGTATTAATACATAATATTAACGAACTTCAAAATATTGATAATCAAAAACAAGCAATAAGAATAGGACGTACAGTAGGAACTAAAAATCGTATGAAAATAGAAATGAAAGCTGAAGATTTAGAAATAAGAATCCTTAATATTGTGGGGAGAAAACATGACTGATTTAAGAAATCAACGAAGGATGGCAGCAACAATAATAAAATGTGGTGTTAACAGAGTATGGATGGATCAAGATAGGATAGATGAGATTGCAAAAGCTGTTACAAAAGATGATGTTAGAGTTCTAATAAAAGGTAAAGCTATAAAAAGTAAACAGGAGAAAGGTATATCACATGGACGAAAAAAATATGTCGCTGAACAAAAAAGAAAAGGTCGTAGAAAAAATCATGGTTCAAGAAAAGGTGCAAAATATGCACGTTTTCCAAGAAAAAGAAGGTGGATACTAACAATTAGACCAATTAGATCATATCTTAAGACTCTAAGAGAGAATCAAAAAATAAATAGGAAAATTTATCGTATGTATTATCTAAAGGCAAAGGGTGGAGAATTTAGGAATAAAAAACATTTAAAAACTCATCTAATTTCAGATGGCATCATTAAAGAGGAGAATAATCAATGAAACAAGGACCTCGATATTATATTAAACAAAGAAGAAGAAGAGAAGGGCTTACAGATTATAGAAAAAGATTAAAATTATTAAAATCAAGAAAAATTAGAATTGTTGTAAGAAATTCTCTTAAAAATATTCGTATACAATTCATAGAATACGAAGCAACTGGAGATAAAATTCTTGCTTCGGCAATTTCAACTGAGTTAATAAAAAACTATAATTGGAAATATTCCACCTCTACGACTTCTGCCGCTTATTTAACAGGTATTTTAGCTGCAAAGAGAGCTTTGGATAAAGGAATAAAAGAGGGGGTATTAGATATAGGTAGAAGAAATCCAGTAACTGGTTCAAAAATTTTTGCTGCTCTCAAAGGAGTTTTAGATGTTGGTATTGAATGCCCCCATAGTAATGATAAATTACCAGATGAAAATAGAATTAAAGGGCATCATCTTAATAAAAAAATTGAGACTCAAATGAATGATATTAAAAATAAAATAATCGGTGATTGATAATGGCAAGAGGAAATCAAAGACAACGAAGACCATCAAGACCTAGAGAGATGACTTCAATAGAATGGGATCCTAAAACACGTCTTGGGAAAATTATAAGAAGTGGAAAAATTACTAATATGAAAGATGCACTAGAAACAGGTTTACCTTTAAGAGAATCTGAAATTGTAGATTTATTATTACCTGATATACAAGATGAAGTAATTGATGTAAATATGGTTCAAAGGATGACTGATTCAGGTCGAAGAGTAAGATTTGTAATAACTGTTGCTGTGGGTAATAATGATGGATATGTAGGTCTAGGACAAGCAAAAGGTAAAGAAGTAGGTTCAAGTATAAGAAAAGCAATAGAAAATGCAAAAGTAAATATTATAGAAATTAGAAGAGGTTGCGGTTCTTGGGAATGTGGATGTGGAAAACCTCATACAGTTCCTTATGCAATTAAAGGTAAAAGTGGTTCAGTTGAAATAGTATTCAAACCTGCACCTCAGGGTATTGGACTTGCAACTGGAGATGTAGCTAAAAAAATGCTTAAATTAGCCGGTATAAAGGATTGCTGGGCATTTACTAATGGTAAAACAAAAACAACAGTAAATTATGCAAAAGCAGTATATGATGCTCTTCAAAAAAATACTCAGATGAGAGTAATGAATAATGAAATTCGAAAGATTGGAATTTTATCTGGAAGTGAAGAAGTATTATCAAAGAATCATCAGACAATTAAAAATCAGGAGGATAATTAAAATGGTATTTGCAGTTATTCGAGTAAGAGGCACAATTAATATTAATCCAGATATTAAACATACATTAAAATTACTTCGTTTAAATAGAGTAAACCATTGTGTTTTAATTGAAGAAAACAATGTAATGAAAGGTATGCTACAAGTAATTAAGGATTATGTCACATGGGGTGAAATTGAAAAAGAAAATTTATTAAAATTGATAATATCAAGAGGGAAACTTAAAGGAGATAAACAATTAACAGATGACTATATAAAATCAGCAACTTCTCTCGATAATATTGATAAACTATCCAAATCAATCATTGAAAATAAATTTAAATATACCGATATTCCAGAGATAAAACCATTATTTAGATTAAATCCTCCAAAAAAAGGATATGAAGGTGTAAAAAAATCATTTAAAAACAAAGGTGCTTTAGGCTATAGAGGAAAAGAGATAAATAGACTAATTGAAAGAATGATATAATATTTTTAAATATTTCATAAATTATTTATATCAAATATATTTGGTTTGAGGTGGAGGGTAAAACATGGAAGAAACTTTATATGATATAGAAATTCATAAAGGAGAAGGGAAATATTTTGGAAAATTATTTTCTGATGCGGATGGAATTAAAGAATTTAGAAATGAAAGGCTTGATAAATTGTTAAGAGATATTTCAATTGATATACAATTATCATTAGAAGAATTTTCTAACCGTTCAAGTGAATTTATTGAATCTTGTGGCGATTAATTAAATTTTAAGGGTAATCTTTTTAAATGTAACTGGCATTTGGTGCTTCTATTATATCCATTTAAGGAGGATAAATTTGAAATATACTCGATTTGAAAAAGCACGAATAATTGGTGCAAGAGCTTTACAAATATCAATGGGAGCTCCTTCCTTGATTAAAATTCCAAAAGATATTATTTTCCCAATAGATATTGCTATGCTTGAATTTAAAGAAGATGCAATACCAATAACAGTTAAAAGAGTCGAGCAAGAATAAAATAAAGGTGCAAAATAAATGACAAAAGATTTACAAGAAGATAACAAAAAAATTTCTGAAGATATGATGATATCGGATGAAGTGTATATGACATCAGGTGTTCATATTGGTACAAGACAAAAGACAGCAGATATGAAAGAGCACATCTACAAAGTTCGAAATGATGGACTGTATATTATCGATATAAATAAAACTGATCAAAAGATAAATATTGCTGCAAAATTCATCTCAAAATTTAATCCAGAGAATATTCTTGTTGTATCTGTCCGTCAATATGGACAAAAACCAATAAGAAAATTATCCGAATATACTGGAATAAAAGTATTAGACGGACGTTTTAGACCTGGAACATTAACAAATCCAAGTGCAAAAGGATTTATTGAACCAGAATTATTAATTGTAACAGATCCTTTAGCTGATTCTCAAGCTTTAGATGAAGCAAGGAATATTGGAATCCCTGTTGTTGGATTATGCGATACTAATAATGAGTTAAAATATATTGACATCGTAATTCCAACAAATAATAAAGGAAGAAGAGCTCTTGCTCTTGTTTATTGGCTTCTATCAAGGGCAATATTAAAAGAAAATGGGAAAATTAAATCTTATGAAAATTTTAAACCAACAGTTGAGGATTTTGAAGCTGAAATATAAAAAGTAAATTATATTTTAATAGTTATAACTGAAGGAAAGCAAATTGCATGAGAAGATTAATGATAGAATTATATTGGTAGGTACTGCACATATTTCTAAAGATAGTATAATAGAAGTAAAAAAAGCAATTGAAGAATATCACCCAGATATTGTTGCTGTTGAACTTTGTAAGAGACGTCATGAAGGTATCATAAATAAAGATAGATGGGAAAACACCCCAATTACTTCTCTATTAAAATCAAATAATGCATATTTTATGCTTGCTCAAACATTTTTATCATCCATTCAGAGAAGATTGGGAAAAGACCAGGGAGTTGAACCAGGTTCTGAAATGATTGCTGCTATAAATGAAGCAAAGAAAAATAATTTAAAAATAGCATTAGTCGATAGAGATATATCAATAACATTAAAAAGAGCCTGGAAAAAAATGGGTTTTAGAGAAAAAATTAGACTCACATGGGAATTTTTAAAGGCTATTGTTGGCTATGAAGAGGAGGATTTAGATCAAATTGATTTAAAGGAAATGATGGATCAAGACATCATATCAACAATGATGGATGAATTTGGTGAAATTGCTCCAAGTGTTTCAGAAGTACTTATACATGAAAGAGATAAATATATAGCAAAAAAAATTCTAAACGAAAGTCAAAAAGGAAGAGTTGTTGCTGTTATAGGCGCAGGTCATCTTAAAGGCATTAAAGAGTATCTTACAAAAAATGATTTTGATTTTGATTTAAAAGAATTAGAGTATGTACCAAAAAAACGATTTAGTATAATTAAAACGATAGGTTATATAATTCCAATTTGTTTTGCTGCATTAATAATTTATGCATTTTATTTTAAAGGATTAGATCTAGCTTTAGAGATGTTTTTATATTGGTTCATAATAAATGGTGTTTTTTCAGCTATAGGTACTGCAATTGCAAGAGGCCACCCATTATCAATAATAACTGCTTTTGTTGCAGCCCCAATTACCTCATTAAATCCAGCTATCGCTGCTGGATGGGTAGCAGGTTATGTAGAAGCTAAATTAAGAACACCTCTCATAAAAGATTTTAAAGGTCTAAGTAAAATTGATTCCCTTAGAGATTTTTGGAATAACAGAGTAATTCGATTACTAATGGTTGTTGCATTGGCAAATTTAGGTAGTATGATCGGTACAATTATAGCTTTTCCATATATAACAAGTTTATTAGCAGGTTAATCAGCATAATTAAAAAAATACATAAATAGAATTTTAATTAAAAGATATTGATATGATTGAAGATACTAAAAAATACAAATCATACCATGATATCCCCCCGAGGGAGTATATGTATTTCCCTAAAGGCACAATTGAGTTAGGGGAAACAGGACAATTTAGTAGATTGGAAATAAAACATCTATTAATCTCAATATTCGTGTTAACATTTGCTTTTTCTTTTGCCTTAACAGATAATAATATGATTCAAGCATATTATTCTGGATTTAAATTAAATAATTTAATTCTTGGAATTGAAAAATCATTTCTTGGAGTGATAATCGCTTTTTTTTGTCATGAGATCTCTCATAAATTTGTTGCGCAAAAATATCATCTATGGTCTGAATATAGAATGTATTCAAAG
>Ga0114922_10004127_pt1 | contig 13496 bp, 3 predicted proteins | sample AartaG_FD_100975 | JGI IMG/M metagenome (GOLD analysis project Ga0114922, IMG submission 100975) | Deep subsurface microbial communities from Aarhus Bay to uncover new lineages of life (NeLLi) - Aarhus_00045 metaG | ecosystem: Environmental > Aquatic > Marine > Oceanic > Sediment | place: Aarhus... | reverse complement strand
TAACCTACTTGTAATTATGGTTCCAGCACTTCCTGTTCCTCCTCCACTACCTATGATCAAATGCAGAGCTAGATCATCTTCATCTCTTCGATCTCCTCGTTTGAAGAATGCAACTCTTTCCAATTTATCCTTTATTCTCTTCTCTTTTGCTTTGAGTTGCTTGTATGCTTTTTCAAATTCAGAATCCGAAGAAACGAACTTTTCATCTCCAAACCAAAATGTATCTGAAAAATTATGTATCTTTGGTTCAAAATCATCCACAATATTCACAGCAAGAGATTTGACAGTAATTTTGCATTCATTCAAGTGTCGAATGAGATTTTCTCCTATTTTACATCCTGCATTACCAACACCAATAACTGCAATTGAAATCTTCTTTTTGAATAACTTCCTTTTGAGCCAAGACATCTAAGTTCCTCCTACAGATCTGATTATTTTTAGAATGTTTACTACCCATATAGCTATAACCATAATTGTTCTGAAGATTTTCTGAGTTGATATGGGAAATGTTCTCATATTTGCAAGGTATTCTCTCAATTGTAACATTGTGACATTTTCTCTTTTTGCTACCTCTCCAGATTTTTCGCCAAATTCCAATACATTTGCGTAGATATAATTGTCAAGTTCCATTAGTGCTTTTATTTTGAATTTCTTTGCTTTGATACTAAAAGCCCAGAGTGGGAGAATTACATAAAAAACCATTAAAATTGCTACCAAAGCTGACAAAGTTACTACTAAAATCGTTGCTGGTTGTCCAACATGAATGAATAAGAATTCGAAATTTAGTTCCGGCATTCCAGGGGGTGGTAGTGAATATATCAACTGATTTACATTCCCCATAGCCATTGCTATTACGATAATCAAAGTAGATATTATTCCTGCTGTTGGTATATTTTCTAATTGACTGATTGATCTACCTTTAGACCATCTATCCCCTAAAGACCAAATAAGGTCGTAATTCTTCTTCGTTAGAAGGGTACCGTACTCTTTTCTATAAACATCCATTTGTTCCTTGATAGGCTTAAGAACTTTAGAATAAATACGGGTATTATACAACATGAAATAAACTGCTACATAGAAGATATAATGGAGAAATGGGCTAAATATGCATGCCAGAATCCCAAAAACTGCAGCTGCTGGAAATCCACCAAAAGCAATTCTTAACATTGGAATTTGAACTCCAATTCCAGTAGCAAGAGAGGCTAGTATAACCAAAGGATTCACGGGTAAATGTCTATCATAATGCTTTGCATAATATTCTCTTACTGGTTTTTCTATCCATTCAACTCTCTTAGCTATTGTTAAACCAAGAAATCCATCATGTGTATATTTCAGATAGAATAATGACAGTATAATTGCTATCAATAGTGGTGTTCCGACATTGAACAAAATATCAATAACCCTCCAATCTGGAGAACCTGGAGGAAGTAAACCTTTGTAAGGTAGAAGTACGAATAATAGTGTAGGGATGAACATTAAACCAATGTATATCCAAAGCTTGAGAAATTCTTTCCAACCTAATGATAAAATTGTGTTTAATTTAAGTCTAAACAATGCTATTGGAACGATGTAGAATTTCTTGAAAGGGTTCATCAACGCATTTAGATAAACAGGATTTTCAATTATTGCTGCTGTTTTTGGATATCTCTTATAATGATCATATAACAGATTCTCAAACTCAAAAGATGGCACTTCGATATCTTCTGGAACAGCTTTCTTTGATTTAAATGTAGTTGGTTGTTGAGGGTCCGAGTCCATAACAATTGCACATACCTTTAGGTTACTTTTAATCATTTCGAAAGTGTTGGTGAGTTAGTAAGTATTTTATTCTAGTATTTTCTTGTTTTTTTGGTAAAGTTGAGATTAACAAAAATTGTCTGTACAATAGGTCCTTCTTCTAATTCAGAAAACGTTCTCAAGAACATGATTGATTCAGGTATGGATCTAGCCCGATTGAATTTTTCTCATGGAGATCACCAGAGTCATGAACAAACTTTCAATAATCTTAGGAATCTATGTGATGAACTTGCAATCGGGATTGATATTAGCGGTCCTAAAATAAGATTAGGTAAATTAGAGGAAAAAATAACTCTGCAAAGAGATGAAACTGTTATTCTTACTACAAGAGATGTTGTTGGAAAAGGCAATCTTCTTCCAATCAACTATGCAAATTTACCAAAGGAACTAAAACCCAATATGTCTATTTACATAAATGACGGCTTAGTTAAACTTAACACAGAATCAATTGTAGATGATGAAATAACGTGTAAAGTACTTGATGGAGGGGAAATTTCTTCTCGAAAAGGTGTGAATATTCCAAAAGCTGATCTGTCTATTAGAGTGCCAACAAAGAAAGATATAATTGATATTGAAAAAGCATGTGATTTGGAAACAGATTTTCTTTTCATATCATTTGTAAGAAGCATAGCAGACCTAAGGAAAGTAAAGGAAATTGTAGCGTCAAAAACAAAGAAAGATATTCATCTTATTGCTAAGATTGAGCATAAAGATTCTTTAAACTCTATTAAAGAAATTACTTCTTTTTGTGATGGATTAATGGTTGCACGTGGGGACTTAGCAATAGAAGTAGGTTCAGCTAAGGTTCCTGTTTTACAAAAACAATTGATTCAACTAGGAATGAGTATGGCTAAACCTGTAATCGTAGCTACACAGATGTTGGAATCTATGACAAAAGAAACTCTTCCCACTAGAGCAGAGGCAAGTGATGTTGCTCACGCTGTTTTTGATGGTGCAGATGCATTAATGTTATCAGCAGAAACAGCTACAGGAAAACATCCTCTCCAAGTTCTGAAAGTAATGAATGAAATCATTCTAGAAGCAGAAAAGAACCTTGCTCTGGATCGTCCTTTAGTAGCTGATTCTGAAGCTAGTATTGGAAAGGAAATTGGAATTGCAGCTGTGAAATTAGCACAAAGAATGTCTGTAAAAGCAATTATCGCACTAACTCAAACAGGATATTCAGCCAGTATGGTCTCGAGAAATAGAGAAAATTTTCCTATATATGCTGTTACTCATAATCATGATACTAAACGCACTGCAAGGCTTTATTGGGGAGTTAAACCTATTATTCATGAATTCGAAGAAGATTATGATAAACTTGTGTTCAATGTAATAAAGAAACTGCACAAGGACAAATATCTTGATATGAGAGATAATGTTGTATTGGTTGCAGGTTCAATGGTAGGAATATCTGGAAAAACTCATACAATACAGCTTCTGAATGTTGATGAAACTTTGAGTAATGAAAACTAGTTTTGGATGCTGGAATTGTACTCTTTTCTAATTTTCAAGTTCATTGATTCTATCTAAAATATGGCATAAATCACCTTCTCCTTACTCTCTTATTGCACAGTTCCAACCATAAACTATATAATCTTCCTATATTCACTCAACCTAATATTAGTCTCTTAAAAGGTATATTACTATTAGACATTAACTTTAAATATCTTTGAGAGACGGACAATAAAAAGTGAAATAAAGAGGATTCACAATGGAAAAAAGACTACGTACATTAATAGGCGCTTTGATTCTTGCACTTGCAATTAGTTCTGCACTAGTAATTGGGATTATCTTGCCAATAAATTCAATAAAGATAATTAACGGAATTAATGCCGAGTTAACTTATTATGGACAAGTAAATGATGTAGATATAATCCCTAATGATGGAACTGGTTCATATTCTGACTGGATGCATACTGCTCCAAATACAAATGAATCCAGATTTTACGATCAAGCACGTTTCGAATTCTATAATGTAACTGATCGTGAAGGATACTTAGATTATAACAATCGAATTGCTTATTTCTTCATACAAGGTGAGCTTGTATTTGATATAACAATAAATAAAACAATTTTAGAATACAACGAAGCCTTAGATTACATCGTTTATGCAGAGCGTAAACAGTATACGTATAATTCTTCAGCTTCAATTCTTACTGGAAATGAGAGAATACTTAATGTAAATTATATGTGGCCTTATTACATAAAAAATCTCGGAAATGGAACTGAATATGGTCTTCAAGCCTATGTAGCTTCCTTTTTACTTAATTCAGAAGTAGACCTTCTTAATACTTCATACACTTATCAAGAAATTTCTCAAATAATCCTCAACAGAGCTTATGCTGATAGTGAGGACCAAGTAGATACAGGAGTATATCTCCCTCATAATTGGATAAGTGTTCGACCAGCTTTTCAAGATCTGGATTTTGACCAAGCTACTAGTTATAAAATTCTCTATAATGCAACTTATGGAGGAAAAGATTATTCATTACTAACTGGTGATTCTGGTTCTACAAAATACTTCTTGGACTTAGTAAGAGGATTAGACTATGGAGAAGCTGATGATTTACTAGAGGATGTTGTTCAGCTTTTAGCTGATGTTTATGATATAGATACCCCTTCTGAAATTGAGTCAGCTAAATCGTTTGCTGCATATTTGAATTACCTTCTTGGAAGACCTTCACTTGATTGGTTATATGATAATAAGATTTCATATATTTGTGAAAGAACATCCATGGAATGGATTCTAGGTATTGAAGATCCACTTATGGGAGGTCTTAAATACCCATTAGTTATGAACGAAACTCTATCTTCTACAAGTGTCGATTGGGATAAAGATATTTACTATGTTGAAAGATTAGGAATGGTTGATTCATCAGAAGTTGGATCTTTAATTGGAATTGCAAACATACCAATGTATCATTACTCTAAATCACAAGATGTAATTTTTGAAGATGATTTTGCTTATATTTTAGAAGGTGGAACCGACATCAAGGTTGTTAATACAACTGATTCACTCTTCAGAGCCGTTGGTCAGTATGGTGATTATGAGGGGCTAATTTATGACTATACAGTAATAGATGGAATTGTTTATGCTGTAGAAGGAGTCGAAGGACTTGAAATACTCAATACTACTAATCCAAATTCTATTGATGAAATAGATCAGTGGGATCTAGGATATAATGATATGAGGGGTGTTGTAGATGTATCTTATTTCTTAGGTGGTAATCCACTAGATGCATTAGTCGTAGCTAATGGAGATATAGGAGTGAAAATTCTAACACTAATTGCTGATACTAGAGAAGTTAGTTCAGTTTATAATTTTGTTAATTCTTCTGGTGAAGCTATTGCAGTAGATGCAAGACTAGATGCTCTTAATGCAGATGCTTTTGTTGCCTTAGGTACAGATGGTATTGATGTTATGAGTCTTGGTTCTTTATCTGAGCCTGATTTAGAGCTTGTATGGCATTATGATTCCGCGAATTTTTCAACTCTAAAAGACGTAAGAGATGTTAAAATTGATGGACTATATCTCTATGTTCTAGATGAAATAGAAGGTATGCTTATCTTCCGTATACAATCAAACAAGACACTAACTGAAATGGGACAATTCGCAATTACTCCAGGAGATGAATCCTTTTATGATATCCACATAGATGGTTCCAACGCATATTTAACACAAGGAGAAGATGGGTTCATGGTTGTTGATATTACAGATAAAAATAACCCTGTTGAAGATAATAGATTCAATGGAACTACCCATCTTGGCACAGCCTATGGTATTTATGCTGATGGTGACGACATCTATCTTGGAGATTATGAGCAAGGTCTAGTTCATCTTGAGTATAACATCTTTTCTGACGATTATGATTTCGTTGAAAAAGATGAAATTCATACATTTTTAGAATGTTGGCAAAGAGATAGTAAAGTTCAATTCGATAAATGGGATTTGGGTCCTGACGCAGTGGTTGCAGGTGTTGAATTGTTTAACTATACATATGATTCATTCGCAGTAGCTCCATATGCTGAAAGAAGTTTGAGATTACAATGGAATGACTACTTCCTTAAACCATTCACATACAGTTCATTAAAAGAAACAGCATTATGGTTTGATGAAACAGTTCTAGTTTACGTAGCTCAAGCAGGAGATCCATATCTCCAAATGGATGAATATGATCTCTATTGGATGCATGCAGCAAATTTCATAAATACAAGTTTTATCCAAGTCGGAAAATGGAATAAATTGTACGACATAAACCTGAGTCCACAGGACATATTCATGACATATTCCTTACCAGGACAAGTTGGAAGAGATCCATTTCATAATCAAGAGATGCTGGTTGAACCAATTACTGGTTCCGTTGTAAATAGGAAAGATAGGGTTCAGTACAATACCTATGTTACTAATTTTATTGAAGCATATAGTTTTCTAAATAGGTCTAAATATACAGGTCCAATATCAACTCTCTCTGCTATTCATAAATATCCAACATGGCATCAAACCTCCCCTGCAGTACCTGGGTCAATGGCAACTATTTTCTGGCAAGAAGATGTTCATGTGGCTACAAACATCTTTTACGATGATATCAGTATAGACTTTTTAGATATTATAGATGGTGCAGATACATCCCGAACAATAGGTGCTTTTGGTTCATTGTTCTTAGTAACTATAGGCTTTGTTGTTACCTCAGTTGTTCTTCATAAAACAAAACCAAAAATCGATATTCCTGACAACTAGAGGTCATTTTTCCTCTCTTTTTCTTTTCATTTCTTTTGAATTGCCTTTAAAATTCAAACTTATATACATATAACATATACTATACAAATAATGACTTATATTCCGACAATATTATTATAATATTAAGGGATAACGCTTTCAAGTGTAAGAGGTTACAATCGTGTCTGAAACTTCAGTTACTAAAAAAATGTCTGCAGCAGCTTTTTTCAATGAAAACAGAGCAATAGCTGGCTTTGGAAATTCTATGCGAGCTGTGTTTACCAGCATACGCGAATTAGTTGAAAATGGTTTGGATGCTGCAGAAAAAAGAGGAATAAATCCTAATATTGCAATTGAGTTAAGAAAATTATCAAGTAGAGAAATAAATGAACTTCTTGATGTTAAACAATACAAAAAACTAGAGAAGCATTTAGATTTCTTACAACTAACATGTACAGATAATGGAATTGGTGTTCCTGGTCATCTTATTGCAGAGCTCTTTGGTAGAGTTCTTACAGGAACAAAATATGGGATTATTCAGACACGAGGACGTTTTGGTCTAGGTGCCAAGATGTGTTTATTATATTCCATGTCTTCTGTTGATCTTCCAGCTAAAATCAGATCTCGTTATTTCATGGATGACATCACTCATGAAATGCACTTGATGATAAATCTAGAGAAAAATGAACCAATAATAATGGAACAGCACGAGTATCTTCCTGGTGATGCAGAATACTTAGAAGAACCAGGAACAGAGATCTCCATAACATTTACTGGAGCATGGAATCTGGCTAAGAACAGTGTCAGAGAATATTTTAGACAACTAGCAATAATTACACCTTATTCCTCTTTTCAAGTTCAAGTTCCAGGTGATAAAGAAGGAGAGTTTGAAGACTTCATTTTTGAGAGTGTAGTAGATGATATGCCTCCTCCTCCTCAAGTTGTTAAGATTCATCCCTATGGTTGCGATATCACTCAATTTAAGGCAGAAATAGGTTCAAATACTAGTAAAACACTCAAAGCGTTTCTTACAGAACATTTCATGGGTGTATCAGAAGAAGTAGCAGAGGATTTCTTTCAACTCTTAGAAATTGATCCTAGTAAACATCCAAATGAACTTACTTCTAAAGAAATACGAAGGATAGTACATGAAGGATTTGTCAAAGCTTATCAAGAAGCTAAAGATGTTAAACGAAAGCGTGATAGGATTTTTCAATTCGATCCACCAAAAGGAGATGCACTTTCTCCTCTAGGAGCTGGAAGGTTAAAACGAGGGCTTGAGAAAGAATTAAATCCTAAATTTGCTGAAGCTATTTCAAGACCTCCTAAAGCTTATTCTGGGCATCCTTTTATTGTAGAAGCAGCAATAGGATATGGTGGAGGAGTAACTGAAGCTTCACAACAACGAGGTACTAATGTACAAGACAATAAAATAATTTACAGATACGCAAATAGAATCCCACTGATTTTTGGTGCTGGTAATGATGTTATTAGCCATGTTGTCTCTTCTATAAAATGGAATGAATATGGATTAACCAGACAATCTGACCCTCTAGCTATTACAGTGTCTGTAGTCAGTACAAAGATACCCTTTCCAGAAACAAGTAAAGAGTATATCTCAATTGTTCCAGAAATAGAAGAAGAAGTAAGACTAGCGCTTCAGCAACTGGGGAGAAGATTAAAGACTTTTCTAGGTAGAGCTAAACGAAGAAGACGAGAACATGCCAGATTATCACGATTTGTAAAATCCGCTCCTGTTATTGTTGAGAATCTTTCTCAGATCATCGAAGACGAAGGCATAGAGATGGCTGATTTTAGATTTGAAAAGAATAGAATTGCATCTGCTTTAGCACATGGTTCATCAAAAAAAGCAAAACTATTCATGCCAGTAGGAAACAGACTTTTTGGACTAAATATATGGTGCCCTACTGCCACTCAAAACATTTTGAAAAATAAGAACATAAAAACAGTTTCTGATTTTCTGTTAACGCTTTCGAAGGAATTAGCCCTTATTCTTTCGTTGGATGAAAAATCTATTTACAATATCAAACTCAGAACAATTTATGAATTAGATAAGGAAGGTTTGAGCCCTAAATTTGATTCCAAAATCTTTGTCTCAAGAGCTGTAGAGAAGCGATTTGATAAGTCAGATATCTCTTTGAAAGATGCTTTGAACAGACGTTGGATTCAAAATAGTTACCATTATTTAGCTACTGAATTTAGTAAGTTGGGGACTGTCACAGGTCTTTTAGAAAAACTATTTGAAAGCAAAAAAGATAATTTTCTTAATCAACTCTTACTTCAGAATAGAAAGAATGATGGATCTAAAAAGTATCCAAAGAACAAACATCCTATTGATTCCCTTACTGCTAAGGGACAATTGAAAATTGAACATCTATTTCCATCTTTTAGTGAGTTTAAAAAGAAATCAGATGGAATTCTCGCTTCTGATTTAACAGTTGAAGAGTTCATTTATCAAACCCATTTACCCAACCAGATTAACTATCAACAAGAGATTACAAGTATTCTTATTGATTACTTAAAAGATGTTTTCACTAGAATGGTTGAAAAGTTTCCAACATTCAAAACAACTACCATTACTAAAATGACTCCTGACTGGACTGACGGTTATACAAAAAATGCTTTTCATAGACGAAAAATCAGAACAATTGAGAGTTTTATCAATACATCTACAGATGACCTTGTTCAGGTCAAAGAGATGGAAAGAACTTTGTATTCATTATTTCTTGATCTTCTAGTTAAACAATCACCATCTATTAATCTAACAGCTTTCGATTTTACAGAAATTGACTCACTCAGTTCTACTGGAACTTCTGTTATTAAATCCTTATCAACAAAAGGTGTTAAAACCTTAGCTCAATTAATGATCTTTCCAGCCTTAGAAATTCAAGAGAAAAAGCTGGTAGACTTAGCAAAGTTTCTAATGGATGAAACAAAATACAAGATTTTATTATCACTTCAATTAGCTGGAAAAGATCACGATACAAGTCATATTAAGATTATACCTGGTAATGTAGAAACTGAACTACATAGAAACCATATTTTTAGCTCATCAACTTTTCTTGCTCATTCTTCACCACAATTAAGAAAAATGGGATTAAGAAAAAGAGATATTGATCAGATTAAGAAAGCTGTTGGAACCCCATTACCAAATTGGTTAGGAGAACAAGAATTGCTCAAGGAATGTGGGGTTATTGTGCTTGAAGAGCTTCTATTCAATTCTGCGGAATCTTATACATTATCAGCTGAGAAGAAGAAAAAATATTCTGCAATTGCAAATCTTCTTAGAACACCAATTATATTCTCATTTCCACAACTTAGAAGATCATCTTACTTATTGAAAGAAGTAGGAATCAATTGTTTGGGACGATTTCTTATCTGGTCAGATGAAGAACTAGCTGACATACTTGGTCTTCAAAAAGATGAAATCAGAGAGATGAAAAACAGTGTGTCTACAGCTGATATGGATGCAAATAGGAAAGCCTTAAGCAAACCTCTATCTCTGCTGAATTCTCTATTTCCTCGTCTAGTTACTTACTTTGGAGGTACAAATGAAACCCTTCAAGACTTGTTCTACCTCTATCCTTCAGAAAAAGTGAAAATATCACAAGGAATTTGGAAGAAGATTGAAACACTAAGTGATCTTTCGAAATTAGAAATTATAGAGCTTGCACAGCTGTTCTCCAAGAAACCAAAACAATTAGAACTTGCAAAAGAAGCTCTACTAAGGTTAAATGCAAGAAACATTATCACTATTAGACAGTTTTTAGATTTAATCCCTGAGATTATTGAATCAGAATTGAATAATGCTTCTCACAGGAAGGTAATTTTAGAACTTTACCACATGATTAAAAACAGAGATTTTGAAGAAACTAATGATTTTAACAAACAAATATTACTGATTAGTGAATATGATGAATTTGAAAGAGCTTTAAGTCTACCTGTATCCAGAATTGGAAATTTAGCTCTGCACGAGTATGAGGATTTACGAATAAAGGGTATCATTGCAATTCATCAAATATTTGAGTATTCAACAAAAGAACTTGGTGAAATACTAAACAAAAGTGAAGAAGAGATTAATAGAATTTTCAAAGAGTTTAAGCTTGAACAAAAAGGAACAAGTTTCTTTGTAAAAGCTGAACGAAATAAGTTAAAATCTCTAATTTCATTTGAATATGAAGAATCTGAACGTTTTTCAGAACATGAAATAGAATCTCTAATTTTAGCAGGATATGATTCAGTTGACAAAATTTTCTTCTTAACACATCCTCTTACATTTTCTGCATCAATAGTTCATTGGAACGTCATTGACAAATTCAGAAAGCTTTTGAGATCTCCTCTAACATTAGTTGCTTGGGAGAAATCTGTCAAGAAAAAGATCAAGGATGAAGAAACAGAGGAAATAAAAGAAATTACTGAAAGAAAGATATCTACTCTTTCAACTGAACAATTAAACATCCTAAGAAATAACGGTATATCTAGAATAGTTGATCTTCTGATTGTTCAACAAGCAAATCTTGAAACTATTTTGAATATAAGTCCATCAGAAGCATCACTTATGCAACGAAATCTAAGAATAAGTGATACTGGTACTGATCTTTCAGAACTTGATATCTTCAAACCTCATGTAATTGATGTTCTTGAGGAATTCAATATTGTCACTATAGAAGATCTCTACTTCTCTACATCAAAGAGAGAATGGAGAATTCATAAAACACTTCCTTGGAACATTGTGGAATCATTCAAACAAGTATTGAATTTGCCACTGAGATACATATCTGACATGTTGGATAAGGAGTTGATTGATACTCTGAAGAAAGTTGAAATTACAACTTTACTTGGTTTTATGTTGATTTCTCCTGAAAACTTAATGCAGAAAACAGGTATTCCAGATGAAAGATTTGAAAATATTAAAAGAGGGCTAGCGATATCAGACATTCTAGGAACTTTTACAATACCAGTCTATTATTTACCCAATCTCACATTTGAACATACAGAGATTTTGAGAGAAAATAAAATACCAACAATTGCAGATTTTATTCTTACTACAAATCAGAAACTGAGCAAACTATTGAACATTGATTCAAAAGAACTTGCTAAAGTTAAAGAATCCTTATCAGCTCAAACAATACAAGCCTCCTATGAAGATAGAGGCATATTCGCAGCTGAAACTAAATTATTTGACAGACTAGAACAACGACAACTAAGTCGTGATTCTATTATTCAATTTGAACGGTTTCAGACACTTCAAGAGCTATTTTACGTTGTAGAAGAGGAATTTTATGTATTAAACCCTGAATTATGGTCGAAAGTATCTGCTGTGAAGAAGGTTCTAGAACTTCCTTTAAGAATCTTTACAGAAATATCTGAATACTCGCTAGAAGTATGGGAACAGAATAACATTAAGAATGTTTATCAGCTTCTCTTCTTGCCTGATGAAGAAATAACTGACCCAGTTTTATATCGTTCAATTTCAACTTACTCTTCAAAAATGCTAGAAATGAGAGCTTTTCATTACTTTGCAAAGTTACCTTCCTCTGTATATAATTCATCATTTTTCAAGAATATTGTTCAAGATTTTGAATCAAAAACACTTTCAGATGTTGTTACTGATCCTAAAGTAATTTCTAATCTTTTGTCAAAGGATAAACAATCACTAACCGATAACTTCAATTTAACACTTATTCGAGCACTTCTGGAACTTCCATTAAGAATAACTCCCTTCTTTAATAGAATAAAGAAGATTAGAAGAGATGAATATAAAAATACAAAGATTGGTGATGTGTTTGAAATAGATTTAGTTGAGCACTCAGCCTTGGCTCCATTCTATAGTAAGTTACAAGAAGTTGATTCCTTCAATAATATGGTTGCTGATTTAGCTGTTCCTATTTCTTCAATGGGATTGCCAAGAGAACTAGCCTTGAAGTTGAGCAAATCCTCAATTAACACCTTGATAGATTTCTTCTCAACACCAGTTAAAACAATAGCAGAAATTACTGGTTTACCACAAAGATACATAAAAGAAATACAAGATAGCCTTGATTATTCCTTAATTCAATCATTTAAGAAAGCACAAACACATTCACTAGTTGCATCTGAACTTATTACAGATCAACAAATTGAATCTCTAAAGAAAATAGGTATTTCGGATGTTGAATCACTTTATTATTCTGCTGAAACACAGAACATCTCCTCTATTATTCCTGTTGAAAACTATGCTAAAGTGAAAGAAATTCTTTCAGGTTCAATCAGGTTTATAGGATTCTTAGCCTCTGACGAGATAAAACGATTGGAATTTTATAACATTAATTCTGTTATTGACTTGGCATTGTTAGATAAAAAAGAGCTATTCCACATAACACAGAATCCAATCTACAAAGAATTCCATGCTCTGGATATTCTATCATTAGATGAAGTAGCTGAAAAAAGAGCTGAAACTGCTTTATCTCTAGATTTACTACCCTCAATTGAAGAAGATTATCTTGAGAAAATTAAACAATTGGGGATTAATTCAATTCAAGATTTCAATTCAAGAATGTCTGAATTACGAGATTCTCATCCACATTTAGTTAAACTGGATGTATTTCGCGATGTTCAACTTTATCTTTCTTCTGTAGCCTTTTTAGATCTTAACAATCAGCAAGTGCAAAAACTAGTCTACTCAGGTGTAGGTGATATTCTATCTTTCATTACAGAAGATGTTTCAACCATCGCAATAATTCTAGATATGGATGAAGCTGAAGTAAGAAAATATCTCGATAAAATAAATTCTGAGAGTCTTCTAAATGTAATAGAAAAGAAAGGTGTGAAACTTACAGAATTTCCAGTACTATCAAAATCAACTGTAAATTATTTACTAAAATCTGATAAGGATTTAGTCCAGGATATCTATAGTCAATACTATCAGGCTTTCACAATAGCTAATGTCTCAGATGAAGTTTTAAGAGATTTCCTTAAC
>Ga0114922_10004126_pt1 | contig 13497 bp, 7 predicted proteins | sample AartaG_FD_100975 | JGI IMG/M metagenome (GOLD analysis project Ga0114922, IMG submission 100975) | Deep subsurface microbial communities from Aarhus Bay to uncover new lineages of life (NeLLi) - Aarhus_00045 metaG | ecosystem: Environmental > Aquatic > Marine > Oceanic > Sediment | place: Aarhus... | reverse complement strand
TCCCGCACATAGCCACCCACAAAAAAGGCACGCCCGCTTTCAGCGGCAACCTCCTCGGCTATCGATTTGATAGTCTCGACTGTCTCCGGCTGAACAGTCATTTCCTTCTCCCACGCAGTATAAGACGAACCGGGTACCCGGCCGTATCTTTAAGGAAGATCGGGATGCTGCGCCGGGGTGCTCAGGCAAAACTTTGAGCTGTTGGAGAATCAGGTTCCTGAATGATACGAGTTGAAACGAAACTTTTTCCAGGACCGTCAAGTTAAATTTGGCGGGATGAAACCATCGGGCTCCAGCCCAGTCTTATGAGATAAACCGACCGGCAGGCTAAGGGAAAACCCCCGCGCATTCCGCGCTCAGTCTTCCTGGCGGTGGGAGATGCGCAGCTTTTTATTTTCATCGACATGCCCACAGATAAGCAGGACATCCCCCCACTGAAGATTTTCCTCCGCATCTACCCCGAAGTAGCACATTTTATCACGGCAAAGGGCGATCACCCGTCCGGGGTACTGCTCCAACAGGTCGGTCCTGCTGCCGGGACGGGTAATAAAGACCTCATCCATTCTCCAGAACTGTTGCAGCATCCTCAACAGGACATCGTTGGCGAACTTATTGGTGACTTCCCGCAGCATACGCTCCGATCCAACCTTACCGACAAATACCGGTATTGCGCCAATCTTCCGATAGTGATGATCCATATCGTCATCGATAGCCCGCACTACCCGGTGAATCCTGGTGCCGGCAAAGTCCAGCCCGATGGTGAAATTCTTCTCGTCCATCGGGGTGGCAATCGCCACTCCATCGAACTGATTGATATCATAATCCACGGTTGTGCCGTCGCCCACCGTGTAGGTGATGCCTGTCTCGCCGTACAAGGAACGCAACGACTCGATTTTTTTCTCATTCGGGTCGATTATCATTACCTCGCGGCGCGTGGCGCACACCTCGCCGAGGACCGTAGCGCCGATAAGCCCCCCACCCAGTACCAGGAACCTATCGGTGCGCACGGGCAGGTCCGCCGCGGCCAGCTCACCGAGCTTCCTGTTCGCAGTGTGGGAATCGCGAAAAGCAATTGCGAGCATCTCTTGTCCGGGGGTCGGCGGTTTGTTAAAATCCATCTTTCCATTGACAATTCCACATAGCGGAATCTGCAGTAGCTCACCCTCCGGCTCTTCCGAAGGAGGCACTTTCCTGAACTCGAGCAAGGCGCGCTCCGGAAAAACATACTTGTCCAGAAACTCGGTCACCTTGGGGCGGATCATGGTGGAAACCATTTTCAGCCCTCCGCTGAAATGGGGGGAGATGGGCGCCACACCCACCCGCTTGAATCGGGGAACAGCCGCAAAATCTCCGGAATACCGGCTTATTGTCCGAACACGCCCCTCCAGCAAGGCTGACAGCAGGATCTTCTTTTCATCCTCTATAAACAGTAAGTAGGCTCCGTCGGCTTCATCCAGCCGTAGCAGATCAAGGGAATCCTCCTTGAAAACCTTGAGATTGAGGTATTTTAAGTCCTTATAAATCTTATGGAACTCTTTGGTCAACTCTTCATTCTCACTGATATAAAACACCTCTTCACCACGATTAAGCAGTCCCTCGATAATCTTGTTAACCAATTCACGGTCATCGCCGAAAATCAGAAAATGCCCTTTGGCCTGCTTCAGCTTTCTTCTCATCTGTTCAATCACCCTGAGGTTGTATACTTCCTCGACCACGATCCGGGCATACACATGCGCGCTGAGTACGATAAAGCGGGTAATCAGATAGGCTCCCACGAGTATGGTGAATACCCGTATCAGGGAGCCGCCGGTGAAACCCTCATCCGTGTAACCGATGGTGGCAAAAGTGATCCAGACGAAATAGAAACATTCCACCAGGGTTTTCGGCGTACTGTAATAGAAATTTTCCAGTAAGTAAAAAAGCGCACCGAAGACTAAGACAATGCTGGTCAGACAGACCAGTATCACCACAAAGACTCGGCCTGTCTCTCTCACCTGCGCCCGTTCCTGCCAGACCAGGTGTCGGATATATTCCTTTAATTTTTGCACTCGAGTATGGCTCCTGGTTGATAAATCTGCTGTTAAGTAAAGTTATCGTTAAACAAAAAGTACGCTCAACAATGAGAATACTCATTCATGCTAATTCAGTTTTCGGGCTGGAGCAGCAAAACTTTTCTTATGCCTGTTTAAGCCATTAGCTCTGTTCGAGAAAGCCGCTGAAAAAACTTTCGAGACCCACGTTGCCACCGCTTATTATTACTCCCACTCGCAGTGCCCGATCGGTGGGAAGCAAGCCCTTGATCACCGGCACCAGGGGTACCGCTCCCGAGGGCTCCACCACCAGTTTCATGCGCTGCCAGAGGAACTTCATCGCCTCCACTATTTCCGCTTCCTGGACAGTTACGATTTCATCCACGCGCCGACGAATAACCTCGAAAGTCTTTTCTCCCAGCGAAGTGCGCAGTCCGTCGGCGATCGTGCATGGATTGGTTTGCGGGATGAGCCTGCCGCTGTTGAACGAGCGGAAAGCATCATCCGCCCCGGCCGGTTCCACTCCCCAGACCGCGGCCTGCGGGCAGAGGTTCTTTACCGCCGTGGACGTACCGCTCAATAGACCCCCGCCACCCACCGGAGCCAGAACGTAATCCAGCGACCCGGTTTCCTCGATCAGCTCCAGCGCGGCGGTACCCGCTCCGGCCATTACCCTCTCATCGTTATAAGGATGAACCAGGGTCAGTCCCTGGGATTCTATCAAGGCGGCGGCAGTACTTTCACGAGACTCGAGTGTATTGTCGCAGAGGATCACATCCGCACCGTAGCCTTTAACCGCCTCTATCTTGATCGGCACACTGCCGGCGGGCATGACAATCCTCGCTCTCACACCTGCGGCTGCCGCGGCCAGTGCCAGGGCCTGGGCATGGTTGCCGCTGCTGTGGGTGACTACCCCTGCCGAGCGCTGGGTGTCATCAAGCAGGGAAATAGCGTTATATGCCCCGCGGAACTTGAACGAGCCGGTTCGCTGAAAATTCTCGCACTTGAGGAAAACTTTCGCGCTGCACAGCCTGTCCAGGGTCCGGGAGCGCATAACCGCCGTCCGGTTAGCCACCTTTCGAATATTATCGGCGGCTCGCTTGATATGTTCAATGTCTATCAACCAAAGGCCTTTACCAGAGAAATTTGCCTCGAGTCTTGCGGAAACCTGGGGTGCTCTTTTCTTTATACTGATAATCTGCAGCGTAAAATAAAACTATCGCGAAATAATGGATTCGACCTTTCTGTGAGGCCGGTTCCACTTTCTTTAAAAGGCTTGTGAAAAAGTCTAGAAGGTTTGGGTTCATGGCTGTCAAGGGTCGGCCGAAGGCGAATTGTCGTGCTTCGCACGGATCTCCGCTTCGCTACGGTTCGGTTTCCTTGCCCTTGACAACTCAATAAACAATAAATTTCATCAAAGGGGCCTGTAGAAATACTTTTTCACAGCCCCCTTAAATTAAATTAGAATCGGCTGGATGTAAACAACAAGCTTTTTCGCAAGAGGAAAATTGCGTTCTTAGTCTTTTCTCTTGCACAGCCTGCGGCTGACGGTTAACTTTCCACACCATAAGAGGCACCTCAACAGAGCTTATCACCCTGCAGGCACAGGACTTTCGATATCAAGCACATCATTTTTCTTGTTTATCCTAAAAGCAAATCTATCTTACAGGTATAAAAACATAAATTAGTGAGGTTCCTAAATGCAGAGCAAAGAGCAGTTTATCAAAGATCTTATATCCCGGATGACCCTGGAGCAGAAAGTGGGCGGCTGCATTACTTTTGAGTTCTGCGGAACGCGGATTACCCCGAACGAATACAGGAAAATCAACGAATTCCAGGTGGCTGGCCTGCGGACTACCCCGCATATATTCACCGAGGAGCCCTACGGCAGCCGCCACGATGCCTCGGGAGCCGTAACCCAGCGGCTGGCCCCCTATGCTCCGGCGAATGAGTACGCCGAGATTCTGAACGAGCTGCAAAGGACAGCCGCGAAAAGACCGCTTTCGATTCCACTGCATGTTTGTTCCGATCAGGAGGGTGACCTTTCCTGCGACATTGTCCGCGGCGGGGTGAATATATTCCCCAGCGCTATGGGCCTATCGGCCACGGATGATCCTGAGCTGGTTTACCGGGCTTACAAGGCCGTGGCCCGTCAGCAGCGCGCCATCGGGGTGACCCAACTGCACAGCCCCTGTCTGGATGTGAATATCAACCCTCAAAACCCCGAGATCTGCACCCGCAGCTTCGGCGATGATCCCGGGCGGGTCATCGAGTTCGGCGCCGCTCTGGTGAAAGCTTTCAAAGAAGAGGGCATTATCAGCACCGGCAAGCATTTCCCCGGCCGCGGCGATTCAGCGGTGGATGTGCATTTCGCCCTGGATTACAACGAGGCCCCGCGCAAGCGACTGGATGAGGTGGAACTGGCCCCTTACCGGGCGCTCATCGCCGAGGGCCTGGCCTGTATCATGACCGCCCATACGATATATGAAGCCCTGGATCCGAGCGGCATGCCGGCCAGTGTCTCCCGCAGGATCACACACGAGCTTATCCGCGATGAACTGGGTTTCGACGGCCTGGTCACCACCGATGCCATGAGCATGGGCGGGGTGGCTAAAAAGTTCGACACCTACGGCGAGGCCTGCGCCGCAGCGATCGCCGCCGGAGCCGACCTGGTACTGGCCAAGACCCACGCCGAGAACCAGAAGCAGGTTTTCGACGGGATCATGCGCTATGTTAAAGAGGGCAAGATTCCAATGCAGGAGCTAGACGAGCACAACCGCCGGGTGCTGTCCGCCAAGTGGGATGTGGGTCTTTTCGACAGGCACTTGAGCGACCCTAACAAGGTTCTGGAGGTCATCCGCGACCCGGAGATTCGACGCTTGAGCGAGGAAGTGGCCCGCAAGGCGTGTGTGCTCAAGCACGATCGCGGCGGCGTGCTGCCGCTTTCCGGTCGGCAAAAAATCTTTGTCACCGACCAGCACTACGCCCTGTGGCAAAACAAGGGCGAGGATCTCTGGTACCACTCGACGCAGCTGCAGAAATATATCATGGAGCAGACTGAGAATTTCGCCTACTGGGAAACCGAACTGGAACCGACCGAGCAGGATATAAAAACCTGTCTCGAGATGGCCGCCGACTGCGAGGTGGCAGTCATTTACAGCCACTACTGGCGCGGCAATCCTACCAACACTGAGCTTGCTCGCAAGCTGAAAGCCGCAGGCAAAAAGCTGGTGGTAATCGCCGGGGCTCCTTACGAGGTAGTCTGCCCTGAGGAAGCCGACACCATACTGGTCACTTTCGCCGGCACGCCGCGGAGCATGGAAGTCGCCTGCCGTATCCTTTTCGGCAAGGATTCCCCCGGCGGAAAGTGGCCGCTCGAGCTGGTGCCCCGGAATTGATCTGGAAAGATTTATTGTTGTGCGCTATCGATATTTTTGATATGCTGTTATAAATTATTATAATGGCAGGGACACGGCCTCATCCCCTCTCATGGCGCATTCGCTAATGAGCCCTTCCCTGTGTCCCTACGGCTGTTAATTCTGAAAAACAATGGCACATATAACAGTGTGCCTTAACAACCGCGCTCTTATTCAAGGAGGTACTAGGTGGCAAACGAGCAAGGACCCCAACAACAGGACTCTTCACTCGAATCCTACGGCTACAAGCAGGAGTTCAGCAGGGTTTTAAAGCTGCGGCATCTGGTTCTCTACGGGCTGGCCTATGTCACTCCTACAGCGCCGTTTCCCATGCTGGGCATTGTGGCTATTATCTCCGGCGGACATCTGGCCCTGGTGTATATCGTGGCGCTAATCGCACTGTATTTCACCGCTACCAGCTATGGGAAAATGGCGGCCAGGCACCCGATCGCAGGATCTTCTTATTCATATTCCCAACAGGCGATACACCCTCATTTTGGTTTTTTCATCGGCTGGGCGTTGTTCCTCAGCTACCTGCTGGTGCCTCTGCTGAGTATAATCGCAGCCAGGGATCTCTTTCTTCTTGTCTATCCCAGTGTACCTTCCTGGGTCGTGATTGTTACTTTCGTGGTGTTCATGACCGTGGTGAACCTCTTTGGGATCAAGGTCACTGTGGGAGCCAATGCAGTGATGACCGGGGCGATGATCCTTGCAGCTATACTGTTCGTGATTCTTGCAATCATCGCTCTTATCAACGGAGAGGGCGAGGGTGTCCTTTTTTCTTTCAGACCCTTCTATAATCCGGGAACTTTCAACAGTAATTTAATCCTGGCGGGCACGGCGATAGCTGTTTTCTCGTACATCGGATTCGATGCGGTTTCCACCCTGGCCGAGGAAGTGGAAAAACCACGAGTCAATGTCGGCCGGGCCACCGTGCTGGTCTGCCTGTTCTGCGCGCTGATTTTCGTGGTGGTCGCCTACCTGGCCCAGATGGTCTGGCCGGATTTCAGTTCCCTGCCGCGGGATGTGAGCGCGGTGCTTTTGATCTCGAAAAAGATCGGCGGCGAGCCTTTCTACTATACTATATTTGCTATAATGATTGTGGCCGGCGTATCCTGTGCTTTAGCCAGCCAGGTCAGTGCCGCCCGAATAATGTACGGCATGGGCCGCGACGGAGTCCTGCCCAGGAAGTTCTTTTCCTATGTCAGTGAAAAGTACAAAATACCCACCTATAACATTCTGTTGATCGCCGTGGTTTCACTGGCTCTTTATTTTATCCTCGATAATACTTACGGTCAAAAAGCCTTTGAAATATCGGCACAGGTACTTAATTACGGCGCTTTCCTGGGATTTTTTGCGGTAAACTTAAGTGTGATTTTCGAGTATGTCTTCTCCGGTAAAAAAGATGGATATAATGCTTTTGAAGTCTGGCGCTATTACATCATGCCCATCCTTGGAATGTACGTTATCGGAAGAATCTTTATGAACCTCGATCCGAGTGTGCTGGAGTATGTTTCTTACTGGATGCTTTTCGGCCTGGTCCACTATGCATTCATTACCAGGGGATTCCGGCGGACTCTCAAGATGAAGCTTGAAGAAGAATAGAACGGACTGGAAGAAATCGTACAAAAGCCTCCCCGAATTAGCATTTTTACGGGAGGCTTTTGCATGTGAAACTTATTATCCCGCCTGAGAAAACAGCGATCCAGATGCATATTATAACTATATTGCTGATAGCTGTGGGGCTGGCCATGGATGCTTTTGCCGTGGCGATTGCGGTCAGCCTGAAATTACCGCGAATCTCATTGCGCCAGGTGTTCAGGCTTTCGTTTCATTTCGGGTTTTTCCAGTTCATGATGCCTATCCTGGGGTGGTTCGGGGGCATTTATATTGCACGTTGGGTGGCTGCATTCGACCACTGGATCGCTTTCGGCCTGCTGGGCTTTATCGGCGGGAAGATGATATTCGAGTCCGGCCAAGGCAAACAACGCCTGGAACACCGCGACCCCACCCGGGGCTGGCAGTTGGTAATCCTGTCGATTGCCACGAGTATCGACGCCCTGGCAGTAGGGATGAGTCTGGCCCTGCTGGATGTCTCCATCTGGTCTACCTGCATTATTATCGGTATAGTAGCCAGCTTGTTTACTATAATCGGCATACAGTTCGGTAAAATGGTCAAGCCCAGTACGGCCGGCCGGCTCGAGAGCCTGGGGGGCCTGGTATTGATCGGGATCGGTGTCAAAATCCTGCTGGAGCACACCCTTACGGGCGGTTGATCAAGGCAGGGGAAGGAATTAGACACCCCGTCCGCTAAAGACACCGCTAAATCCCCCTGTATCCCCTATAAGGGCGGGTTTCAGCCGGAGCGTAGCGAAGACTCGCGCTTTCCGACAACCCGCCCCTACGAAGGGGGGCCTGATGGGCTTAATCTGCGTAACCGGAGGCGATTTGTGCCGGAGATCCGAGCACGCAGTGCTCGGCATCTGTGGATAATCCCGTGGGATAATCAGCGGTTCAGGACTTGCAGCAGTTCCACCAGGTCGAAGATATTGACCTGCGAATCTCCGTTGAGGTCCGCGCAGGCTGTGGGAAGGATTTCCGGGTAGGCCAGCAGGCGCAGCAGGGCCAGCAGATCAAAAATATCCACCCTTCCGCTTCCGTCCACATCTCCCTGTAACAGGCATACCGCCGGTGCCAGGCTCGCTGTCCCGGCCTGATGAATCACCACCAATCCCTCCAGCTCCACCGGCGGGAGATCGCCCCGCAGCTCGATCGCCTCCAGATCCACGGAGACACTATCCACCGAAACCGCCAGCCGTGGTCTGAGAACCAGGCTCAGAAGTGTATCCCTGGCAGCCACACCCGTCTCCGAGGCTCCCCTGACCCCAAGCAGCCCGGTCTCCAGCGAAGTGGCATCGAGAGAGATAATCAGTTCGCCCCGGGCACCGAGACTATCCGGAAGTTCTTTCAGGCAAAGGAATTCTTTGGGCCAGGAGATGTTGAAAGTAAACGAGCGCAGGACCTGCGGGCTTTCGGTGAAATCAGCGATCACCCTGTAGACCAGGCTGTCCGCCGGCAGGGTATCTTGCAAGCCCAGGCTTCCGGCTAACACGAGCGAGTCGGTGCCGACCCCGAGTGCCCGGCGCACCGCCGCCACCGCATTGGCCCGCCCGTAACCCCAATAGTTATTCGGAAGCCCTGCGGCCAGGCTGTCCCCGGCGGCGGTTTCAATTAAAATCGTTTTGACCCGGGCGTGGCTCAAGTTTGGGTCGGCCTCCAGCAGCAAGGCGCAAAGGCCCACCACATGGGGAGTGGAAAAGCTGGTGCCCTGGCTGACCGCATGGACACTATCCGGAGCCACCATAAACAGGGGCTTGCTGCTCACCGGGCTTTCATACATCGAAAGCTTTTCGTCCAAGGGCCAGGCAAACCCACTCATCGAGGCCATGACCCAGCGCCCCGGTGCAGTTACCTCCGGTTTGAGTACATCTTCGCGGTTCGGCCCGAGCCCGCTGAAATAGGCCAGCGTACCGACCGCGGAGCCGCCGAGATATCCTGTGGTCAGCTGCTCCCCATTACCGGCCGAGGGCCATTCGGTACGGGAAACATGTGCTCCCACGGTAATCAACTCCGGGCTGGCCCCCGGCTCGGTGACCGAGCCCAGCTCCGTCTGGTACGTCCCGAAACGGGCGCCCAGGCCCCTCGTGCCATAAATATACGCATCGAACGAGCCACTCGCGGCCGTCAGGATTATCTTCCAAGTTCCCACACCGATCGAAATCGTGCTGTCGGTCGAGTCAGGCCACCATGCCCGGCCGTCATAGAACTCGACTGCAATCCGGCGGTCGCCGCTGCCCGGGTCCGGGCCGCCGAAAGCGTTCTCCACGATCAACACTCCTTCTTCTGTCACCAGAGGCTCTTTATCGCCGTAGCCGTCATCGAACGGCCCCAGAAGCCGGCTGTCGGGAGTGATCAGGGACATTACCGCACCGGGATGCCCAGGTGACAGCCAGATCTCCACTCGCAACTCGTCATTGTGCGAGCCTGCCCCGCTAATCACCAGTTTTAATTCCAGGCTGTCTCCGGGAGTGGAAGGAAAATCACCCCCGGCGTGCCCATTCTTGTTTCGCTCATTGCCGGCGGCTGCCACCAGGGCCCGGCCGATCGGTCCTTCCCCGGTGAAAGAGGCAATATACTTATCGAATGTAGTCGAGCCGTCGTGGGGGCCAAGGGATCCTCCGAAACTCATGTTAGCCACATAGGGCTGTCCCAGGGCGGCGGCCAGGGAGTCGATAAACTCCAGGCCGTCGAGAATGTTAACTTCGCTGAAAACAGAATCCCGCTGAGTCGGGCTGACTTTGACTCCGATGATCCCGGCCTCAGGGGCTACTCCCCCATAAACTCCGACCGGAGAGTGCTCGGCCCCGGCAGTGGCGGCGGCCGTGCCCGCACAGTGTGTGCCGTGGCCCATGTAATCGCGGGTCGGCAGGTCGGTGCCCTCGGCCAGGGCCCGATCGATCTGTTCGCGAGTGATCAGCACTCCGCCGTAATGCCCCTTGTATTCGGGCGATACCTCAGCCAGCTCCTGTTCTGACAAGCTCAAGTCGAGTATGGCGGCTATGCGCGTGGATCCGTCCGGGTTGCGAAAATCCCGGTGGCGCCAATCGAGTCCGCTGTCAAGGACCCCGATCAGCACTCCCCGGCCGGCGACACCCAGTTTGGGCTGAACGCGCCGGGCCCGTAAGGAAAGCACTCCCAGATCATCGCAGGGATAAAACATACGCTCGGCCCGGATACTGTGCACCGCCGGACTTGCAGCCACCCGAGGCAATCGTTCGAGATCGACCACTGCCGTTGCCAGCTTGCCCCTTCGCCTGAGGAGCCGACAGCCCTCCGGCAAGCCCTCTTGTCCGTCCCGGGATAAACGAAGTAAAACCTTGCGCCATATCTTTTCTCCCGCCCCGGCGGCAGAAAGATCGGCTGTTCCGGATTGTTCTTTCCGCCAGATTTGGCGTAAGGAGCGATCCACTTTATATTTCCAATCCTCAGCCTCGGTTTGCGCCCATGAAAAATCCGGCTCGACACCTCCCAGCAGAAGACCGATTGCCAAAAGTTCTTTAATATTTGTTAACAGAGAACCGCCTCCCAAATCGTGGTATCCCGGGTTTATGAAACTGCATATCTGTTCAACGAGGTACTATTAGCGTGTTGAAAAAATCCAAAATCATGGGTATATGGCTGTCAAGGGTGGGCCGAATGGCCCATTTACATGCCCTTGACAGCCAAAAAAGCCATAAATTTCAATCCAGGGGCGTTTGTAATCTTTTTTTCAACGCCCCTTTAGAGGAAGATGTATCGCAAAATGAAAATTATTCCCAGCAGGTAGATCAGCCAGCTTACTTCTCTGGCCCGGCCGGCCAGGATTTTGAAGGCGGGAAAACTGATAAAACCAAAAGCAAGCCCGTCAGCGATACTATAGCTCAACGGTATCCCGATCACTATAAGGATGGCCGGTACACTGGTGTCCCACTTTTTCCAGTCCATTCCTTTCAAGCTTTTCAGCATCAGCACCCCCACCACCATCAGGGCCGCCGCGGTGACCGGGTACAGAGTGATTCCCTCACCGGCCGGCACCCCGCTTCCGATCATCTGTACCAGCGGGGAAAAAAACATTGCGGCTAAAAACAGCAGCGCACAGACCACTGCGGTCAAACCGGTTCTTCCCCCTGCTTGCACTCCCGCGGCGCTCTCGATATAACTGGTCACCGTGCTGGTGCCCAGGGTCGCTCCCACGGTGGTGCCCACTGCATCCGCCAGAAGCGCACGTCTTGCGCGAGGAAGGCGGCCGTCCGGCCCCACCAGTCGCGCCTGTTCCGCCACCCCGATCAACGTGCCGATAGTGTCGAACAGGTCCATGAAAAGAAAAACCAGCACCAGCGGGAACAATTCCCAGGTGAACAAGCCCCTCAGGTCGAACTTCCACAATGTCGGGCTGATATCCGGCGGAGCCGAGGTCAGTCCCTGCCAGGTTATCAGCCCCAGGATCAGTGCGAGCGCCACCGCCGCCACCATACCCGTAAGCAGGGCCGCCCGCCTGCGTAACAACATTAACAGCACCATCACCGCAAGTCCCACCCCCGCCACCAGCTGGGCCGAACTCCAGGATGAACCAAAGCCGTAGACGCATGTCAGGTCAGCGGCAAAGGACCATTCGCCATGTGAGAGCGCCTGCCAAGCGTTCTTTGCGGAAAATAACTTCTGCCAGATTTCGTGATGACGCACCAGAACACCCGCATGCTGCAAGCCGAGCACCAGGATAAACGCGCCTATCCCTGCAGCAATCGCCCGGCGCAGCCCCAGCGGCATTGCATCCAGCACGAGTTCGCGCACCCGGAAAAGACTCAGCACGATAAACAACAGCCCACTTAAAAGGACCATGCCCAGGGCATTCTGCCAGGCCACTCCCATACCGAGCACAATGGTATAAGCGAAAAAGATATTTTCTCCCATGGCCGGGGCCAGAGCCACCGGGTAGTTGGCCCAAAACCCCATGATCAAAGTGCTTACCGCAGCCGAGATGCAGGTAGCCATCATCACCGCGCCGAAATCCATTCCGGCCGAGGAGAGTATCGCCGGCTGCACGATAATAATGTAGGACATGGTCATGAAAGTGGTCAGCCCGGCGAGCGTTTCGGTGGAAACATTTGTATTGTGGGCGCGTAATTCGAACCAACGCTCCAGCATAGCTCAAGTCTCCCGGGGAAAATTTATGTAAGCAAGCGGAAATCGCAGTTTAAGGCATGATTCAAAAGTCCCGCTCCAGAAGCCGCTCGAGGCGCTTCGGTTCCAGGCGCAGGTGAATAGTTTTACGCTGAGCCATGATTGCCTTTCCCGGCGCCTGTCCCCGAGGACGTCTCAAGTGCTTGCGGTAGGTGTAATCCACATCCGCGAAAGGCTCTTTTTTCAAACTGCTGTAAAATACCGCCAGATGGGCGGCATCCAGCAGAGCAGGCTCGGAAAAATGGCCCTCCTGCGGGCAAACCAGCACCACATGGGCTCCCTTTGCTCCGGACACATGCAGCCAGAGGTCCCTGCCCCGGGCCACGTGAAAGGTAAGCTCATCATTGTCCTTTCCGCCCTTGCCCACCAGTATCTCTGAACCGTCGGCGGAGGTGAATTTACGGTATGGCAGGTGTTTTTGTACAAGCTCCTTTTTGCCGGCCGGTTTAATCGCCGATGACCGGCCGGTCAACTGCTCGCTCAGCTCCCCCAGCTCCGGCAGCGTAGAGGCTCCTGCCAGAGACTTGTTCAATTCATCCAGGCGCGAGAGACGCTCACCGATTTCTTTCAGACGCCCCGCGGCAAACTCCGCCCCTCTTTTGAGCTTCTTATACTTCCTGAAGTAGCGGTCCAGATTTTTATCCGGAGGCAATGCCGGGTCCAGGGGAATCTCACGCAAACTGAGGTTATCCGCGGCAAACAGATCTGGCAGACGAATTTTTTCGAGCCCGCGCTTGAGACTGCGGAAGTTTGCGCTCAAAATCTCGCCGCACTCGCGGTACCAGTCGGCGCGCTCGGCTTGCGAGATTGTCCGCTGCTGATGAGAGACCTCACGCTCGAGCTTTTTGCGCCTGTGTTCGATAATACGCTTAAGGCGCAGTTTTTCCGTCTCCAGCCTTTTCTCATGGGCGAGTTTTTCGAAATGCAGCGCCACGGCCGTATTGTAGTCCGGCAGGGATCGTTCCTCGATCAGCCGCAGCAGGGGGTCTTCTCCCTCCGCTTGCAACGGTGTCTTTAACGGCTGCGGAGCAACATAAGCCGAACCCGGGCGATTTTTCCTGCCCCGGGCCGCAGCGGGAGTCATCACGGCCAGGATGGTGCCCCCGGCATCGAGCAGGAAACAGTTGGCGGCAACCGAGAAAAGCTCGAGCACCAGCCTGCGCTCTTCTTCCGGGCCGCCCTTTGCGGTGGGAGCGAACCCCAGCCGGATGATCCGCTCCTTCTTGACCTGGCTGAGCTCTTTCAAACAGAGCCCTTTAAGCGCGCTGCGC
>Ga0114922_10004125_pt1 | contig 13499 bp, 9 predicted proteins | sample AartaG_FD_100975 | JGI IMG/M metagenome (GOLD analysis project Ga0114922, IMG submission 100975) | Deep subsurface microbial communities from Aarhus Bay to uncover new lineages of life (NeLLi) - Aarhus_00045 metaG | ecosystem: Environmental > Aquatic > Marine > Oceanic > Sediment | place: Aarhus... | reverse complement strand
TGTAGAGCCATCTTTGGCTAGATTCTTAACAGTATCTTTATATATATCTTTGGCATTAATGGTATTCCAAAGCAATTTAAACTTTGAATCTGGGACATCAGGATGTCTAACGATGTTGTGGTTTTTACCAATCAGTTCGTCTTTAGAATAACCAGAGATTTTACAAAATTCATCATTTACAAAAGTGATGATTCCATTGGTATCTGTTTTAGAAATTATATTGCTTTTTTCAATAGCTTCTTTATACTGTTTTAACATAAAATCATTCTACCCTAAAACTATTTAATCCCAAATCACACTGACACCATACTCTTGGTTTAGAATCACATCTTTTGAGTAATAAACTTTTTTACCATACTTTTTACTCATTAACTCAATCTCAATAGTTTCATGTTCTAATAACTCTCGAATCTCTTTATATGTGAGCCATTTCCCATACCGAGCCAAAGAATTTTGCCAGATTCTAAAATCGCACTTAGAATCATCAGTAGATTCAAACATCTCACCATCTTCTGTTTTCCAGTGTGCATTTGTACAAGCATAGAGTTTTACTTTTTTCCCAGCAACCTCTTTATCACGAACTTCAATATCTCCATCTTCACAATATGGACATTTTCCTAAAATCATTTGAGTTCCTTCTTAAAAGATATCTCATTGTAACTATTTTATAATTCGCTTAATGATTATATTGCATTTTGCCATATTATTATTGATTGGAATTAATATTAAAAGAAAACTATTTTGCTAAAATTCCACTATGAATGAATATACAGAAAAATTTAATAACTCCATAAAAAATACATTTTTTACAAAACTCCCTAACTCTGAGCAAGAGTTTATAAAAGCTAAATCACAAGAGTTAAAGTTCTCCCATCAAGAGATTAAACAAATAGTTGATATAGCTAGAGATTTGGGGATGTGGGATGAGAAGTCAATTATAGAGATATTTCCAGACCATGATCAAAAAAAGGTGGTCTTTACTAGACTTCGTAAGCTTTATGAAGAGATTCGCTCTAAACCTAACTCTTATGAAAACTTTGAACTAAAGAACATCCCTAAAGAGCAAAAGTTTACTTTTAAAACTGAAGCTAAAGAGGGTTTTGGTTTGGGGCTTTGTCCTGTTGCATCTGAGAAAACTCGTTGTTGTAACCTACTTACTCTTGATGCAGTTGAGAGTTGTGGCTTTGACTGTTCTTACTGCTCGATTCAGAGTTTTTATAACCAAAATACTATCACCTTTGATTCTGGATTTGCAGATAAACTCAAAAACCTCAACCTTGATAAAAACAAAACTTACCACATCGGAACTGGTCAAGCCTCTGATTCTTTAATGTTTGGAAATCGTGAGGGGGTTTTAGATTCTTTGTTTGAATTCGCAAGAGAGAATCCAAATGTGATTTTAGAGTTTAAAACAAAGTCAGACAACATAAAGTACTTTTTACAAAATGATGTGCCATCAAATATACTGTGTACTTGGTCGCTTAATACTCCAACTATTATAAAAAATGAGGAACACCTTGCAGCTTCACTTGAAAAAAGAATCTCCTCTGCAAGAGCTGTAGCAGACAAGGGTGTAAAAGTTGGTTTTCACTTTCACCCTATTGTAGAGTATGCAAATTATCTTAACGAGTATCAAGAAGTTTATGAAAAACTTTTACTAAACTTTCAAGTTGAGGAAGTTGCACTTGTTAGCTTTGGAACACTTACATTTATTAAGCCTGTTATCAAACAACTTCGCCAAAGAGAGTTTAGAAGTAAAATAACTCAGATGCCAATGAATGATGCGAGTGGAAAAAGTTCTTATCCTGATTCTACAAAAGTTGAGATGTTTAAGCACGCTTATAAGAGCTTCAAACCATGGCACCCCAAGGGCACTTCTTTCAGGGCGCACACAGATGTTTTCTTTTACCTTTGTATGGAAGAGCATCAAATGTGGGACAAAACATTTGGCTATAACTACTCAACGAACAATGATTTTGAGGGAGCTATGCTCAACGCTTATTGTCAAAAAACTAATCGTGATTATTTAATCTAAGGAAAATTATGAAATTTCAAACAGAAGCTAAAGAAAGTAACTACTTTTTATCCCAACCACACCAACCATTTTTTATACTTGGAATCGTGAGTGCTATTGTTATGATGCTTATCTTTGCACTCTCATATAAGGGAATCTTTACTCTACAAACAGAGGTTCTTAACTTTCATGTATATTCTCTCATTTTTGTAGTATTTACAAATGTTTTTACAGGGTTTCTATTTACAACATTTCCACGGTTTTGTAATGCAGAAGTTATTAGTAAAAAGTACTACACAAATATTTTTTATTTTACTGCCTTAGGTGCATTGGTTTTTTTACTTGGCTCTTTTATAAGTCATGCTCTTATGTTACTTGGGATGCTTACTTTATTTATCTCTCAAATTTATATGGTTCTAAAACTAAAAACTATCTATGAAACTGGAAAAGCACCTGATAAAAAAGATGCTTTTTGGATTCTAAGTGCGCAGTACTTTGGTATTTTAGGTAATCTACTTTTTTTACTTATTGAGATAAACCATTATGTTGGTTTAGAGATTCAACTATTGCCTATCGCTATAAATATCTCTTTTTATATGTTTCTTATCTTTTTAGCATTTAGTGTTGCACAAAGAATGATTCCTTTCTTCTCTCACTCTTTTGCCGCTAAAAATGAGAACTTTGTAAAGATTATTTTTGTTTTACTTGTCCTAAAAAGTATCTTCTCTGCTGTTGATTTTAAAATTGCTGAGATTGTAATAGATTTACTTTTAGGTGCTTATCTCTTGTATGAATTTTTAAGATGGGAACTGCATCCATTTAACTCACCTGCGATTCTTTGGGTTCTTCACCTTGCACTGTTTTGGTTACCAACTGCATTTTTTCTCTCTGCAATTAGTTTAAGTGCTGAGCTGTTTTTAGACACATCTTTTTACTTCTTAAATATCCACCTCTTAGCGATTGGGTTCTTAACAACTCTACTCATAGGTTTTGGAACAAGAGTAACACTTGGTCATTCAGGGCAACCACCACACGCTGACACTATAGCTTCTAAGATCTTTTGGTTTATTCAAGTTGTAGTTATTTTAAGAGCTTTATATAGTGTAAATGTAGCTTTTGGATGGGGACTTAACTTTTTGTTTGATATCTCATTTACTATGTGGTTAATTCTATTTATAGTTTGGGCTGGGCGTTATGGAAAAGTTTTAGTTTTTGGGACTAAACTTTAATTTTTAAATAAGACAGCATTGAGAGATGCTCAGGTGAGGTTGAAACCTCACCTCCAAACTACTAAAACCTCTTCTCAAATCCAATACTAAATATAGTCTTATCTGTTGATGTTGTTTCACCACTTAGGTTATCTTTAGTATCAAGATTTTCCACTCCATACCCAATAGATGGATTTAATCCACCAAGTATCTTTTTATTGAAAAGTATTTTAGCCATATAGCTAGTAGTTACTTCATTTGAATCTATTGTATTTGTTGTAAAAATAAAGTTATCTTCAATTTTATCTAGTTGAGCTATATCGTATTTTAACGGTTGGTTATCATAAGAAGCCACAAAACCTATATCTATTAAACTGCCTGTATGACTCTGTAATTCATACTTAAAATTATAAGCTATATCTTGAGTGGTTGAACTACTACTTGTTCCTGTCTCATTAACAAGAGGTTTAAATATAGTTGATTGTTCTACACCAATAGTTGTAAGAGGAGCTATACTTGTAGATAATCTTGAAGTAAAATACTCACCCATTGGTAAAACTATATCAGCTCTTATGGCATGTCTTTTTATATCTAACTCAACCTCATTATCAAAAGCAATATAATAATCACTTCCATTTTCAAAAATAGCATCACTATCATGAATATAACCAAACTCATTATTTTCTACATCTGAAATAGTAGATTCTGCACCCACTGATACATCAAACCCAAGTAAAGAAGTTTTATATGTGATGTAGTTTAGAGTTAAATCTTTTGAACTACTAATAATTGCATTCTTAGAATCACTAAAATCATCAAGAGAATCTACCTCTTTTGAGTTTGTAGAGGTAAAACCTATAGCTGAGTAAAACTGTTTAGAATCTCCATAATAGATAGGGATAAAAAGAGATGGATTTAGGTTTCCATCATCATCCATGTTGAATGAGATATCCGTTAGGGTTGATTCTTGAGCAACTAACATAGTTGTGATAAATCCAGATATTACTGCAAGCTTTTTTATTATTTTCATACTTTTCCTTTTAATCCTAATTAGTACTAGTCACATTTCTAATACATCTTACATTATATAGAGTTGATCTATTGCTAACTCCATCATTAGTACCGGCATCTACAATACTTTCCCAGTTATAAGCATAATATGGCATGCCTAAATTGCTATGCCACAAAGATGTCCAATACTTTGTGTATTTAAAGTTTTTTACTTCCTCTTTATATTTATGAAAAGTTCCAATTTCATTTACAGTGGGAAGTCTCCAGTCTGTAAAGCCAGCATAGTCTAAAGTTTCACAATATGAAGATGAATCATCCCAGCTTAACTGCTGTGTAATTGTAATAGTAGAATCCTCCCACATCAATGTGGTTTCTTCTTGAATAGAAACCTCTGGAGCATTAACCGTTAATGTTCTTTTTCCACTTGAATGATATAGTTCGATAGTCTTTATATCATAGTAATTCTCTGGAGCTAATGCACGAATCTTTACAATATCATTATTTGAGACTTCAGTTGTTGAAGAAAAAGTGTCAATACCATTTAATACAATACTACCCATATTAACACTGATAGAAGATTTCTCTGTAGAATTCATAGATATGATAACTTCATTAGATTCGTAATAATTAGAAGCAACAGCATTATTTATTGTGTCAAACTGAAAATATGAACTAGTATCTCTTGCATCAACTAGAGTAAGTTGATTTTCAGGTGTTATAATTTTCCAATAATCAATATCTTCGATATGTATAAAACTAACTACAGAATCATTTGTATAAAGTTTAGTCGCTTCATCTTCATTATTATTTGGTTCATGAGCTGGTGTATAATTAAAGCTATCAAAAGAAGTATCTGCATCTTTATTAATTCCTATTGAATAAGATGTTTCTTCATCTAAAGTCATATTAGAGATAACTAAGTCATATGCTTTATTTGATAAAGTTGGAACTTGAAGAGTACCGTTTTTCATGTCTATTTGCTTGATTTTATTTGTATTAGGCATGATTAAATAGCCTTTTATATTAGAGCTTTCTGATAAAATGTTAATATCAATAGGAGATTTATACACAGTAAAATTAAAACTATCCTTCCAAGTGTTTAGATACACATCCCCTATCTCAACATCGATGTTCATACTCTTTTCATTTTCAAATAAAGGGTTAAAACTAAATGATACATTAATATCTTGATATGTTAAAGGTTCAAGTGTTCCTTTAACATTGTCATTTTGAAAGCTTATTAAATTATCATCTGTTAAAGATATATTGTAAAAAAGACCTGTTCCTCTTATTTCTGATAAGTTATGTACACGAATTTTTCCTGTGTAGATAGAAGTGTTAGCATATATAAACTCTTTATCTAGTATTAATTCGGCTTTAAAATTATAGGAAGCATCGTCTGTAATTTTAAATGTGCCTAAAGATTCTTCCTTGCTTTCAATATTTATAGTTGCTTTTAGTTCATTGTCCCCATCAATAGCTGTCATATTGTATGAGCCAGCTGGCAAGCTTGCATCACTGAAATTCCCATTTTCATCTGTAGTAATTTCTGCTCTAATAGATGCATCTACAACATTTTCTAATATAACATTAATACTACCTATCCCGGAGTATCCTGACGCTTTTTTTAGAGGAGAAGATTTTACTGCTGATAATGAAGTTTCAATTCTACCACTGAGGTTGACAGATGCAACACTTGAACGCATTAAATAGTATTTAATTCCATCGTTTGTCACTGTTAATAAATTACTATCAGGAATCTCTTCTAAAACTAAACTACTCTTAGATGTAATATAAACTTCTTGACCATTATGAGTGTATGTCCATCCACCGTAGTACTTTGAATTTACCGTATAAGGTGTTTCTACTTGCGGAACTAAGACTTCATCCTTATTATTTTCATTGTTGCTTGTGTCATCAATGTTATTAGTTGTATCTTCATTAGCTACTGGAGAAGTATTATTCTCTGAAGGAGTAGTGTCATTTTTACTACATGCAGTAAATGAAATTAGTACAAAAACTATTAAAGTTTTTAAAAATATACTCATATATGTATCCCTGTTGATTGTATTAAATAATACACTATCTAGTATACTAATTGACAATAAACTAGGAAAAAATCTCACCTACTTTCTTTTTGTCTACATACTATGATTGTGTTGTAATTTATTTTACATTATAATATATTAAGACTGAATAGTTCCTAATATATATAAACAAAATTTGTAGGAATAACAGGAAAATATCAAGTAAACGCACCTTAGTATATCTATAGTAAATATTTTGACATCTATTTTAAAATAAAATCTCATGAGGCAAACCTTTTGAGCTGAACGCTAAAATTTTCTCATATATTCATAAACTGCATATTTTAAGCAGATTTTTATTTTAGAACTTGTAATCCAAGAATCTGGAAATTCAACCCTTTCCTGAACGGCAGATTAAAACTATTAAAGTAGTCCAGTTAAAACAAGCAGTATTTAATAAAAAAGAAATTAGAAACTAGGAATTTTCAATATCAAGTTCCCTCAAGTTTACATCGGGATATTTGTACTTTTTCATCAAGTCTTCAAGAGTAACTGTTTCATTATCAGAACAAATAAACTCTGATAATAGTTTATCAATTTTTTTTATATCTTTGGAAATATTGTTATTTACTTCCCCTATAATATGGTACATTTCATTATTTATAGATGGTATTGCATAAACACCTTCCATAAAAAAAAGTGGTCTACCTAATTCTTTTCTATACTCTAAAAGTAGTTTAAACTCAATAGATTTAGTTTTAGTTAAAAATTTTCCATTGATAAAAGATTTTATATCAACGGGTAATTCAAATGCTTGAAGAAGTGCTATAAGCTGCAAATATCTATATAATCTAGGCTCATTATTTTTAAAATTTTCTTTTGACCAATTATGTATATTAGGTTCAAGGGATATTAAATCAAAAAACTTTTTTAGTAAATTATCTATAGAAAATATAAATTTATCTAAAATACAGCTATAAAATTTATACTCTATAAATAGTTTAATATGCATACTTATATCATCTCTATATTTGGAATTTATATATTTAGTCACTTCTTCATCCAACTCAATAAAACCATCTTCTTCAAAGGGGATTTGAGCGTTTTGATGATTAAAAAAAAGTTTTTCTAACTCTTCATTGTCAAATGGTGAGATATTTTCTTCTACTAAAGTTTTGATTTCATCAGTATTAAAAATATCATCTATTGAAGGTTTTATTTGATTTAGATTTAAATGTAGTTGTTTCATATTTTTACCTTTAAATTAGATTATATCTGATTCCAAACAGCAATTCAAACTTTGCACTTAATTATTTTATAGCATATAAAAAGAGGTTGCAAAGCTTTTATAAAAGTATCAAGAGTCATCAAGAAAACAACTGAATTGTAGCTAATTCTACAATTCAATTATCTAGCTGGTAACTAAACTTCTCTCTTATTTATACATCTGAATATTAATAATCTTTAATCCACCTTCATGTGGATGAGATACATAAGCAAAATTTCCAGATATAGAGATATTCCATGCACCACCTGCAATATCTATAGTCTCTTGTAATATTGGTGAAGTAGGAGTAGAAATATCAATCACTTTTAATCCAAATTCACCCACTATAAAAGCATAATCTCCTGAGATAGCTATATCTTCAATATGATTTGAGATACTAAGAGAGCCTTTTACTGTTGGTGAAGTTGGATTTGAGATATCATATATTTTAAATACTTGTTCAGAGTTAACAATATAGGCATAGTTTCCTGAGATAGCTATATCTTCAGCATATTCAAGAGTTTTAATAAGTGTTGGAGAAGTTGGATTTGAGATATCTATTATCTGTAGTCCTATATAAGCATAATTTCCAATAAGAGCGATATCAGCTCCATTTGAATTAGGTAAAGACCCTTTTAGAGTTGGCAAACTAGGATTAGAGATATCAATTATTTGCAATCCTGCCCAATTATCAGCAAGATAAGCATAATCCCCTGATATTACAATATTTACATCACCACCTGATGTGAAATATGTTGATTTTAATATTGGTGTACTAGGATTTGATATATCAATTATTTGTAGTCTAGCATCGTTATCAACCATATAAGCATAATTGCCTGATGCTGTTACAGTTCGTGCATTACTTTGAAAATCACCCCTTGATATTGGCTTTATTGGGCTAGTAATATCAAGAATACTCAACCCTGATAAACTATCAGCCAGATAGATAAAATCCCCACTGATACTAAGAGCATTAACCATTGCAAAAACATCATTATCACTATATATAATCTGTGCACCTGATGGATAAGCTTCAACTTCAACATCAAAGCTCATATCAGTTTCTAGTTTAAACCCTGTAGCACTTTGTAAATTTTTATTTAGTGTAACTGTGTATGCTCCAGTTGTAAAATTTAGGGATGGTTGAAAAATAAAAATATTTTTATCTGAGTTATAAACTGTATCACCTAATACTGCACCCGTTGTGCTAGTTACTTTTATGGTATCTGTTGTTATTGAAGAGCTATTTAACTCTGTTGTCATTGGGATAGATATATTTAAATCTACATAATAATCTTTCGCAACAATTCGAGATGAATAAGGGATATCTACTATTTTATAAAAATCTATATCACCTTGCTGAATATATGCCACAGCTTCACCCTCAAAAAGTGACAATCTTGTTGCAGAAGATTCATTGTTATCTGGTTCATTGGCAGTTACATCTGTAAATCCATTCATTTTTGTTGTATCTGCTTCAACTCCACTTGATATCATATAAACATCTTCATCATTAATATCAGAAGCCGAGATTAAAACATCATACTCATCTGTTTGGACTAGTGGTACTCTTACATAATTGTTGGAACTAGAACTGCTAAACTCAACATTTATTATCTCTCTACCTGGAGCAACAAGATAACCATTTAACTCTTTTGTATTAGAGTTAAAATAAAGATTATGATGGGAATACTGACTGAGTTTAAGTGTGGTGTAGTCATTCCATGTAAGGGAATTAAAGTTATCATTAATAGTAATATTTATTTTAATATCTTTATCTTCTACTGGTCGCTTAAATGAGAAACTGCTCTCATACGATTTACACTCACCTGAACTAAAAGGGACAGCAGAACCATCATAGTCGCTAGTAAAATCTCTTAGAATATCACTAGCATTAATATCTAACTCAAATGAAACACCTGAAATACTCTCTGTACCGATATTACAAATCTTCAATGTTTTAGTATAAGATATCTCACTCTCACCATCGTTATATCCAAAATATTTCCAATCATTACCATTTTCAATATAAGACTTAAAATTATAAGGCTTATCTGTAACAGTCAAAATACCTAAATCTGTCTCTTGCCCAACTACATTAACTGTAAATTTTGCACTATTGTTAAGGTCTTTAAGAGTTATTTCAGTCGCTCCTGTTGGCATAGTAAGATCACTATTTTTAGGAATAATAATCCTTCCACCTGTTAAGTTAGGATTAGCAACATAAAGTGTACCATTTAAAATTTTACCTACTTTACTTGCATCATCCGTTATCTCTATTTTAACACTCACCTCTTTGTTTTGTTTAATATTTTTTAAGATTATATTCATATTTCCTATAGAAGAGGAGCGTTTACGAGATATAGCTAATGAGGATGCACTAGAGATAGTAGCTAGTTCACCGTTAAGTTTTACATCGGCTATACCTGCTCGAATAAGGTAACGAGAACCAACTTTAATGAGATTCTCATCAATAAGTTCATACTCTTTAAAATAGGTATGAATATCAATATTTATGATCTCTGAAGTATCTACATAAGCCCAGCGCCCATAAAGGGTAGAATCTGTAAAATTTCCACCTCTTACACATAGAGCTAAATAACCATCATTTTTATCACTATCCTCAATAGTAGCAGTTCCAAAGTTTATTAATAATCTACGATTCTCAGACCAATCATCAGAACCTTGCATTATGCTACTACTCCAATAATGAAAAGGAAGAATGTTTTCAAACCCATCAACTACTGTACCTTTGGATTCAGTAGGAGTTTTTGATGAATCTACTATTGTTGATAAAAGTTCAATTGAGGGTAGGAACCAATCTGATTTTTCGGCATAGGTGAGATTTTCACAATAGCTAATAGATTCTTGCCAGTTGCGATTTGTATAATTATAATTATCATCATATTCAGAAAAATCCTGCCACTCAAATTTTGTAACTGAATCAATAACTGTTTTTTCTGTAGTTATTTGATCATCTGTCGAGTTGTCTTCACCACCACCATCGCCACCACTACATCCATTAAATAGTAAGACTGACATCAACAGTAAAGTCAATATATTAAGCGTAACTCTTTTCATAAAAAAATCCTTCTACAATATAGTTATTAATACTTTATCATAAACAAGATTAAAATGTTTTAAGCTATTTTAAAAATAATATCTTTGATTTTATTCCCAAGTAAGTGGTAAAAAGCAGATATCAGCTCTATGTGATGAACTCAATGAAGAGAATAGATTTACAAGCTATTACAAGATTCTATACAACAATAGGCAATAGAATCTTAAACCCTATCCCTTTCTCTTTTATACCCTTAATAATTTCAATTGTACCCTTATGTTGCGTTACAAAATAGTGAGCATTGTAAAGACCTAGTCCTGTTCCCTTGAACATTTTTTGCTCAAGATGTGTATCATACTTATCAAATATAGTTTTTCTTTTCTTTTTTTCTATGCCAATACCATCATCTTTTATAACTATAATAATGTTATTTTTTTTGGCTTTAACACTAAATATTATATTACCACCTGATGGTGTAAATTTAATCGCATTGGAGATTATGTTGTTAATGACATGGTATTGCAAAGAATCAAAGTCACAAGAAACAGATGGTAGATTTTCTTCAACATCTACAGAAAAGTTTATATTCTTCATTTTAATTTCGTATTTAAAAGTTTTTTGAATTGAACTCATCTCTTCATTCAGATTCTTAATATATTTACAATCAATTACATTCTTTCCAGCTTCCATTTTAGACATTGTTAAAATATTATCAATCAATTTCAAAATAGATTTTGAAGCTTTCATTCCACCTTTAAGGAGCTGAGTTTTTTCCTCATCTGTTAAATCATCTTCGCCAAGTAGCTCAAAAGCACCAAATACTGCAGTTAATGGAGATTTTAAATCATGTGTTACGAGTGCCAATATATTGTTAGATTCACTATCTTTATTATTCATATTTTTAGAGTCCTTATCTAATCAAATTATAAAATAATAAGATAATTAAATTTCAGATTAGTTACATAATCTATTTACAAGCAAGAGCTAGATTCTATACTCCATATAGTTTCTAAAAAGTGGAGATGTTACCCCTTTAGTTATAAATAGTGTCTATCTTATAGTTTCAGTATCTCAATGAAAGTATCCGCCATCATCTCATACCCTTTTTCATTTGGGTGAACATAATCACTCTTTAGAGAGCGATGTAATTGTATATGTGTTAAAACTTCATCTTCAAACATTACATTGGTTTCATCTGCCACTTCACTATAAATATCTTGTGTTGTAAAACTCAATATATTAAAATCAGGTACACCTACAAGTAGCACCTCAGCTCCACTTTGTTTAATAAGTTTTATCATTGAAAGTAGATTCTTCTTCAGCTCTTGTGATGGAAGCTTTTGAAGTATATCATTACCACCATGGCATAGAATCACCAAATCTGGTTTCTTTTCTAAAAGCTTAGGAAGACGAAGCAATCCCTCAGATGACAACTCCCCATTTACACCTGCATTGATAACTTTCAAAGCTGTTTTTTTCTCTATCTGTTTAGGATAACTATACTCATACCCTGCTCCATAACCATAAGTTAAACTATCACCAAATGCCAATATCACACTACCCTCTTTTAAAACAACTTCATTAGAGATATCTCTATTCTCTTTTATTATGACAATTATTGCAATAAGTGTAAACATAACTATTGCGATTAATATAGTTTTACTCATTTAATAATCCTCTATTTTGTTCCCACGATTTCGTGGTAACTTATACTTTAAGTTTATGTAATTCTCTTACGCATCCCCACAATATTGTGGGGACGAGAAATAAATAAATACCCTTTATAATTGATTTTAAAAATGAGATATTACTTTTTTCAAAAATTGGACTTTAGTCCAATCATAGTCTAGAACTAGATTCTATACTATATCTCTCTAAAATAGTTTTCTCAATCTCAAGAGCTTTTTTTCTCTCAACTGCAACTTTTATCCCATCCTTATTTTCAAACACAAGATATTCACCTTTGAAATTTTTAACAATCTCCATAAACTCTTTAAAATTTTTAAACTCTTTATCGTTAACCTTATCTACTATCCAGTATGCGAAGTTATGATCGCCTCTACTTATCTTTGATGCCAACACTTTGAGTAAAACAACAACTTCTTCTTTCTCTTTCGTAGCCCACTGAGAGGCTGACTTTCTAAGTTGCAAAAGGGTAGCATTTGTACTCATCAGTAAATTTCTAGTCAGTGGTACAAAAGTATATCCACCATAGATAAAATACTTTGGCATCACATCATAAAAAACAGTATTGACAAGCAGATCATCATCTGCAATATTTGTCATCTCTATATCTATCTCTATTTTTTTACCATCTCTGAGTATCCCCATAGTTATAGATTCACCCAACTGTTTCGTATCTATGAAATATTTATACGATGTGTATTGATTATGTCTATACTCTATTGTCCCATCATTCTCGATTCTATTGCCACAAATAGAGATAATAACATCACCTTTTTTTAACATCTGTTTTGCTGTAGATGTCTCAGATATATCTATAAGTAGTACTCCTGTAGTATCTTTATCCATCTTATACACATTTCTAAGTGCTTCACTGTTTAACCTCTCTGTACTAATTCCTAGATGTGGAAATCCATCATACTTTTTATCTTTTATATCATCTAAAAAATGCTTTATAATCTCAACAGGAACTAAATAACCAATATTTTGAGACTTAGTAATCTGTTGCATCACAACACCCACAATTTTTCCATCACTAATAGCAGGTCCACCACTATTTCCAGGATTGACAGCTGCGTCGATTTGTATGGAAAGAAATATCTCTTTAGAGTGTGCATACCTTGTATGTTCTATCCTTGATACAACTCCATTGGTTACACTTAAACTATGTCCACCCATTGGGAATCCATAGAGAGTAACTTCTTGTTGTATATCTGGCAATCCA
>Ga0114922_10004124_pt1 | contig 13500 bp, 8 predicted proteins | sample AartaG_FD_100975 | JGI IMG/M metagenome (GOLD analysis project Ga0114922, IMG submission 100975) | Deep subsurface microbial communities from Aarhus Bay to uncover new lineages of life (NeLLi) - Aarhus_00045 metaG | ecosystem: Environmental > Aquatic > Marine > Oceanic > Sediment | place: Aarhus... | reverse complement strand
GTCTTTATCGAGGCCACTGGTTGGCGGATACCACGAGCCGAAGGGGAAAACCTGGCGAAAACGGAATTCGATTGGAATCCCAAAACGAAAACATTCCCACCCGGCATGGAAAATCACCCCGTACTGAATGTCTCCTGGGAGGACGCGATTGCTTATTGCGCCTGGGCAGGCCGTCGTTTGCCGACCGAGGCCGAGTGGGAGCGCGCCGCGCGTGGCGGACAAACCGAGCGGATGTATCCCTGGGGTAACCGCAGGCCGAGTGACAAGCAGGCGTGTTACAACACCGGATTGAAAGGGGGACCGCGCGAAGTCGACGATGCCGAGCCCAATGCCTACGGCCTCCTGCACGTGGTTGGAAACGCGGCCGAGTGGTGCGCGGATTGGTTTGAGCCCAACCTTTATCGCGCGGCAGGCACTCGCAAGGACTTCAAGGGGCCCGCCGCCGGATCAGGCCGCTCCTACCGCGGCGGACACTGGCTCAGCGGCGAGATCGACATCCAGATCGCGGAGCGGGGCGGTCTCTCTCCGGAAGCGAGGAATCCCTATGTCGGCTTCCGTTGCGCCGCGGACCTGCCGGAAGATCAGAAAAAGTAAACTGATAGTCTCCATTGTGTTAAATTGCCGGTATGCGCCGGGTTTCCTGCATTGGCTATACCTTGCGCATCGTTTTTTCCTAAGCATTTCACCCTTAGAATTGCTGAATTTCCATCAGCGGGGGGAATTGAAATGAAGTTAATAGCTGTCGCAGCTCTCATCGTAATGGCGCTGGGATTATCGCAAACGAGCGGGGCCGTCGGGAAGAATGATCCGCAGCAGGTCTCACGTCCGCGCGCCCGGACGCTAGGCCTCAGTTTCGGAGTCCTGCCGACCGGTCCACTCAATCTGATCACCGACGTCCAGGGAGTGAAGGTAGGCCACTTTACCCTCATCGAGGGCGAATCGCTGCGCACAGGCATCACGGCCGTCCTCCCGCACGGCGGCAACATGTTTCTCGAAAAGGTCCCCGGCGCTGTTGCTGTAGGCAACGGTTTTGGCAAGCTGGCCGGTTCGACGCAAGTGAACGAGTTAGGGCAAATCGAAACTCCGATCCTGCTGACCAATACTCTCAGCGTCCCACAGGTCGCCGACGGGCTGATTGAGTACATGCTCTCCCTGCCCGGACTAGAAGATGTTCGCTCGATCAATCCTCTGGTCGCCGAGACCAATGATGGCTGGCTCAATGACATTCGCCGGCGGCCATTCGGCCCGGATCATGTCAGAGCCGCAGTAGAGGCGGCCGGAGCCGGGCGTTTCGAAACCGGCTGTGTCGGCGCGGGGACCGGAACAATCTGTTTCGGTTTCAAGGGTGGGATCGGCTCGGCATCGCGAAAACTACCTGAGTCGCTCGGTGGTTGGACGGTCGGCGTGCTGGTGCAGACCAACTTCGGCGGAGTCCTGACGATCAATGGCGTCCAGGTAGGAAAACTCTTGGGGAAATATCCTTACAGGGAACAGGTGGAGAAAGACCCTGGCGGGTCGATTATTATGGTTGTTGCCACCGACGCACCGCTGACTCACCGCAATCTCCGGCGGCTTGCAGACAGGGCGCTCCTGGGGATGGCCAGGACCGGGGGCTATGGCAGCAACGGCTCAGGCGATTACGTGATCGCTTTTTCCACCCATGCAGGATGTCGGATTCGCAGCGGCGGCGAGTTGCTCGTTGAGCGGCCGGTGCTGGACAACAACGCCATGTCACCGCTGTTCCTGGCTACTGTTGAGGCGACCGAGGAGGCGATCATCGACAGCCTGTTCACGGCGACCTTGACGATGGGCAGGGAAGGCCGCGTCATTGAGGCCTTGCCGATGGATGAAGTCCTAGACCTGCCGGGCACTAAAGTTAAATAATATGTCATATAACATGTTATGATGTTAAAATAACCACGAGTAATATGTAGTATGACATATTAATCTTCGTATGTGATTTCTTCGTAACCACGGGGGACGCGGTAGACGAACAGGTTTTCGTCGACATCGGCGTTACGGCGTAGGTTGAAGAACTCCAGCGTCATTTCGATCTGGTCGCGCTGCTGAACGAGAATCTTGACGACCGGCGCCGGTTGATCAACATCGATCCACAGGTCCATACAGCGGATTAGTGAGTCAGCCTGGGTGTCACCCTCTTTCGGAATGCAACGCAAATGGTAAGCGGGTCCGGACCTCAACTCCTCGATACCGGCAAGCTCGATATCGTGAAACTGCCGCAATTCTTCCGCTCCGCCGGTCAGTGCTATTCCGCCGGTTCGTCTCTTAATGGTTTCCAGCTTTATCTTGTCGACTGCCTTGACGTTGTGGCGGATGCGCCAGCCGTAATCTCCGTTGCTGAACATCTCCTCGACCACTTTACCGTCGACCTCGAGAACCCAGCGGTAACGCGCCGACTTCAGGTAGTAAAATGTGCCGTTGAAAATGGTTTCGTCACCGAATTCATCCTCCTCGATCTGCCTGTAGGAGGTAATCAGGGAATTCAGCTGCGAGCTGGCTTCCGACAACCTATGCAGGATTTCATCGACCGAGGGCTGCTGCTCCTGCACCGGGGACCAGGCAGTTGCCAGAACTGCGAGGAACAACGCCGGGATCAGCACGAAGTTCGGCACTGCGCTCATCGCAGTCCCCTTGGGATAATGCGGTAATGGCGCGGCCCCATCTCCTCGTCGCGGATCAGGTCGGTATCCCTGCCGAAGCGCTCACTGATGTATTCGCGTAGCACATCGAACTCGGGGACCGGCTTGCCTTCCTCCCAGGTAAGGAAAAGGCTGGTGTTGTAACGGTGCAGCGAGATCGCCGCTCCCTCTCCGAGGTCGACGGCCTCGCCAACGATGAACCAGCCGTTGGAGTTGGTCGGGATGAATATCAAAGCGGCGATGTAGGTCAAGCAGAGGAATTCATGCTGCCATGTCCCTCGCCGGTAATCCCAGGCGATGATCTTGGCGATGACCTTCAGCAGGAACATCTCAAACCTCAGGCGTCGTGGTCGATAACCGCGCCGTCGCGCATCACGATCCGCCTGTCAGCGACCGCGGCGGCCTCGTGGTTATGAGTGATCATCATGATCGTCTGGCCCAGGGTGTCGTTCAGCTTCTTCATCAGGCCAAGCACCCGCTCGCTGTTCTCGCTGTCAAGGTTGCCGGTCGGCTCGTCGGCCAGCAGGATCGAGGGCCGGGAGATGAGCGCGCGGGCGATCGCCACGCGCTGTTGCTCACCCTGCGACATTTGCAGAGGCCTGCTGTTCATTTTGTGGCTGAGGCCGACGAGTTCCATCATCTCGCGAACTTTCTCTTCCGAGCCGTCGTCACGCAGGGTGCCGGCGACCTTCAACGGCAGGCGGATGTTGTCCCCGGCACTGAGGATGTTGAAGAGGTTGAAGCGCTGGAAGACGAAGCCAATCTTCTCGCGGCGGAAGCGCGTGCGGCGGCCGTCGCGAGAGTGAGCCATGTCGACACCGTCGACAGTCACGCCGCCGCTCGTTGGCGTGGCGAGTCCGCCGATAATGTGCAACAGAGTCGACTTGCCGCAACCCGAGGGGCCTAGCACCGCAACGAATTCACCGCGATTGACAGTCAGGCTGATGCCGCGCAGGGCCTGCACTTCTACCTCGCCCATATGATAGGTCTTGGTGACGTCGTCAACGATGATCAGTTTGTCGTTGTCCTTGCTGCTCATTGCTTACTCGTAGGAGAGTGCGACGACCGGGTCCAGCCTGCTGGCTCGGGATGCAGGATACAGCGTTCCGAGCATAGCCGCCACAAACGCTATGGTTGCGCTGATTATCATCCAGTCGGGCGTCATTTCCATCTCAAGCAAGGGGAAGAGATTCTTTATCAGTAGCAGCCCGCCGTATGTCAACAGGTATCCGATGACGATTCCTATCACCGTGATCAGCAACGCTTCCTTGACGATTTCCTGGACAATAAATCTTCTTGTCGCGCCGAGGCTTTTAAGGATGCCGATTTCACGGGTTCGCTCGATGATCGAGTTATACATCGAGAGTAGTATGACGGCGAAGCAGATCACGGCGCAGATACCGATCATCGCGATGGTGAACTCCTTCAGCCCCAGCGCGCTGCTGATGAAGGCGCTGAACAGATCGTTGATATTTCTGACTGCCCAGCTATCGCCTAGATCGGTCTTCAGCCGAGACACGACCTCAGAAACCTCGTTGCGGTCTTTCGCGCTGACGTAGAAGAGTGTGGCGACACCCTGGCGACCAGGTCGGGATATCTGCGTAAGAATGTCTCTGCGGACGAAGATGCGCGCCCCGAGCGCCTCTTTAATGATGCCGACCACCTTCCAATCGAATCCCAGCATCTCCACGGTATCGTTCAGCTTGATTTTATTGGCTAGCGCCATTTGGCGATCGATGATTAACTCGGGCTGGTCTGCTTCTCCTTCCGCGAAAGGCCCTCCGGAGATGAATTCGAAGCCGGCCCCGACATTGTCGTACTCCTCGAAATCGATACCGTAGACATAGTTGAACTGGCGTATGCGCTCCACCCCCTTGGGATTGAGATACGAGGTCGACTCGATCAGCACAGGTGTCGCAATCGCGACGCCATCGACCGCGCGGATTTTCTCGGCGTAGCGATCGTTAACCAGCTCGTTTGGGTAGAAGGCGCCGAAGCTGTCTTTGCTGACCATGATATCAGCGCCAATGTAAGCGATTCTGTTAGCAAGGTCCCTGATGTTGCCGTTGATCAGACCCACGGCTACCATCAGCAGCGACACGCTGAGGGCGATGCCGAAAATCGACACAAAACTCCTGGTCTTGCGTGATAGCAGATTTGCTTTAACTAGGTTCGGCAACTTCTCTTCTCTCGTCCAGGTCTTCTACCGTGAATCCTGCTGGAACCTGATATCTGAACAGTTCCTGGTCACTGTCCGGGTTAAGTTTGACTTCATCGAGATCAAGCCTGAGGCTGAGTTCCTCCCAGTGCCGCTCGATTCGGTACAGGGTAGGTAGCTCCACGCCGTCAACATCCCGGTATCGGTAAAGGTATGCATCGGTCACTACCTCGCCGCCTTCACCAAAAACCTGATGTCGCACTACGCGCAGAGACTCCCTTTCGAATTCGATTCTCCGGTGGATTAACAACTTTCCGCCGGCTGAATCGTCTAACAGAGTGATTATATAGCGGTTTGGAAATGTAGCGCAAACTGCTCGATATTTTTTCAGATCGTCCAACAACAACGCTTCGGCCAGAACTGCAGGATTGAGGCCGTGCCAGATCTCCTCTTTTCCTTCCAGCTTGGGTGTGGATCGCACGGCACCTGTGTATACTTTCTTTTCGCTGGGCACTTCCGCCCAGAATCGCACCCCGTCGGATCTTAGGACGAAGACTGTGCCGATGAGGCGCGCTGATCCGCGCATGTAAACGCTGTTGGGCTTGGCGAAAAGGAATCGGATGTCGGCGCCGCGATAATTCCTGCGCGAATATGTAAAGCGGTACTCGATTTTGCCGCGGGCCTGGAGTCCGGCTATTGCCTCGTTCCGCTCGGCCAGCCGTGAAAGCAATTCTTCGGGAGTTGCGCTGAGATAAACTTTCCTCGGTTGTTCTCTGTCGGGAACCACTTTCGGAGGGCAGCTGGTGATGAATACAGCTGTAGAGGCGACCAGTGCCGCGGCAAGAATGCTCAATCTGTTCACTTATAGTCACCTCTGCGCCGACAGGGCGGGGATTTTAGAACGGCTCCGGGTAGGTGTCAAGGGAACAGAGGAAGTGTGGCAGTCGTGACACATTATAATAACAGCCGGTCCCTTCCAGCCGGCCAATCTCCAGCTGTTGTGCACGGGTGACAGACGGCACAGGTATTGCACTTTACTCAGCACAGCCCAGGCAAATCTGTTGACGGTCCGTATGGGCCGTGCAAATATGAATTGCTTAAACAAAGGATATCAAATGAAGTTTCGGCCGGTCCTGATTAACGGCGTCGACCTGCTGATCCTGCTCATTGCTGTCGGCACCCTCGTGCTTATCGGCGTGCTCCTTACGATTGAGGATGTGGAGCTTTTTCTCACCTCGAATCAGGGATCAGGCCTTGAGGGAGAGGCGATAACAACGTCCAGGAGCGCAACCTTCGATTTGAGACGCACCAGAGGGGTCGGGCTGCAGGCATTCAGTGAAGACGCCGCTCCTGATCCGTCTGGCAGCTCCGACCTTTCCAGCGAAATTCGTGATATCAGAATTCTCGTGAGCGCTCGCGACACGCGCGACATCATTCTCCATGAGGGATTCCTTTACGTCGCCACCGAAGGCGGGCTGCTTGTTTACCGGCCGAACGGGGCGCTCGCCGGCCATTACACCCACATCAACGGACTCCCCTGCAATCGCCTGACCTGCTTCGCTTCATGGCGTGGATCGCTCTGGATCGGTAGTGAAAACGGACTGGTAAGGCTGCATGACGGAGCCGTGACGACTTACTTACCGGGTGTCGAGGACGGAGAGAGGGTAACCGCGCTGTTGCCCGAGGGCGAGAGGTTGCTGGTCGGAACCTACGGCGCCGGTCTCCTAAGTTTCGACGGGACCGAATTCAAGAGCGATTTTGGGCGGCTGCCGGGCGCTGACTTCGACCGCGTCACCGTGCTGGCGGAGTGGCGTGGACAAATTGCCGTCGGCAGCTTCGAGCGAGGGCTTTTCATCCAACGCGGAGCGGCCTTTGTGCGCATCACCCCAGAGCATGGCTTGCCTGATGAGAGGATCTCCGGTCTACATGCTGGAGAGGATCTGCTGGTTGCCACGGTCACTGGCGTCTGCATCGTCGATGAACGGCTCGATGTCACTCCATGGTCGCGCAAGACGATGGCCGCAGCGATTTTGCGGACGAAGGGATCGACTCTTGTCGGCACGCTTGACGGCCGTTTTGAGAGCTACAACGCCGGTAGGAGAAGGGAATCGATCACGCTCGGAACCCGCGAGAATCCCGTCCTCGTCAACCGCCTCGCGGCGGTCGATAACCGCAATTGGTTGTTAACCAGTATTGGACTGCACGAGATTACACCGGACGGTCTGCAACCTTTTGGTGAGCGCCCGCAGGTCGAGCTTAGCGCCAATTTCATCGCATCGATGGTTTTCGACCAGACCGGCAAGCTCTGGATAGGTTATTTCGACTCGGGTATCGAGCTTCTTTCTCCCGATTTCGCTCCGGGCGGTCGCTACGACGACGAAGCTTGCCGCACCGTCAAATCTCTCTTCTTTGACGAGAAAGAGGGCGCGGTCTATGTCGGCAGCAGCAAGGGTTTGACTCGTATCGGTCAAGACGGCGCCCGCACCAGCTGGACGATGAAGTCGGGCCTCATCAGTAACGAGGTAAATCACGTCCGGCGGTGGGGTGAAGAGATTGTCGCCGCCACCGGCGGCGGGCTGTCTTTCATCCGCGGCCGGGAAGTGCGCAGCATCTACGCCTTCCATGGTCTGGTTAATAATAAAGTGTTCACTCTGCTGCCGGAGGGCGAGCGTCTGATCGCCGGGACTCTGGGTGGCATAAGCATTCTCGAGGGGCACAACGTAATCGGAGCGATAACGCCGGAAAATTCGGCGCTGCCGATTCACTGGATAACGGCGCTATACGACGTCGACGGTTCCCTGCTCGTCGGTACCTACGGTGAAGGATTCGCACTTCGCCGCCCCGACGGAACCTGGGAGGAGTTGCCCCGGGCTGCGAACGGATTCGAGGTCAATCCCAACGCAGTAACCGGCTTCGGTGATCTGTTGCTTGCCGGAACCCTGGATAGAGGTCTTGCCGTATTCCACAGGAAAGAAGGCAGGTGGCGATTCTTGAGGCGCGGTCTCGGCTCTCCGAATGTCACTGCTCTGGCGCAGGACGAGCGCCGCCTGTTCATAGGCACTGATAACGGCATCGTCGTTATAGACAAGAAAACCCTGCTGTAAAGGGAGACGAAATGAAAGGGAAAGCGGTCATAATTTTCGCCCTGGCGGCTATTCTGGCCTGCAGCGCGATTGCTGCGGCGGACGCAGGGGTAATCATTCCAAAAAACATCAAGGACACGCCTGATCCCTCGATCCTCTCGCTGCAGCGCATGAGAGTTGACATCCGGATTGACGGGCAGTACGCGAAAGTCAAGGTGCTGCAAATCTTCCGAAACCACATCGAGCGGGATATCGAGGGGAGGTACCTGTTCACGCTGCCGGACGGCTCGCAGGTGTCGGAATTCGCTATCTGGGAGGACAGCGTCCGCATCCCGGGTGTGATCGTCGAGCGCCAACGCGCCCGTGAGATCTACGAGGAACTTACCTGGATGAAGATCGATCCGGGGCTGATGGAAACCGCCCGCGCCGAGACTCCGAACCTGTTCAGCGTCGAGATCTTTCCGATACCGGCGTTCGGGACCAAGCGTGTGGAGATCGAGTACACCGCGAACCTGGAGGTTGCGTCTCTGCGAAGCTTCTTCAGCTTCCCCCTCAAGCCGACGATTTACGGTAAACAGTCCTGTGCCGATTTTATGGTTAGACTCGATATGAGCAGCGACTTCCCCATCAGGAATTTCAAGCAGGCGGGCGAGACGATGCGGCTGGAGTACGGCCGGCAAGGCGCGCACCGGGTCAGGGGTGCTTACGCCGCTCGCGAAATCGAGTTCACCGAGGACTTCGCTTTCGAGTACGAAATCGACATCGCCGAAAGCCTGCTCTCCTTCCAGACCTACCGCGATACCGAGGCTGTCGAGGATCTCGGCCCCTTCGGGGGTGGCAAAACTCTGGTTGACGAGGCGGGCTATTTCGCGGCATCGGTCGTCTATGACCTCAACAGCGGGGCTACTACGGGACGCGACCTGCCTCCCAAGGATGTTGTCCTGCTGGTGGATACCAGTCTCTCGATGCAATGGGACAAGCTCGAGAAGAGCTACGAAGCAGTTGAGTTTTTTCTCAGGAATCTACCTGATAAAGACCGCTTCGGCTTGGTCAGCTTCAATCAAGAGATCGATACTTACGCACCCGAGCTTCGGACGGCAACCCCCGAGGAAGTGTCGTCGGCGCTCGATTTCTTCCGCAGCGGCTACATGATGGGAGGCACTGACATCGCGGGGGCAGTCGAGGCTGTGCTGCAGATGTTCAGAGGCGAGACCGGTAATCGCGACCGCTACGTTGTGCTGATCACCGATGGCGCTCCTACGCTGAAAGAGTTGAACTACGCCCGCATCGCCGAGCGCGTGAGGCAGGCCAACAGCGGGGCACGCGCCAAGTTCATGGTCTTCGGCATCGGCGGCGACGTGAACGAATCGCTGCTGCGCACGCTGGCCGACGGCAGCGGCGGCTACTACGTCTCCGCGAGCGAAACCGAGGATATCGACTTCAAGCTTCGCACTTTCCTCGACAAGCTCGGTGAGAAGGTGATCACCGGAATCGGCATCCTCTTCCGCGACATGGAAAACATCGACTGCGTATACCCCGCAGGCGAGCAGCGCACTTATGACCGCTCGCTATTCTCTTTCATCGGGCGCTATCGCGAACCGCGTGAGCGGGAAACAGCGAGTGTAAAAGCGGAAGCGGGCGGCGTAGGCATTAACCTTGAGAATGAAGTTGCGCTGCCGGAGAAGGACACCGAGCACGAGATGCTGCCACGGCGCTGGGCCAAGCTGCGGGTCGACCACCTGCTGCACCGTATCGACATGGCCGAGGAAGGGGAGGACGTCGAGCCTCTCATCGAGGAAGTGATAGCGCTGGCCAAGCGCTACAAGCTCGTGACGCCATATACCTCTTTCCTTGCTGCTCCGCGCGCTCTGCTGCGGCCGAGGGCGATCAAGCCGGGCGACCCGATCCTGCGCGTGCGCACACACGAGTCGATCACCGCGGTTGTCGCAGCCTTCCCATTCGGATTGACCAAGCCGCTCCATTACATCGCCGACGAGGACGTTTGGGAGGCCCGATTCCTCGCACCAAAATGGATGAATGACGGCACCTACCACTGCACACTGCTTCTGACCGACACCGACGGAAATCTCTACGAGGAAGACAAGAGTTTCGTGATCGACAGCAAGCCGCCCACGGTGCATGTACGGAGCGACAAGGAGCGCTATCTGCCGGGCGAGCGTGTAATCGTAACGATAAATGCCGATCGAGACACGAGGCGCCTGCAGGTGCGGATTGGTACGTTGTTACCGGCCGAAGCGCGTTATCGAACCAGACTGGGTGCCAGCCGGGCGGAGGTGCTGCTCCCGCCCGATCTACCGGCGGGGACCTACACGCTGCGAGTGACAGCCGTCGATTTTGCCAGGAATACGACGGTGGTCGAGATCCCACTGGAAGTTACGGCGCGCTGAGGCGGAGGTGAGACGATGAGACATTACGCGATAATCGCAATTATGATTGGCGCAGCCGCCGCGGCTGCACTGCTGCTCACCGGCGACTCGTCGAGCCTCCCGCTGCCAGCCGAGTCGGTGCTTGATGATCCGGTGCTGCAGGCGATCGACGAGGCGATGTTCACCAAGGTGCCGTTGCTCGATACGCAAGTGGATTTTCCACGGCTGGCGGTGGAAACGGAGCGCAAGTTGAATCAATTCGCCGCTGGTGAGGCTCCCGATCCGCGCTTCCTTGCTGCGCTTGCTGAAGTTCAGGTTTCGCTCTCAAAGTTTGACGAAGCCGAACGAACAATGCAGCGTCTGGCCGAGACCCATTCCGACAAGCAGGAAGGTTTTAGAAGGCTGGCGGCGTATTATCACACCCGCCTGAAAATCTCCGAGGAGGTCGAAACGCTCAGGCGCCTGGCTCCTTTGCAGGAACCCGGCGATCGCGTTGCCACATACGATGCGATTATTTCGTTGCTCGATGATTATCTCCTCAACGCTGTCGACCGTGAGTCGATCCTGCGGGCGAAAATCGAGGTCCAGCCCGACAAGCCGGGGCATTTGGAATCGCTGATCGAGTACTTGCTCGAGCGCGGAAGACGAAGCGAGGCGCTCGCTGAGGCGGAATCCGCTCTCAAACGGTACGAGGAGCGGCGCCGGGCCTTCCTTGCCCTCAAAGCAAGGATATTCCGTGAAGACGGCAAGGAGGAAGAAGCTTTGGCCGTATATAACTTCACCTTCGATCCCGTCGACGATATGGATGTATTCAACGACTACATGGGATTGTTGCGTGAGCTTGACCGCTACACTGAGTATGAGCGTTCTTTAAGACGGCGCTACCGTCTGGGACAGCTCGACGATCGCGGGCGGAGCGAGCATTTTCTACTGATGCGCAGCCGACGCCGCTTCGACGAGGCCATGAAAGCCTTGGACAAGTGGATCGAGAAATCCGGCCGCCTGAGCGTTGAAGAGTTGTCGAAGTTCGCCGGGGCGTACGAAGCTATCGGCGTGACAGAGCGGGCCTGGCGCCTGAGCTACACCCATTTTGTCGTTGCCGGGAGTCCCGCTGAAAAGAAAGAGGCCCTGGGCAAACTCTTCGACTTGACATGGGAGTTAAGCGGAGCCGAGAAAAATCTCACCGGAAGGAGCGCTGGATCATATCTCGGATCGGGCTACTTTGATACCTCGCCGGGCGTTGTCGGCGGCCTTCTATCGCTCATCTATAACACTCAGGACGTCGACGAGAAGCTCAGAGATCTTGAACGGGTATCTCGCGACTTCGAGAACCGCAAACTGCTGATGCGGATCTTCGAACAGTACAAAGCCGAAAATCTGAACTCTCCCGCGCTGGCGAAAATGTATGCGCGTGTGGTTCTTATGTTCGACGAGTACAACTGGCCCCGCACAGCCTTGAGATACGCCGCGGAATTCATGCAGGCGTTTCCCGAAGACGAAAACTATTATACGGTCGCTAATGCTGCGATAACCGCGCACAAGCGCATGGGTGCGCAGAACAATGAGCGCGATCTCTACCGTGAGCTGATCCGCCGTGCTGATCGACGCGGCGAGCGCGACAACTACTTCAAGTACTTGTCAAACCTCGTATCGTCCTTCGTGTCAAAGCGCGACTACACCGGCGCGATCACCGCCTATTGGAACGAAATCAACGCCAATCCGCAGGACGAACAGCTTTATCAACGTCTGCTCGAGTTCCTAGGCCGGTACCGGATTTACGACGAGGAGTTGAAGGTTTACCAGCGCGCCATCGAAGAGTTCGGCAAGAAGGATTATTACAATAAGCTGGCGAGATGGTACATCCGCCAACGCCGCAACAGCGATCTGCAGGACCTGACCCGCAGGATCGCCGACATCTTCGAGGAGAGCGAGCTCGCGAAATTCTTCGGCGACTTCGTCAAGACGGGCCGCGACGTCGGGAATCCAGACTCCGTTTTTTACCGGACGATGTTCGAGTACGCCAACAGGCGCTTCCCGCGCAACATGAGGTTTGTCAGCGGCCTGCTCGATTTCTACAGCCGCTACAAGCTCTGGCCTGAATTCGATGATTTCAGTAAACGCTACTTCTACGCCTCGGAGTCGATCCGCAAGGGTTGGCTCAGGAGTCTCAGCCGGAGGAATTTACTTAAGAGCACGCTGGAGAGATTTACCGGCGGCGCTCCCGTCGAATCGCTCGAGGATTATCCCGAGAGTCCCGCCGAGAAGTTGCTGCTGGCCGAGCTGACCCGCTGGAACTCGATATATGAAGTCGCAGAACCGCTGTATCAGAAGTTGACGGTCGATTACCCCGGCAACGAGGAAATGGTTGCCACATTGGCATCAATCAAGCGCAGCTTCGGACGATCTGACGAAGCGGTTGCTTACTACTCTCGTCTTGCTTCTATTTACCCCGGCGAAAAGAAATACCCGACCGCCGCGGGCGAAATCATGATCGAGAAAGGCCGCAAAGACGAGGCGGCACGCTACTGGCGCAGGATCATCGATATCAAGCCCGCCGATTCCGATCTCTATCTCGAGCTTGCGAGCATTCTCTGGGATTACTACCAGTTCGATCGGGCCGCCGAGGTGCTTCTCAACGCGCGCGAGAGGTTGGACGATCCGCAGCTCTTCGGCGACAAGCTGGCCGCCGTCTACGAGTCGGCCAAGGATTATGACAGGGCTATCAACGAATACATACGCAGCGCTGTTCTCGGTATGGACCGGGGATTCGGCGGGGACAGGCCGCTGCAGCGGCTCGAATACCTGGCCAAGCGCAAAGGTATGTCCGGGCAAGTCGATTCCGCATTCCGGAGGAGCGTCACCGAAAATGCCGGCAAGCCGAATTTTGTGCTCGTCTACGCTGATTATCTCTTCAAGGTGGAGCGCCGTCAGGAACGAATCACTCTGCTGGAGAACGCAATCGAGCGTTACGACGATCCCGAGTTCATCGAAGGGCTCGTCTACCAGTTCCGCAATATCGGCAGCGACAAAAACGAGGAGCGCGCACTGCGCAGGCTGATAAACCTGCAGGGCGAGACCGAGGAGAACCTCAATTCGCTGGCCGGTTATCTCGAGCGGCGGGAGCGGCTCGATGAAGCAGAGGCTGTGCTGTTGCGCAGGGCGGAAATGACCCGCACCGACGAGCCGGAGGAACTCCCCGACTACCTGGCCGC
>Ga0114922_10004122_pt1 | contig 13504 bp, 2 predicted proteins | sample AartaG_FD_100975 | JGI IMG/M metagenome (GOLD analysis project Ga0114922, IMG submission 100975) | Deep subsurface microbial communities from Aarhus Bay to uncover new lineages of life (NeLLi) - Aarhus_00045 metaG | ecosystem: Environmental > Aquatic > Marine > Oceanic > Sediment | place: Aarhus... | reverse complement strand
GCAATGGGCTCAGCCGCTCTGGCTCCAACCGGGCAGACCATTACTTTAACCGGTGATGAACAAATTCAAACCCGCCCTGTCGGGCCGTTAATGGATGCTCTCAGTGAACTCGGTGCAGGATGCACCAGCCTTAAAAACAACGGCAAAGCTCCTGTTAAGATAACGGGAAAAATGAAAGGCGGAAAAACCACCATCGCCGCGACCACAAGTCAATATCTCTCAAGCCTGCTATTATGCGCACCTTTGGCCTCCAAAGATACCGAAATAGACCTTACTCTGCTTAATGAGCCGGGGTATGTGCAGATGACGCTCGACTGGCTCGACAAACAGCAGATAGAATACGAAAATCAGCAGTTCCGAAAATTCAAAATCAAAGGCAATCAAAGTTACAAGGCCTTCAACGATACAATCCCCGCCGACTTTTCCAGTGCCACGTTCTTTCTTTGTGCCGCCGCCATGTCAGCAGAGCAGGTAACTCTGCTCGGGCTGGATTATGCAGATAGTCAGCCGGACAAAGCAGTGGTTGATTACCTAAAAGCAATGGGGGCTGATATTAGTTTTGGCCCGAATTCAGTAACAGTTAAAGCAGCAACACTCAAAGGAACAGAGCTTGATATGAATAAAACACCCGATGCGCTGCCCGCTATGGCCGTTACCGCTGCTTTTGCAGAAGGGATAACCAAACTGCTGAACGTCTCTCAGGCACGCAGCAAAGAAACCGACCGAATCAAATGCATGGCTGAAGAGCTGAAAAAAATGGACGTAGATGTTGAAGAATTGCCGGATGGCCTTATAATAGGGCCCAGTAAGCCCAAACCCGCTGAACTGCATGGCTGGGCTGACCATCGAATCGTAATGGCATTGTCCCTGGCGGGCATGAACCTGGATGCTAAATGTACCATAGATACCGCGCAGGCAATCGATGTTACGTTTCCCGGTTATGTGGATTTGATGAAGGCTATCGGTGCAAATATGGAAGTAATAAACTGTGAATAATGCACCGTAATCTGAATAAATATCAAATAATATAAACTAATAACGATTAACATTTGGAGAATAACCAAAAATGATTGGTTGTCACATTGGACGTTGTTTTCAGGTAACAGTGGCCGGAGGTTCTTACCAGGAAGGTCTGACTTCTCTCGTACATGGTGTTCCCCCGGGTATGTTAATAACTGAACAGGAAATATACGGCGATTTGCTTCTTAGGAAGCCCGGCGCCGACGAATTGAGCAGTCCGCGAAAAGAGCCGGACCTTCCAATTATCTATTCCGGCCTGAACGCAGCCGATACCATCGAAAACGCCGGGAACAAAAACCACACCAACGGCACACCTTTGGCAATTCTTATTCCAAACCTCGACCGCCATTTTATTCACATCAAGCAATACCAGGACACGAATCGCACACCACGCCCGGGTCATGCATCCTATGCTTCTTTCAAAAAGTACGGCCCGAACGATGACGCCATTGGCGCCGGTATTTTCAGCGGGCGCTACACCTCGACCATCGTAGCCGCTGGATACGTCGCCAAAAAAGTCCTGAAGAAATGTGGTATCGAAGTGTTTTCTTATGTGAAAGAAATCGCTGGCGTCCGATGCCCTGAAGTCGCCGCCGACAAGGCCTTTAAGTACACCAACGATTACAAAAAAATGCGACACGACCTCGACCCTTTTTATCAGGAGATTTACGTCAAAGGCCGTATCAATATGGATATGAGATTTCTGGAAAAGACCAGAATATTAGCTGAGATTGAACAGGAAATTGAAACTATCCGCGATAAAGCTCCGAAGCTCACTGCCGCTGCGGTTCAGGACAAATACAGCGTACATCCAATCGTAAACTGTCCTGACACCGATGTCGCCCAGGCAATGGTCGATGCCTGTAACCACATAGCCGCCACAGGTGATTCAGCCGGCGGCGTAGTTGAAGTGGTTGTAACCGGTGTTCCAATCGGCCTCGGTGAGCCGGTCTTCTATAAGCTCGATGGGGAACTGGGTAAGATGCTCGGTATCGGTGCAGTAAAAGGTGTCGAGGTCGGCGCCGGCTTTGCGGTCAAAGATATGACCGGCTTCGAGAACAACGACCAGATGCGCGCTGAAGACGGTAAAGTTATTTTCGAGTCGAATAATGCCGGCGGTATTACAGGCGGCCTTTCTACAGGCCAATCAATCGTTGTCAGACTTACGGTCAAGCCTACACCAACCATTGACAAACCACAGAAGACAATTGACAAATATACACTCGAGAACAAGGACCTGGCTGCTATCACCAGGCGTGACGCAACCATTGTGGCTCGAATATGGCCGGTCGCCGAAAACTACACCGCTATGGTAATACTTGACCACCTGTTCGCACACTACGGCTACCAAATGCTGAAGGACAAGTAAATTTCCAAGCCTTTACGGGCATGGCATTTTGCAGGACGGACAAGCCCGTCCAACCCAGCTTCATTGGATACTTCGGGGTTACACCTGTTGTATTTCGAAGGAACAATATAAATCCGGCTCGCTAACAGGCTTGTCAGCGAGCCGAATATTCTTTTATTTACTATATACTTCTATACTTTATCTGTTATGGTGGATCAGCCCTTCCCTCAGGTGACCAGGCAGTCTCATTCCGGAACTGGTCGCGTGCTTTGACTCGGAAACGGTGGCCTTGTCCGCTTCTTCCCAACTGGACGATATAAATCTCACTCGCCTGCCAGCCGCTGCTAAAGCCTGAGTCGGTTGTACACTCGAAGAAATACTTGACAGGCCCGCCGCCGGCATCGGTAGCCACAGAAGCTGTCATCTGAGCCGAATATTCATAGAAACTGATGACACCGTCGCCGTCAGCATCTATCGCAACCTCTCGGGGTGTCCCATCAAAACCATTCGGGTCCTGAGTCGGGTCCCACGTCATCGGATCGGGCGTCGGAGCAATCAGATCCACAGAAACCAAAGTCCTGACAACAACCGTCTCTGACCAGCCGGTTTCGTTTTGATAAGCGGATTTATCCCTGGCTTTGACCCTGTAGGAATATTCCGTATTGGGATCAAGATCAATATCCGTATAATTCGGATCATCCTGCCAGCCGCTGTCGTGCCCACCAGCAGATGTGCTCTCGAAATAATACTCCACTTCACTGTCATCAACGGAAACCGACGATGTCATTGAGACCGAAGTCTCCGAAACGGCAAAAATGGTTTCAATGTGAGGAGCAGGCGCCGGTGGTGTGCTGTCTAAACCTGCATAGCGGACTTCAGACCATTCTGTTTCATTGCCCACTGCATCCCGCGTCTTTACCCTGTAGCCATATTCTACACCCGGTGTAAGGCCTCCGTCAGTGTATGTCGGGCTACTCTGCCAACCGCTGTCATGACCGCCATCGACACTGATACTTTCGAAGTAATATTCAACATCCCAGCCCCAGGCGTCGGTAGCTGTCTCAGCAGTCATGGTGATTGATCCTGCAGAGCTTAAATAAGGCTCCGTTTCCCACCTGCTTGGGTTGGGTATTGGAGCGACCGTATCTTCGACGAGCCAGCAGTCAGCCAGGAAAGCTATATCCCTCATATCAACATACATATCTGATGTCAAATCTGCTCCATTGCACCAGTTATTCCCTTCTGAACAAGTATCATTAAGCCATCTGTCGGCAAGAACCGCAAAATCACGGAAGTTAATCACACCATCCAGCACAAGGTCACACAATCTGCATGGTTCTGCTCCCGGATGATGGTAGCCTATATCAACAAGACCTGCATCAGATTTTCCGTCGGTTCGGGTTGTATGTCCCAACATACCAACATAGCTTGAGTAATCACTGCCGGCATCAACATAGGGACTGTTCTGACCCTGGCCTGCGCTGATTTGACTTAGGTAGTAATTACCACGTGGGCCTTCGACAAATAATGGGTTCTTGTCTTTGTTTCCATCGCCCCAGTTGAGTGTACAACCTTCATCAACCCAAACACCGGAACGCCCATCCTTGATACCGCTGTAAGAAATGGAAAGCGTTCCACACGCTTCGTTAAATTCGAAACCTGAACCTAATGCAATTCCACTTCCTTTCAGGGCAAAATTGTTCCAGAAGATGCTGTTGGTAACTACACAGTCGCTCTCGTAAGAATTGTAAAGCCCGCCGCCGAAACCGGTATTATTAGGTTCACCGAGGCTGCCTGAAGTGGCATTACCGGCAAATGTGCAGTTGGAAATAATCGAATTAGTGTACCAGTTGGCCGAGACACCACCGCCATCTCTCCCGGCTCCGTTGTTTATAATCAGGTTATTGACCAATGATGCGGTATTTACATCACGCAGATACACACCACCACCTGAAAAATCAGCTATATTGCCGCTGATGTTGCAATCCTGGATGTTGATTCCGCCCAACCAGCAGTATAAGCCGGCGCCGTCGGTGAGAATGTTATCATCATTGGGGTCATTGACATCGCCAACCGCCCTGTTACTCGTAATCTTACTGCTCAATACATTGATCAGACCGTCAACACCGATAAAGCCGCCGCCACGAAGTGCTTCATTGGACGTAATATTGCAGTCGACAATTGTCACATCTGTATTATCAGTGTATATTCCACCGCCGGAATCGGCTTGATTGTCAACAAAGTTGCAGTCAACAAACGCAACTGAAGCACTGTCCTCGGCACATACACCCCCTCCATATCCACTATAGGGGTCAAGGCGATGATTAGGATCAGTTACTCCCGCCGGAAGCCCCGAGGCAATATTACCTTCGAATGTGCAATCCGTGAAAGTTATCACGGAATCAGCAGCACAATATACCCCGGCTCCGAAACTTGGCAACTGGAAAGAAACCAGGGGCTCAATATTCCTGTCTCCGGCAGCTGCACCACCAATTCCACTCATCCCGCCTTCAGTGCGGTTCCCCCTGATTTCACAGTTTACAAAAGTAACATTACTTCCGATGTCACAAAATGTGCCTCCTCCCAATCCGGAGTACCATCGGTAGTCGCCGAAGTAGGAGACCAGGTTCACATCATAAATAGGCGCGTAGACAAATGCTAAGTCCCAATCCCAGACTTTCCACAGGTGATCGGCAAACTCGATGTTAGAACTATCGGGGTCATAATGAATTGCATTAGACGCGCTCCAGTTTCCTCCGTAGTTAGCGTAGCCTTCATTTGCTCCACCACCGTCGCCGCCGTTGCCGCCGTTGCCGCCGCGGGCTGTATTGTTCTCGATTACGCAGTTGATAAACTTGGGACTGCTGTCCGGGCCGCACCATATAGCTCCGCCGTGCGCCCAGCCGCCCCAGCCGCCCCGGCCTGCATTGAGAAGCGGGTCGGGCCCCGAAGCATTTACGCCGTTTCCGCCATTGCCTCCCTCAAGTAAATTGTTTCTTATTATGCAGTTTTTGATAATGGGGCTGGCCCCATTTTGGATGTGTATTGCAGCACCCTCGAAACTCCCACCGTCCTCACCGTTAGGATGATTTGCATCTCTGTCACCGTCGTCACCGTCCGCAATATGTCCACCGCAGTTCTGTATCGTAATGCCGTTTAGGATTGTTCTGGAATCTACGTTAGGTGTAAATACGATACCAAGATTAGTCCAATCATTGGTACCTATATACCCATCAATAATAGTTGCCGCGACGCTGTTGGGGTCGTCGGGATTTCTCGATGTGATAGTAACAGCCCTGTCCACCACAAGTGAGATACTTTGATATCCCCCGAAATATGTACCGGGATCAACCACAATTGTATCACCGTCTTTGGCAGCATTGACCGCTTCCTGGATTGTCGGGTAGTTACCCGGTACGGTAACGGTCTTGCCAAGGTACTCCACGAACTCAACGGTAATAGTCTTGTTCGAATCCATCGTCACGGTATTGGTAAGAGCAACAGAGCTGTCATCATCAGTGCCTACCCATTTTACCCGATAGCCCGGGTTCACTGTCGCATGCAGCCTAACTACAGTGAACTTGTCAAATGTCCCGCCGCTCGGTTCAACTGTGCCGTTCTCACCAACCGTATTTACAATCAACCGATATCTACCTTCGCCGATGGCATAGTGCAGGCCTATATCGACCTGTCCCACATCAGGGACACCATCGGAGCGAGTGGTGAACTCTTCGAGGCCCAGAGCAGATACCAGGTCACTGCCTGCATCAACGCACGGGCTGTCAACGCTCTGCTCTGCCGCTATCTGGCTGAGGCTGTGGTGTGATGCAACAAAGAGCGGGTCGGCATTGATATTACCTCCGAGCCAGTTGAGAATGCGACCCGGCTCGATATAGATAGCCTCAGAATCCCGTCCACCCTGGATGTCACAATAAGAAACTGTTAGGGCGGCGGGTCTGTCTAAATAGAACGGTTCATCATCGCTGCCAACAGATATCTGGTTGCCGTAAGTGCCGACGTTGTCCCAGAGGATACTATTAATAAGAGTCGTTTGACTTTGATAAGAGCAGGACAATCCGCCTCCTCTTCCATGCTTGCTATTAGCCGGGTCATTCGCACTGTTATTAACTATCGTACAATTGGAGATCGTTGGGGTAGTAAGCCAGTAAGAGACAATACCGCCGCCGTCCAGGATAGCCGAGTTTCTTTTAACCAGACAGTTTTTAAGAATCGGCACGCTTGGGTCGCCGCCGAAATACACACCGCCGCCGGAGCCTTCAGATGAATTTCCGGTTATGAAGCAATTTTCAATTGTAGCCTCAGAAGACCAGCAGAACATTCCACCGCCGCCGCCGAAGGGTTTTTCAGAACCGAAGGCACTGACAAATCCTTGAGGATCAGGCGTGAACCAGCGTGTTCTGGCCCTGTTACCCATGACGCTGCAGCCTGTAATCACCGGCGCTCCGCTGCTCCAGTACATACCACCGCCATGCTCAGCAGTATTATTAATGATTACAGAGTCCAAGATCGACATCTCAGCGCCCTCGCCGTGCCAGTACAGGGCGCCTCCGAAGGCTGAGTCATTATTACTAAAGTAACTGCTGTCGATTGTTATCTCGCTGCCGTTGTGCCATAGTCCTGAATCCCAGTCCCATATTCCGCCGCCGTATATTGCACCACCGGAGCTGAAAGTATCAATGGTAGAATTGCCGATGAAGTCGCTGTCCTTTATATCGAGCGAGCAATCGGACGGACAGAACAAACCACCACCGTCATCACCGGAAGAGTTATCGACATAGTTACAATCAATAATCTCCGCCGAGCAGAAATCCTCAAAGTACTGAGCCCCTCCGCTTCCAGAGGAGCCCGCCAGGTTGCCTGTTAATTCACAGCGATTGAGTACAGTCTCGCACCCGCTTTGATAATATTCGCCGCCGCCGTCATGGCCGGTACCGTCAACTTGCCTTGAAGCGTTGTTACTTATCGTGCAGTTAGTAAGTTCGACTATACAATCGGCCTCATAGTAATTGGCGCCTCCGTAACTCGGCGTGTAACTGTTCATTGTCATGCCAATCAAGCCATCCGCGCCGGCTGCGCCGCCGTCGCCGCCCTCACCGCCAACGCCTCCATCCCCGGGACCTAAATTTGGTGCGTTTGGGTCGTCTTCTTCTTCTGCGGCATCATCCTCTTCTTCAGGGATAATTATTCTAGACGGACCGCCTGAACCACCGTCGCCGCCTATGCCGCCGTCACCGGCTGCGCCATCTCCTTCGCCGTCGCCGCCTATGCCGCCGTCACCGCCGTCACCGCCGCCATAAGTATAAAACAGAACAATATTTTCAGCAGCGTTGTCACTAATAATGGTATCCGAGATGTCAACCTCGCAGCCTTCCCCGTAGTATATGGCGCCTGCCCACGACCTTCTGCCGTTTACACCCATGTTACCGCCAAAACCACCGTCACCGCCGGTTCCGCCGCCGCCATCCACACCTGCTTCACCGGCTGCGCCTGCGGGTTCACCGTCGCCGCCGCCGCCGCCGTCGGCAAGTGCTGCACCGACACCGGCGTTACCGCCGTTGCCGCCATCTCCGCCGTAGTTACCCAGTCCCTGTCGGGTGAAACAGTTCAAAATTTTACAAAATCGTATCGTCGGACGGCAATTAGGACCGAAATATATCGCTCCGCCTAAAGCTTCGCCGCCCTCGCCGCCTTTTCCGCCGTCGCCGCCTTTACCACCGTTGCCGCCCACGCCGCCGTCACCGCCTACTCCCCCGTTACCGCCTGCTCCCTGCGCCCCGTCGTTCAAGCCCTCGCCGCCTTCCTGGCCTTCCTGACCTTCCTGGCCGGGCTGACCATCCTGACCATCCTGACCATCCTGACCTGCTCCTCCATAACCGCCATCGCCGCCGATGGCCATGCAGTTGACAATTGTGCAATTTAGAATAATTGGAGAACTATCGGCATCGAAATACATCGCGCCTCCATGGGCAAGACCACCATCGCCACCGGGCAAACCGGCCATACCGTCAAGACCGGCCGCACCAGGCTCACCGGGCGCACCAGGTTCGCCATCCAAACCGGGCAAACCATCTACCGGCGCATTCGGATCCGTAGGTGGTTCAGGCCTGTTCGGATCGTTCGGAGCCCATTGGTTCGGATCATTCGGGTCCGGTACAGCCGGTAGGGGCAATGGATCAAGTGGATCCAGCGGATCCAGAGGATCCGGAGGATCTTCAGGAGGATCATAGATAAAAGCGTTATTCTCACCGTTCCAACCTTGGGCGACAACGTCTTCGATGACCAGATGAGACAGAGTTGGACTGCTGCCGTTAAGACAGGTTATTGCTCCACCGAGAGCCGGCTCTCCGGGGGTCCCAACGCCATCGATGAGTGGCATACGACCAAATATTGGTGACGGAGGTTCACTGCCCGGGCCTTTAATAGTGAAACCATCTACGACGGAGTCGTGGCCCTCACCACTTTGAAAGATAAAGGCAGGACCGCCGAAAGTTTGTATAATTGTCTCAGCAACAGAGGCGGGATCATCCGGATGTTCGCTGGCAATAGTAATCGCCTTACCCTGAAAATCATAGCCGCCGAAATAAGTGCCCGCCGAAACGACGATTTTGTCGCCGTGGCTGTATGCTGCACCGATTGCCAAACCAATGCTCTGATATTGTCCGGGTACAAGCAGACTCTTCGGCTGCCGGAATAGTATAGTAACATCCTTGTCAGAGTCCATCGTTATAGTATTTGTATTAGACCATAATGTATCATCATCCGTCCCGGCCCATCGGTCTACAATATAGGTACGGTCCGGTGCTGCGATAAGCGTTATCACTGTGCCATCGGGATAATATTCACCTCTCTTGTGATAGGGTGATATTGTTCCACGGCCACCGATAATTTCGGTACGTAATTGATAAAGAGGGACCTCTTCAAATTCAATAGTAATGCTGGCGTCGGCAACAATAGTAACTTTGTTACTGGTTCCCGTCAATAAATCGTCATCGGTTCCAGTCCAGGCCTTGACTCTATAGCCGGCATCAGGATGTGCTTCGAGCAACACTACTTCGTACTGCCGATAAGTACCGCTGCCCGGTTCGACACGACCCTTAGCCATGTTCGGTTCAACGGGTTCATTCGCATCTACAACAGTAACATCCAACTGTACAAGCCTGGCCGGCAAAGCAGCAAAATGAGCACCTATATCGATAATACCTGCATCGGTCTCTCCATCCGTCCTTGTCGTATAGCTGTCTATCCGAAGACTAATATCGGTATCCGGGTCACCCGCTTCCACACAGGGACTGTCACTACCGAGCTGTCCGGCCGCAGTTTGATTGAGATAGTAGTTACCGAGCGGGCCGGTTGTAAAGAGCGGATCTGAATGAACATTGCCGATACCCTTGTCATTATCCTCAATACAGGAGTATGTAGCCGAACAGTTGTACAGATCGTCACCGTTACCCCACAGGATACAGTTGGTAATTAACGGCGAAGAATCATGAAGGGCAAAGATTCCACCATCTTTCGGAGCATTGGGGTCGTCAACGACTATAGTGCAATTTGTAATCGTCGGCGATGAGTACTCCAAATCGATTCCGCCACCCTTATGAATTGCCGAATTGTCTGCAATTACACAATTTATGATATTCGGGTCTGCGTTATAGCATGCTATACCGCCTCCGACGTTATTAGCAAAATTATTGCTTATAATACAGTCGGATATTGTCGGCGATGACTGCTCACAATTTACTCCGCCGCCTATCCCGGAGTCCGATGCGGTTCGATTGCCTATAATGGTACAGTTCTTGATTGTCGGTGAACTCTCAACACAATCGATACCCGCACCATAAAAATTCACGAAATTATTGTTTATAATACAGTCGGTAATTGTCGGCGATGACCTGAAGCAACTAATGCCTCCGCCGTAATCGGCACTGCCCCAACCGATAGTAAATCCCTTGAGAATTGTATCTGGGCCTTCATTGTTCTGGAACGTTACTACCGAATCCTCATCCAATATGCCTAAAATCATTGTATCTACCGGACTGATGTTCGGATCGTCCGGATTGGTGATATCGCCGCTGCGAAGGGTTATCGCCTTGCCCTTAAAGTCAATAATCTCGAGGAAAAGCGCATTGGACTCTGCAATCAGTACATCACCATCATTGGCATCGTCTATGGCGCCCTGGATAGTGGAGTAAAGATTGGAAGAGTCGGTAGGATCATCTTTACTGTTGAGGACTTTTCCTGCCTTTCCCTGGGGGATTAATGTTAATACTTTATGCAAATTAATCCGCCCGCCCGACAGATTAAGTCGGGGTGACATGAATATGGGATCAACCGCCTTCAGGAGAATGCCCTTTACGGTTTTATGTGCCAGCGTCGGGTACTGGGACCAAATCAGCGCACAGGCACCTGATGCATAAGGGGCTGATAACGATGTCCCGCTTAAAGTGGCGTAATTCGTCGATACTCCAAAAACGAGCATCGCAAAATTTTGTGTCGTCGGAGATGTACTCAGTATATCCGTGCCGGGCTCGGCAATATCAACCGATGTCGCTCCAAAATTGGAGAAATCCGACCTCTGATCATTGGGATCTGTTGACATTACAGAAATGATATTATCCAGGTCAAAGCTTGCAGGATAGACGGGATTCACGTCATTATCGCTGCCATAATCGTTACCTGCTGCAACTACGAAAAGCAGTCCCGCATCTCCGGCATCTTTGATGGCATCATAGAGAGACTGCGAAAAATAATCACCACCCCAGGAAGCGTTGATAACCTTGGCACCGTTATCAATGGCATATTGAATAGCTTCAACCGCTTCACTGGCAAAAACCTCAGGCTCTACACGATAATCATCAGCGAAGACCTTCAGGGCCATCATTTTGACGTTCCAACAAACGCCGGCAACGCCCTCACCATTATTACCAACTGCGCCGATGATTCCCGCTATATGGGTACCGTGAAAGTGATTATCAAACGGATCGCTGTCGGCATCATTCGGGTCTGCTGCGACGGCACCGGCAAAATCATAACCATAAATATCGTCTATATAGCCATTACCATCATCGTCAACATCCGGGGCGCCGCGCAGCTCTGCATTGTTAATCCACATATTATCCGCCAGGTCAGGATGTGTATAGTCAATTCCTGTATCGGTAACGGCTACAATCATCTGCGAACTGCCGGTCTCAAAGTCCCATGCCTCTGGTGCGTCAATATCGGCATCTTCCGTTCCGCCGGTTTGGCCCGTGTTATCAAATCCCCACAAATCGGCAAACATAGGGTCGTTGGGAACCGCAAACAGCTTATACTTGTAGTTCGGCTCAGCATACAAAACGTTAGCCGACCGGTTGAACTTGACAGAGGCCTCCGTGACTGTCGTGCCGTCAGGCAGCTTTACAACTGCAAGCCCGGGAGCAACCTCACTATATTCTTTCTCGATCTCTGCCCCGGCAAGGATAAAATCTGAAATCACTCCTTTTACCCCTTTGGTTGTCAGCGGCCCAATTAATAGTGGCCCCTCCGACAACTGCGAAAAAGCATCCACGTCCGCAAAACGAACAATCAGCTCGCCCTGCTTATAAGCCGTGAAATCATTTTCAGATGAATAGTTAAATCCTAAATCCGTTAAATTTATCCCTGAGGGATTGTCTGCCCATGTAAAACCTGCTATGGACAACAAAATCAATGCGATAATCAAAATGTGCTGCTTCATTATTCCGTTTCTAAACTTTCGTTTATCATTCCTTAAACTGTAGGTACTTTGGATAATTAATCAGCCAAGGCAATAGTTAAGTGCCGCTGTTTAAGCTAAATGTAACGTTTTATCAGCAAGGTACTCCACGTGCTAAAATTATTATAAATCAGGCCCTGCAAAAACGTGGGAACTATCGAAAAAACCCCTGCAATTACTACAAAGGTTATAATTCGCCTTCCATTCCGGCAATGGCCTGGGCTTCGCGCTCCGGCTGCAGCATGATTACAGGCTTAACCAATATCAACAATACTTTTTGGTCTCTTATTGTGCTGCGGTTACTAAACAGTCTGCCAAGGATAGGTATCTTGCTCAATACCGGGATACCCGCTTCCTGTTCAACTTCTGCTGTTATCTTCTGGCCGCCTAACAGCAATGTCCCGCCGTCGGGCACGCTAACGCGAGTCATGACACTTGACGTTTCCGTCTCGGGAACAGTTACATCGTATTGCTCGGTTCCCACTGTCGTGCCTGTTGTTACGACCTGTTCAACCCGATGCGTTCTCAATCTGAGCAGGTCAGTCAAAGTAGTAACTATATTCAGCAATACGTATTTTTTATCATGAGAAATTGTCGGGGTAATACTAAGCATACTGCCGACAGATAAATAACCTATTTGTTGTTGTGTTTGTTGTTGTACAGTACCAGTACCAACACCTAATCCCGTTTGGGTGGTTCCAGTGTTGGGTGGTAGTGCATACGTAACAATATCTGAAACAGAGAATGCCGATGACTCTCCGCTCAAAACCGTATTTTTCGGAGCAACTAAAGCCTTGGAATCCGTATGTGCCTGAACAGCCCGCAGAAGGAACGAAACCTGCAAATCGTCAAGTATCGAACCATAACCTCCGCCAACTGTGCCGGCAGCTTGAATACCTCCCAGACTGCCGCCGATCTTTGTTGAGGCATCCGGTGTGGTAGCGACTGCAGAGCCTTGTTCGAAACTAAGCTGGCCCCATTTACTACCAAGGTTAAGCGAAAAATCTACATCCAGACCGATATCTTCGAGGTAATTCTCAGTTACCACCAGGAATACGGCCTCGATGGCAACCTGATTTCCAAGTGATACACGCAACGCTTCCAACAGCTTTTCGATTTCCACATGAACCTCATGGGTCTGCATCACGGCAAGTTTAGTTGGCTGCTGACTCGGGTAAGCCATTATTGTGCCCTGTCCCGTATCACTGAGGTCAAACCAGCTATCCGGCTCGATGGTCTCCTCAATAAGCTGTAATAGGCTCTGTGCCTGCATCATGCTGCCTTGGCCGCCCATCATACCGCCGCCCATCATGCCGCCGCCCATGCCGCCCATCATGCCGCCGCCGCCATAACCGCCCATGCCGCCCATGCCGCCGCCCATCATG
>Ga0114922_10004121_pt1 | contig 13508 bp, 7 predicted proteins | sample AartaG_FD_100975 | JGI IMG/M metagenome (GOLD analysis project Ga0114922, IMG submission 100975) | Deep subsurface microbial communities from Aarhus Bay to uncover new lineages of life (NeLLi) - Aarhus_00045 metaG | ecosystem: Environmental > Aquatic > Marine > Oceanic > Sediment | place: Aarhus... | reverse complement strand
CGCGTGTTCGAGGGCGAGAACGCGGCGATGAGTTATCTGAGGGACGGCAAGGTCGTGCCCAACGACGTGCTGATCGTCCGATACGAAGGTCCGAAGGGCGGGCCGGGCATGCGCGAATCACTGGCGCTGACGGCGGCGGTGGCCGGATGCGGATTGGGCGACAAGATCGCCATCGTGACCGACGGGCGGTTCTCGGGCGGCACGCGCAACCTGAGCATCGGCCACGTCTCGCCCGAGGCGGCGGTGGGCGGGCCCATCGCACTGGTGCAGGACGGCGATAGCATCACCGTCGACATTCCCGGCCGCAAGATCGATCTCGACGTGCCGAACGGCGAGCTGGAAAAGCGCCGCGCCGAATTGACGCCGCCAGAGCCAAAGATCACAACCGGGTGGCTGGCGCGGTACGCGAAGCTTGTCAGTTCCGCCGCCACCGGCGCCGTCTTGGAAACATAAGCGGGATGTGATATAAAGGGTGTAAGGGCGCGTTGGCGTCTGTGCGGTGTTCTGCCCGGTAGTGTAATCGGTAACACAACGGATTTTGGGTCCGTCTTTCGAGGTTCGAGTCCTCGCCGGGCAACCAGCTCCCCGCAACTTTCTACCCACGCGCGCTGCACGCGAAAAACGGTGACTGGCACCAGCGGAGCGATCCGCCGCAGGCGGAGAGCGGAGACGTGCCTGTCACCGCTTTTCGCATTTCCCCCGGCGCCGACCGTCTTGTAAATCCTGTACGCCGGCTCTAGAATGCAGGTGAGGCGTCTGCCGTTGCGCAAACGGTGCCTCTTCCCCGGGAGGGCGGAAAGGGACCCCGCATGAAACGCGTTGCCGTCTTCTCCGTCATGGTCTTTCTGTTTCCTGTGGCATCTGTCGCGATCAGCGCGGAGGCGGACCTCGCGCGGCAGGTGAAGGAACTGCAAGCCAAGGTGGAACAGCTTGAGGGCCGCGTCGCAAAGCTGGAGGCGGACCCCACCCCTGCGATGAGCATCACGCTGCACTACGCCAGGAAGCCGGCGAAGCCCAAACTGACTCCGGACCGGTTCCTCGACGACGACGTGCACGCTGCCATCGCAGACGCCCGGGCCAGTGTCGCCCGCCTCGCCGAGGACGTACGCAAACACGGGCGGCAACTCTCGCCGCACCCCGGGCTGGACCGAGAGACGCTCGTCGCACGCTGGGCGGACGCGTACAAGGGGTTGATCGGCCTGCTGGCAGAGCACGGGCAGGAGCGCGCGGCCGCGAGCGCGTTGGCGGAATTCCACGCGGGCAAAGACCTGACGGAGGCGGCGCAGCGCGCGGTCGAGGGGGCGGCATACAACGCAGCGAACACATTTCTCGGTCGGTGGAAGAACCCGGACGCCGCGATGCGAATCGCCGCAGCGTACGGCCCGAAGTCCGTCTGGCTCGGGGGCTCGTGGGGGGCGCTGTGTGAGCAGGCGGCCGCCGCCGGCAAGCACGAGTACAAGGCCCTCGCGCTCAAGTGCTACCTCCGGGCGGCGACCATCGACCCGCGGCTGAAGCACATCTGGCCGCACGTGTATCGGCTGGAGGCCGAGCTGACGCCCGGGAGCTAGGCACTCATCTTTGCCCACAACTTGCACCCCGCCGCTCGCCGGAAACGGGGACACGCATCTTTTCGCCCCCAGGCTGGGCAGGAGATCGGAGTCAACACCCAACGCTCAACACTCAACATCCAACATCCAATTCCAAACCTCTGAGTTGAGCGTTGAATGTTGGATGTTGAATGTTGGATGTTGAATGTCGCCCCCGCTTTCCCCCGCTCTCCCCGCTTTTCACCTGTGGATCAGCAAATCCCGTGTGCGGGCGTGGCGCGCGCGGGCTACGGCGCGGTTCCCAGTTCTTTCTTAAGCGTGTCGCGGAGTTGGACGGCCCGGGCGCGTTCGGGGAAGCGGGCCTCAGACTTGAGCAGGCCCTCGAGCAGCGACAGGGCTTCAGCCTTCTTGCCGACCTTCGCGCCCGCGACGGCGAGGTGATACTGGACAGTCGGATGATCGGGGAGCAAGTACCGGCCTTGTTCGAGCTGCTCGACGGCCTCTTCCGGCTGGCTGAGGAGTGTGTAGAGCCGGCCGAGCGCGTCGGCAACGGCCCCGCTGTACGGGTCGAGGTTTTTCGCCCGCCGGGCGTACTCGGCGGCCCGGTCCCGGACCGCGCGGTCGAGGTTCTCCTTCTCCTCGACCGACAGATCCGCGTAGTTATTGAGCGACCAGACCGGCCTGGGGTTGAGCGCGATAACTCTCTTGTAGAGTTTCAGCGCCTTGTCGTCGAGGCCGGCCCGTTGATACAGCGAAGCCAGCTCGAGATGGGGAAGCCAAAAGGCGGGTGCGGCCCGGATGGCGGATTCGTAGAGCTTGATCGCTTCGGCCTGTGCCTCGAGGCGCTCCTGCGGGGTGGTCTTGGCGGCAGCGGCGGCGCGCGTCCGCTGCGCCTCGATGGCGGCCAGGTTGCGGAGCGCGAGCGGAGACAAGGGTGACAAATCCAGGATGCGGCGGTTGATCTTTTCCGCCTTCTTGAGCCGGTCCTCGGCGCCATCGAGCCGGGAGGTCGCGAGGTACAGGTCGCCGAGATAGCGCATTGCAGCCACGTTCTTCCCGTCTCGAGCAATGAGCCCGCGGTAGACCTTCTCGGCCTCGGGGAGCCATGCGACGCCGGCCCGCGAAAACAACAGCCCGAGATTGAGCTCGAGCCCCACGATCCTGTACAGACGGCCACGTGCTCCGCGTCCTCCGCCGACGTTCGCGCTCCCGGCAAGCTCCCGCAGGCGCCGGATCATCTTGATGTATTCCCCGTGGAAGCCAGGGGCCGTACCCGGGGTCCGCCGGACCATGGCCCCGGCTTTCGCAAATTCACCTTGGGCAATCAGGCAGTGAATGAGCGTGAACTGGTTGCGCACCACGTCGTCCAGGTCTCGCTTGTCGAGCTTGATGGAAAGCTGGACTGCTTCCGAGGCGGCGTTCACCGCCTTGTCGGCGAGTTCGGCCCCCAGATAGGCGATCGCCAGGCGGCGCATGATCCGGGGTTTCGCCGTGGCGGGGAGCGGCCGTTCCGGGTCGCTGAGGACCCTTTCATATACCGAAGCCATCTTCGGGAACTCACGGTCCAGAGCATAGATCAGCGCCAGCTCGTACGAGAACCTGAGGCCCTGGTTGAGGTCGATGGCGTGCTCGTAGTTCTCGACGGCGTGGCGCCACCAGAGCCGCCGCTCGGCGTCGATGTCCTCGGCGGACACTTCGCCCGCGCCCGCGGTTGCGGTCTTCTTGTGGCGTTCCTCGATCTCCGCCCGGATCTCGGCGTCGGGGCGGCGCACACAGGCGCTGTAGATGAGCCCGGCAATGTAGCGTGCCTCGGCCGTCTCGCCACACCGATTGATCACGAAATCCAGGTCGGCGAGCGCCTGGCGGAACTTGCGGTCTCGCAAGCGCAGGGCCGCGAGCCGGAGGCGGGCCGGAACGTGCTTGCTGTCCATGGCGAGCACTTTCTTGAACTGCTTCTCGGCGTCGGCGAACCGTTTTTGCCCGACACGGAGCCGGCCCAAGCCGAAGAACAGCGCTATGTTCTCGGGGAGCTTGAGGGCCTCGAGCATCTTGATCGCTTCTTCGTATTGCTTCGCTGCATCGTCGACCCTGTCCTGGAGCTCGTACGCATGGGCAAGGTGCACGTAGCCCATGATGTACTGCCCGTCGAGCAGATGCGCCTGTTTGAAGTACTCGATAGCCCTGTCCCACATGCCCTTTTTCAGGTGGGCGTATCCAACGACGCAGGGGTAGGTGGGGTCTTTGCGGGCCGCCGCCGGCAGCCGGCCGCCGACGTATTTCTGGATGGCCTGGTCCTCCATGTCGTGCGCGAGCACGAACAGCATCTGCGCCGTCAGCCCGTCCGCGGAGGGCTCTTCCGTGGCGGCCCGGTCGAGCCACAAGAGGGCCTGATCGTAGTCCTTGAGCCCGCTGTGGGCGAGGCTGAGCATCAGGTAGACCTGTGTGTTGACCCGCCGCGGCCGGGCGGGGACGTGGAGGATTCGCTCGCACTGCTTGCGTACGTCGTCGTACAATCCCCGGCGCAGATACAGCTTGGCAAGCCGGAGCCGCGCCGGCACGAAATTGGGGCGGAGGTCGATCACCCGTTTGAACTCGTTCCCGGCCAGGGTGACCGACGTGGTGGCGCCTCCGCGCCGGCAGTAGGCGAGGCCCAGGTTGAAGTGGAGGCGCGGCTCGTTCTGCACTCTGTCGCTGATGGCGATGAACTCGGATGCGGCCGAGTCGTACTCGCCCTTGGCCAAGTGGACGACACCCCGGACGTAGTGCGCCTCGACGCTGGGCAGGTGTTTGAGGCCCTGCTGGGCGTGCTGGCCCGGCAGCCGGCCGGCGCGCTCGCCCAGCACCTCCGCCTTGATGGTGGTGGCGCGGACGCGATCGGCGCCGGGGAGCGCGAGTGCTTTGTCTGCGGTGCGCATCGCCTCGTCCCCGTCGCCCCTCTCCAGCAGAATGGCGGACAAGAGCAGCCAGGTGTCCGGGTCGGCCGTTCCCCGGCGCCCCTTGGTCTCCCCGCAGCCGATTCTGAGGTTTGCGACGGCCAGCGCGAAGTGCTGTCTTGCCGCGTCGAGGCCAGTCCTGAACTCGGTTCGGTTGGCGGCTGCGGGCAGGCCACGCAGCCGATTCGTCCAGTACTTCTCCGATGAGTCGAACCGGCCCAATCGGACCTCCGGCGCCGCCGCAGCGGCCAACGGCTCGCGGGGATTCTCCTCGAGTATGCGCACGCACTCCCGCGCCTCGCGCTCGAACAGGCTGTAGTGGACCTTGCCAATCACCGCGTATGGGGCGGCAAGGCGCGGGTCCGCGTTGGCGACTTTCTGTGCGGCGGCTCGCGCCTCATCGTGTTTCCCCTCGCCGAGCAGTACCTCCGCCAGGCCGAGTTCTGCGGCCGGCAGTTCGGGTTTCAACTGGAGCGCGCGCTCGAAATCCTGCCTCGCCTTCGTGTATTGCCTCGTCTTCAGGTAGCACGTCCCGCGGTTGACCAATGGATCCACGCTCTCGGGCTCGTCTTGAATGATCCTGGTCAGGGAGGCAACGGCTTGATGGAACCGCCGTTCGTGCATTTCTTCGACGGCCCTGTCGGCGGAAGTCTCGGACGCTGTTTGAAGCACGGCCACGAAGACCCAGACCAGGGCGCCCAGGCCGGCCCCGAGCATCCCCACCGTACTCCACAGGGTCAGTTTGGAGTTCCACACGCTCACGCGGCGCCTCGCTTCGAACTTCCCGCTCACAAATGTGGCGGGATATCCTGCCAAAACCGCCCGATCACCAAGCGGTAGAGGGCGTCACGGGTGGCCTGATAGATGGCCACGCGCCGCCGCAAGGCCATGTTGACCCGTTGGTCGGCCTTGGCAGCGGCGGTCACCCCCTTCAATCCGCTTCTGCGGATGTAGGTGTATGTCAGCCGGAGAATCGCGTGGGTCTGCTCATCCACGGGGTCCAGCAGCAGGAGCCGTTGTGCATAGGCCCGGTGGTTCTCATCCACGGTCATGGCGAGAAAAGCCAGGTGGGGACCGATCACCTCTGCTTCGGGGGAAGTCTCTTTGCCCGCGCTGTCCGCAGTGCTCGGGAGCTTCAGCCCCTGGAGCGAATCGATTGCCGCCAGCGCCCGCCTGATCGCCGGGGACTGGCCCGCCAGGCCGGTGTGTCGGAGCACCTGCGCGGCGCGCTCCGTCTGGCCGGAGATCACGTGCAGCCGAGCGAGATACAGCGCGGCGAGGACGTAATCCGGTTTTGCTCCGACGAGCTTTTCCAGCACGGTACGGGCCTGTTCGATGTGGCCGCCGGCCGCGAGGAGAAATGCCAGGCAATAGTGCGCCGAGGGGCGTCCGGCGGCCGCGCGAAAGAACTCGAGCTTCTTCTCGTCGAGCTTGATCTCGGACTCGGCCGCGGTGTATGCGTTGGCGACCCACATGCCGGCCACCAGGTAATCGGCGAGGCGCCGGTCGGACGCCCGCCGGATGAGCGTCTGGAGGGCCAGGTCGGCGGCTTCGTGTCGACCTTCGAGGGCGGCAGCGGCCACCCTGAACCGCATCCCGTAGTCACGCAACCTGGGGTCGGCCTTCAGCCAGTCTTCTTCCCGGAGCAACGCCTCTGCCGCCTCGTCTGCACCCTTTCCTTGTGCGTTCGCCAACCCGGACGCGGCCGACGCCGCCAGAGGCCACCCTGCGTTGGGGGTCTGCTCGGCGACCTTGGCGAATTCAGTTGACGCCGAGACGTGCTGCCCGGCTCGCGCTTTGGCAATTGCCGCATAGTAGTGGACGTCGACGCTGTAGGGGAGATTCTTGAGCGCGACGCTGAGCTGAGTGGCGGCCTCCTCGTATTCCTCGCGGCGCAGGCTGACCACGCCCTTGATGTAGTTCGGCCTCGGGTCCAGGTCGTTCGCCTCCAGGAGTTCATCCGCGATCTGCTCCGCATCTTCCAAGCGGTCGAGCTTGAGGTACAGGGCGCCGAGCCGGAGCATCGCCTGAACGTCCTTGGGCTTTTTGTCGAGTATGCTGCGCACCTCGGCGGCGGCGGCGTTGTAATGGCCGGTGAGTTCCAGCGCCCGGGCCAGGCAAAAGCGGACGTGTGTCTCGCCCGGGATTCTGCCCTCGGTCGCCCGGCGGGTGAGCAGCTCGCGGCAGTGCTTCTCCGCCGCGTCGAATTGGCCGCGGGTGATCCGGGCGTAGGCCAGGGTGAGCCGCGTCGGCACGAAGTCCGGCAGCTTGTCCAGAGCACCGTTCAGCTTGGCGAGCCCGCTCGCCTCCTTCTTGATGGCTGCGCTGACCCGGTCACCGACGTTCAGCCAGCGGTTGCGATCGCGGAAGTGCTCGAACCGGTCCGTGAGAAGCTTCCTCACCGCCGCCAGATCGTACATCGCGAAGATCCGGAAATCGCTTCGCGGCAACGGGATCTTGAGGCCGATCTTGAGTTCCTCGCGGAGCTTCCGCACTTCGTCCCACGCCTCGGTCAGTTCTTTCCGGCCGTCGTAGTCGAGCCGGAGGGCCGCGGCGACCGGGTCCTTTGCGTCGGCCGGCTGCGCCCCGACCGCCTCCGAGTAGATGCGTCGGGAGCGTTCCCACCAGGTCGAGTCCCATCCCGGCCTGCGGATAAGGAGCGCGCTGTCGTGGATCGGCTGCCACGTGTCGAAGAGTTGGGGCAGATTCTCTGCGAATCGGCGGCACACCGCGGGGGTCGGGCTGGCTTCGAGCAGGCAGTGCCAGGCGTCCTCCAGCTCGGGGTCGAGCTTGATCGCCTGCTCGCATTGGGCGGCGGCGCGCGCCTTCTCCCCGGCGGCGAGCAGCCGCCTGGCCTTGTAATAAGCGCGTTGGGCGGGCGGAATCCGGCTGGAGAAAAACAGCGCCACGAAGGCGACGGCCACGACGACAATGATGGCGATCCAGATACGGAGGGCTCTGGCGGCGCGGCGCGAAGCGGGACGTCGTGGGTTCTGGCTAGTCATCCGCATCGGCGGCTACGCCCTCGGGCGGCTCGAGCCCGTACTTCCTCATCTTCTTGAACAGCGTGCTGCGGTTGATCTGGAGTGCGGCAGCCGTCTCGGAGCGCGACCAGTTGAAGGTCTCGAGTGCGTCGAGCAGGACTTCCCGCTCGGGGCCTTCCAGGGCTTCTTTCAGAGGCGAAATGGTGCGCCCTTCGGCGGACTGCGCCGCCGCGGCCCTCGCCTGTTCGGCGGGGCCAAACGGCAGGTCTTCCGGCATGATCTCGGAGGTCCGGGAGAGGATCACCGCCCGCTCGATCGCGTTCTCCAACTCGCGGACGTTGCCGGGCCAATCGTGCTGCTGCATCATCCGGAGCGCCACGTCGGCGAAGCCGCTGATCTCCTTGCCGTTCTCGGCGACGTACTTCTCCAGAAAATGGTCCGCCAGCAGCCGGAGGTCGCCCAACCTGTCCCGCAGCGGCGGGATGTGAAGCGTGACGACCTTGATGCGATAAAACAGGTCTTCACGGAACCGCCCCGCCTTGACCTCCTCCTCGAGGTTCTTGTTGGTGGCGACGATGAGCCGGACGTCCGCATGGATCGGTTTCGCATCGCCGACCCGCTCAAACACCTTGTCCTGAATGACCCGCAGCAGCTTGACCTGCATGGAGAGGGGGGCATCCCCGATTTCGTCCAGGAACACGGTGCCGCCGTCGGCGACCTGGAACTTGCCCTCCCGGTCCGCTACGGCGCCGGTGAACGAGCCCCTGGCATGGCCGAACAACTCGGACTCGAGCAGCGACTCGGGCAGCGAGCCACACGACACCTCGACGAAAGGCTGATCTTTCCGCGATGACCGCGCGTGGACGGTTCGCGCCAGCAGCGTCTTGCCGACGCCGCTCTCGCCGGTGATCATCACCGTGGCGCGTGAGTCCGCGACCGACTCGATCAAGTCGAAGACCTTCCGCATCTGGTGATCGCGGCCCACCAGATCCCCGCCGCCGACCAGCAGACCGAGCTGCTTCTTGAGCTGCACGTTCTCTCTCTTGAGTTGCTGTTGTTCGAGCGCCCGGCTGATGATCATCTTGACGCCGTCGTCGATGAGCGGCTTAGTGATGTAGTCGTAGGCGCCTTCTTTGATGGCTCGGACGGCGCCCTCGATCTGGCCGTAGCCGGTGATCAGGATCACCGCCGTGTCCCGGTAGTTCTCGTTGACCTCGTTCAGCAGGTCGAAGCCGGTGACCTCGGGCATGTTGACGTCAGTGAGAAGGATGTCGAAGCTGGATTTCTTCAGCTTTGCCAGCGCTTCGCGGCCACTGGTGGCGGAGTCCACCTGGTAGCCATCGAGTTTCAGGAATTCGGACAAGGACCTGCATTCGATCAGGTCGTCGTCCACCACCAGCACCGTTCCGCGGCGCGCCTCCGCATCGTCTTCGCTAATCGCCATTTGGCACTCCTGGTCAGTCGACCGGCAGCATGATTGTGAAGCAGGTCCCTTCGCCGACCTTGCTGTCGACGGAGATCTTCCCGCCGTGTTTCTCGACAATGTCGTGGCAGATCGCCAGCCCGAGGCCCGTCCCCTCGCTGGGGCCCTTGGTGGTGAAGAACGGATCGAAGATCCGGTCGATGATCTCTTCCGGCATGCCGCAGCCGGTATCCGACACGGTCACCTTGACCTGGCTTCCCTCCAGCCGGGTGGTGGTGGCGAACCGCCCGCCGTCTCTCATCGCATCGTATGCGTTTTTGGTCAGGTTGAGGAAGACCTGGACCAGCTCGCCGCATCGCATCTCGGGCAGATCCTCCTGAAGGTCGAACACCACCTCGATGTCCTGCTGGTCGGCGCGGTGGCGGAGGGTCCGCACCGCCTCATAAATCACGTCATTGAGCTTTGTATCGTGCTGCGTCGGATACGTGCTGCGCGAGAACTCCAGCAGCGAGCTGACGATCCCGACCATCCGCTCGAGGCCCTTCTTGCACTCGGTCAGGTACTCGCGGGTCTGATCCTCCTCGCTTTTCAGGGCGATCGACAGGTTGATGAACCGCAGAATCCCGTCGAGCGGGTTGTTCAGCTCATGGGCTACGCGGGCGGCGAGTTTGCCGATCACGGCATGACGCTCGGACGCGGCGAGCCGCTTCTCCATTCGGACCCGCTCGGTCACGTCGCCGATCACCACCACGCCGCCGGTGACCTTCCGGCGGACGTCCCGCAGAGGTGAGGCCGAAAGGTTGAGCATGCGCTTCTCCGGCGCGCCGCCCACGTCGTCCGCCGCGTATTCGGCGGCGCCGCAGTGGATGGCCTTGCCCTCCTTGACCACCGCGTTCAGTACCTCCGGCCACGAGAGGCCGTCGCAGTCGATGGTCAGCTTCTGCAGGCTCTCGTCCACCTCCTCGGGCGTGCCGAGCCGGAAGATGTTCCGGGCCGGTCCGTTGTAGAACGTCACGTGGAACTTATCATCAAACGCGATCAGCCCCAGAGCGATGCTGATCAGGATGCTCTCGTTGAAGTTCTTGAGTCGGGCCAACTCCTGATTGGTGCTCTGCAGCCGCTCGATCGCCGCGTCTAGCCGGCGGTGAAGTTCAATGTTGAAGCCGCGAAGCTTCTCCTGCTGAAGCGACTGGCGGATGGCGCCCGCCGAGGCCCCGGCGATGGCCAGCATCCGCCCGACATCCGCCTCGTCAAACGGCTGAGCCGATTCCTTGTCCGTCAGGCTCAGCACGCCCAGCAGCTCGCCACGATAGATGATGGGCACGCACGCGAACGAGTTGGTCTCGTATCGCTCAGTCTCTCGCCTCGAAAACTCCTCCGACTTCTCGATGTCCTCGACGAAGACCCCCTCCTGGCGTTCCGCCACGGCGCCCGCGACGCCCGCCCCAAGCCGCTGGCGCGTCCCCAGCAAAGCGTCCCGCATCGGACCTTCCGCCACCGCCAACTCCAACTCCTCCGAGTCGGGCCTGAACAGGAAGATCGACCCGGACTTGCACGCGAACATCTTCAGACACTTGGCAAGCATCGACTCCAGCAGTTCGGTCGTGCCGACATCGGGAGCCATTTCGCCGAGCGTTGACATCTCGTGCAATCGTCCGCCGAGCTGCTCTTTGTCCGCCTGCAGCGCGTCCAGCTTCTCGGCACCACCGGCCGTATGACCCGAGGCAGAACCGGCGGAAGAGGTGACCTTGTCGCCTGAGGGCCCTCTCTGACCGCGGCTGGGTTTTTTGCCCATCACGTTGCCTCCGCGCGTCTCTGGTGGCTAGTTTCGGCATGTACCATCCTTAATATACCCCCCATGTTGCTTTCTGTAAAGCCTGTTGGTGCCGCAAAAAAACATGTCCGCGACCTTCCTGTTGCACGCAGGCAACGCGCTCCGACGCTCTGCGGCAACACGCGGGCCAGAAGCACCCCTTCCCGCGCTATCCAGGACATCTCACCGCGGAGATCATGGAGATCGCAGGCGTGCTGAAACAGAAAGCCTTACGCAGCAATGCGGAACAAAGAAAACTGCAAAAATGGGGAAGCGGGAACAGGAAGCTCGCCGCCCTCCGGGCGGCACCAAGACTGCTTTTCCCACTTTCCAATTCTCCTCGTGCGGCTTTCCTCCAGTCACACGAGCATCGATATGTGGTTGCGAACCCTACGAGAATCTGCGCGCAAATCACAGGACCTGCACGTTAGCATTACAGAGAAACCAAGACTCACCACGAAGCGCACGAAGTACACGAAGGGACACGAAGGACGGCTTTGGGGCGGCCAAGCCGGCCTCTTCGTGTGTCTTGGTGCCTTTGCGACTTGGTGGTCAGGCTCTTCTCAGCGTTCGATCTGCGTCAATCTGCGTCATCTGTGGATTCGTTCGCCGCGCCCAGCGCAGATCTTGCTCTCTCTCCTTCGTGTGCTTCGTGGTGAGTCGTAGTCTGCACTCAGAGCAGGGACAGTCGCCGGGTTGTCCTGCGCTTCTTTCTGGGGCGTCCGCCGGGCGATGGGCGCAAGCGCCGTCCGACGAGCCTTTCCGCTTTGCTCAGAAAACTGTCGCTCCCGAGCGGGCGCCCTCGATTCGTGAAGCTCCGCAAGGTCCGCACCGCCTCGCGGTCGTCGTCGCCAAAGAACACGTCTTGGCGATTGTTGCCGCGTTGGGTGATGTGGTGCGGGGAGTCGGGGACAACGGCTCGTGCGAACCTGGGCATGTCGCAATGATACCACGCCCTCCGCTCATGTCAACAGAAAACCTGGTGACTGTCCCCATCCCCGGCTGTAGTCGAACACCTACTCCCCGCCTGACAATGACCGGCGGCCGGCGTGCCAAGCCGCCTGAGAGTACCCAGAATGTTGCCCCACGCCAGCATGCGCGCAATCCGCGTTGCTCTGATGCAACATGCGCGCATGTCTCGATGAATCCCATACTTATGAAGACCTCGGTTCACTGCCAGCAGTTGGGCTGTCGATTTGTGGCAACACGCTCAGGCGTATGCATGGGCCGCCGCGCAGAAATACGAAGGGTCCGGCTCAGCGTAAGTAACTGGCATGTATGGAGTTGCACCGCCCGCCTCAGAGATTTGTCAATTTGTACGCCGCGTTCGGCACGCCGTTTGCTCTAAGCCCCCTTGATTGGACAAGCTGAGATGTTCTCAGCCGGTGGGTATCAGGGTGCGTAGGCCCGACTTCACTGCAACTGAGGAGTCTCTTTTTGGGAGCCAGGAGAATGAAGAAGCAGGCAATGGTGTGGATGGTAGGGATCGCCGTGGTCACGTGCAGCGTCGCGTTCGGCGATGTCGTGACGCAGCCCTTCTTCCCGACCAAGGACACGGGCATTCCGGGCCACTCGAGCGAGAACAACTGCAACATGGGCGCCGACAACGCGGACCGCACGCTCAAGGACTATCAGCACACCGGCGCCTACGACTTCAACCTCGGCGCGGTGGCAACGTGGCTGAACAGCAACACCTCGGTCGATCCCACCTCGCTCGCCTCGATCACCCAGGCCATCAGCGACGGCCACCTCAAGGCCGAGTTCTCCGTGTGCCAGGCGGGCACCGGGTACAACGGCCTGTCCGCCCAGGTCCGCACCATCGAGTGCGGCGTGGACTGGACGGAGGGCGACGCGAACAGCAACTGGGACAACTTCAAGTGGACCTCCGGGACGGTGGCGGCCACCTGGATCAACCCGAACCAGGTGCACCCCGACCAAGGTCTCCCGCTCGGCGCCGGCTGGGGCCCCGCCGAGAACGCCAGCTTCACCGACGCGTCGTACACCCTCAATTCGCAGACGATGACCTGGGGGGCGGTGGCCGACTCGTACGCAACCGCCGAGTTGGACCCGGGCGTCCTGCACTCGATGCTGAACGACGTGAACAACCGCGGGCTGTACATCTTCGCCCCGTGGGGGGGCGACAGCAACAACTCGAGCTACTTCCGCGAACAGGACGGCACGGGCCCGGACGGCACCAGCCGCGACCCCAAGCTCGTGCTGACGTACGAGGAGCCGGAGGGGGGCATCATTCCCGAGCCGGCCGGCCTCGGCCTGCTCGGCCTGGTACTGCTGGGCCTGCGGAAGAAGCGGGACTAGACGACGCTCCCCGACTACTTCCGGGCCCGTGCGGGCGACCCCGCACGGGCCCTTTTCTTATGGATCATCTTGCCAACGCGCTCACCGTCCCCGCGAACTCGCCGCGAGCTGTCTGAGGCGCGTGGCGGAACTCCGCGGACATCATACTAATTAAGCTCGCCGCAGCGGCTTGCGGCCGCGTTCGCGGGGCTGCAGAACGCGGGCGAGCGCTTTCTCGAGCATCACAACAAAGCGCTTCGGACCAAGCGGCCGGCCGGTCGATTCGTGACGCTCGTGGCAGTCCCAAGGACACCGTACTTGGGCTTCTAACAGAACCTTGGTGGGGCAGGCATTCCTGCCTGCCATCTGGCCGACAAGAATGTCGGCCCCACCGTTATGTAAGAGCTCCTTAACTCACCAGGCGCCTGCTGCGTTTCGGATATCCGGAACAGCCAGCGGTTTTCAGCGCTCGGCTGCAATCAGCTATGGGGCCGGCGAAATAGTCCGGCTGCT
>Ga0114922_10004120_pt1 | contig 13509 bp, 7 predicted proteins | sample AartaG_FD_100975 | JGI IMG/M metagenome (GOLD analysis project Ga0114922, IMG submission 100975) | Deep subsurface microbial communities from Aarhus Bay to uncover new lineages of life (NeLLi) - Aarhus_00045 metaG | ecosystem: Environmental > Aquatic > Marine > Oceanic > Sediment | place: Aarhus... | reverse complement strand
TCACGAAGAAGTTTGTCCAAAGAGAATCTCTCGAGTGAGGCACTTATCCCGATCTGTAAAGAAATAAAAATGATGATCAAGAATATGGCAGTAAGGAGATTTCTGGTCCAATTTTTCTGAGGTCTGGACCTCTTAAAAAACAAAAAAGTCAGGCCAAAAAAGAGGATAAAGCTAAAAACAAGGAGGAATATTCCCGAGCGTGATTTCGAGAACACAATCCCCAGAGACATGACCACTACACCAAGAATTAAAAATAAATTTGTCGACAACCGCTTCTCAGAGAAACGAAGGAACTTCTCCTGCAAGCTCAAACCAACCATAGAAAATATATCGATGCGGGCAATGATCAAACCGATCGTCAACGGGACAATTATCTCCAGATAGCCTGAAAAGTGGTTCCTGTTGACAAAAGTCCCGGATACAGAATCCAAACCATAAACCTTCTTATAGAACAATATACGGGGATTTGAGTTGTAGAGTTCGAACAAACCATAAAGGGCCTGGAAGACACCCATGCCAACCAGGACATAGACCATTCTCCGGATCTGATCTCTATCTGTCACGGTTTTTACTATGAGAAATCCAAGGAGAATATAGGCAAGTATCTCCAGCCCTTCCCGAAGAGTGTGGGCAGGGATCAACGACACCGGCAAAAAATTCACATCCGAAAAGTTGCTCAAAAAGAGACTCTGGAAGGAGTGGGTGTTGGGAGAAATTAACTTAATGAGAAATTTTGGAAAAGGAATGAGTTGAAAACAAATAAAAATCAAAAATCCTAAAAACAATACCTTTGGCCATTTGAGGGATCGCTGCAGGTAACTGTTTGTCTGAGGCTTTTCCTTCATGATAATATATGCAGCAAACATCACTAAAACTGTGAGCTGTATCACCAAAATAGACCACTCATTAACAGATGCTGCAGGAAGAGGGCTGAATACAAGCAATCCAAGTATTCCATACTCAATAATTCTCCGGCACATCCTATCCTTCTTTGATAGATTCAATCTAGTATCCGATGTATTTCTTATGATAACCCTTGTAGTAGTAGGTATCCATCTGATTCATCCGGACTTCATTGAGAACAACACCCATGATGTTTGCCTTGACCTTGTGTAGGTCGTCTACCGCCTTGGTAAAAGCTTTGTTCGTGGTTACTCCCGCATGCAGGACGAGCAGAACGCTCTCCACCATTGAAGAGAGTACAACAGCATCGATAGCAGCAAGGACAGGAGGCGTATCAAACAGAACCATATCGAATCCCTCTCTCATTTTTTCCATCAACTCTTTCATCCTCTCCGAATTGAGAAGCTCTGAAGGATTGGGAGGAATCGGCCCACTGGGCAAAATCCAAATATTGTCGATCGCTGTCATCTTGATAGAATCCGTAAGTGTTGCTTTTCCGGCTAAATATCCGCTCAGCCCACCGATATTTTTCACTTTAAATATTTTGTGAAGCCGGGGCTTCCGCAGATCAGAATCTACTATCAGGACTTTCTCCGAAAGCTGAGCAAAAGCGACTGCCAGGTTGGATGCTGTTGTTGTCTTCCCCTCTGAAGGTACTGCACTGGATAAAACAATAGACTTAGGTGGGCTTTTAGCATAGGAAAGCAGTATGGAAGTCCGCACTGTCCTGTAATCCTCAGAGATGAAAAAGCGCGGGAAGAGGTAGTTGACAAGCTCGATCTCCTTGACCTGTTCTAGTATCTCTTCATTACCCGGATTTTCATCGCCGTAAGAGTATTGATCTGCATATTTAGAAAAATAACCGTATTTCTTTTTCTTGCTTATTCCTTCAGGAGGCAAATACGGGATCATTCCAAGCGAGGGGAGCCCGGTTAATCTTTCGATATCATCCGGAGTTTTCACTGAATTATCCAGATATTCCAGGAAGAAACACAAACCAACCCCACCAAAAAGACCGATTAATAAGGCAAGAATCAAATTTCTCTGTTTTTGTGGAGAGATAGGTTTTTTTGGGATCTCTGCCTTTTGAACAACGCTGATATTGCTCGATTTCATGCCTTCCAATGTAGCAGTCACTCTTGCTTCATCTCGCATTTTGACATACTGTTCAATTTTAGTTGTTATGCTATCTACTTGGGATTGCAAAATTGCAATCTGGCTGACATCAGAACCCATCTCAGCGACTTTGTCACCCTGTTCATCACGAAGCCTTTTAAGGTTATAAGCTTTATCTCTTGCCGATTCATAATTGGCTTTTGCAGCCTCCACGGCTTTCTCCCACTCCTCCCGAAGCTGTCTTCTCGCAAAGTCCAATCTAGTTTTCGGCTGCCTCATTTTGGGATGACCTTCCTCATAGTTCTCAAGCAATTCTTCGTATTCTCGTCTATATCGGGTGTAATCTGTTTGGAGTTGCTGTATTATGGGATTGGCTAAGGATGACGGCAAAGTCTCCGGGGTTGCATTTCTGAGACTATCGTATTTGTTTTTTGCATCAACCATCTCAAGCTCAGCCTGTGTATAAGCAGCGTTGTATGCTTGGTATGTATTGATCGCAGGATTATTCGTATTGCTCAATACAGGGAGGTCTTTTTCAGAACCGTATTGCTGAAGTTCCCTGTTTATCACATCCAATTCGTCCCGAAGATTCGAAATAGTCGTGGTTAAAATATCCGAGGCCCTCCGTGTGTATTCAGCTCTTGTCTCATAGGAAAAGCTGATAAATTCATCAGCAAGAGTGTTTACCAGTTCAGCAGTGAAGGCCGGATAAGCAGAGGTGAAATTCACACGAACCAAATTTGTATCCCGAATTGGAGATACTTCAAGGTTGTTTACAATGGACCAGGCAATTTCTGAATAAGGATTAGATCGAGAGATATTGTTTATCTTTTCTTCTTCGGATTCCTTCCCGGAAAATATCCACCTTAAAGTAACAATATATTTAATATTCGCGAGAATGCTCTTTTTCGACTCCCCACTGAATTCCGCTCGTGACAACAGTTTCATTCTTTCTGCAATTCTCTCTGCAAGTGCACGGCTTTGCAGAAAATGAAGTTGTGTGTTGAAAAACCGCAAATCCGACACTTGTCTTGTATTGCCGAATTCGTCCTCTAGGCTCAACATCTTTGACGAACTTTCTTCGATAAGAACAGTTGTTGTCGCTCTGTAAATTGGTGTAGCCGTAAAGGAAAAAATCCCAGTTAGCACGACAAGAATAGTGGCAAAAGTAATGAGCACCCATTTTCTCCTAAGAATCACAAGCCAAAACTGCAATAAATCAATTTCTCTTGCTCTATCATTGTATTCCATTTTCATTCTCCGAATATTTCTTTAATTCTATAAGGACAGAAAAAGTTATTAGTTCTATTTAAGTTGCTTCTGTTTTATGAAAGGATTTTTTTGTAGTCCCCTACTCCTTGCTAATTAAGGATTGAAGCTAGAAATCATAAGCAAGATAGATCCCTATAATTAGATTTTCGGTCTTTGCATCTGAATTATTTCTTATTCTCATCCACTTATCCACTGAAAGTCCAAAGCCTAAATTTTCGTAAATCCTATAAGCAAATCCTGCACGATGAATCCAATAAGTACGTGTTCTTTCTATTTCTTCATCGTTACCGTTTTGTAACTGAATTGATGACTCCCCTGGATAATCGCTAACACCATAGCTTGAATCATAATTCACCTTAAAAGATTGACCGAAATAATATGAAATCCCAACCCCATATCTATTCTCTTTGAAATAGATATTACGTCCATAGGAGAATGGAATATCTCTGTAATAAAAAAGTCTAAGATTTAATCGTCTTAAACTCATCTCAAGCGAAGTATCTCCAACTGGTCCAGAATAGCCTGTTTTTCCTTCTTCATCTGGAATTAGTTTCTTAAATCCAAGTGATAGCATACCTCTAATCCTACCTAAAAGAGGGAGTAGTAATCCTGAGCGTACCTCATAAGAATGAGAATTCTTAAATTGAGCCTCAGGATTATCAAATTTATATTTGGTATATCCTGCCCTTATAAAAAATTGACTGTCTGAAAAAATTTTGTAGTAAAACTCAACATTTGCACTTCTTTCTTTGCGATCCAATGCGCTAGCATATGCAATATCTCCAATAGACTCTATAACATCTTCATAACTGAGATCTCTTTCTGAAAAGGAAACACCAATTGATGTATCCCGATAAGTCTCATAAAATAGTCGGCCAGTGATTAAGTTAGTATTCACATATGTTAAAATATCAAATTCACTAGAAGGCCTCTGTTTTACACTACTGCTTCTATAATTTCCAGATAAAACTAATCGGTTTAAAAGAAGGAATTTTCCGTCAAATGAAAAAGTGTTATTCCAACCTCTTTCATTTTCTAACTCAAAATAATACACATATTCAGGAATTTCAGCAAATGATAAAATCATAGAATTTGGAGAAATAATATATGCAGTGATTTGAGGCGAAAATCTTGCTACATAATCTGTAATTGGATCACTCTCCACATTTTTCAGATAAATATTATTGTCGTAACCCAAATTCATATCAAAGGCTGGAAAAAGATAAAAAGGTCCTATTTTAAATTTTGATTCGCTGGAAATCCTTATTTGCTCCGACTTAAAAGTCTGATATCCTTGTCCATATGAGTGAACCGAAACGCCAGTAAGCCAAGCAAAAAAAATAATTAAATGGAGACAAATGAAAATGTAGTACTTCATTTTATATGCCGAGATATCAATAAGGCAATAGAATAAGTCTCAACTTTAATACTTTGCTCATAGTCCTGACTTACTCTCTTTTATTTTCAAGGCACAAAATCTACACCAAACGTTTTATAACTCTATGGAAACTCATAAAACCGAAATTCGAATTGCCTCATAACAATTCCCTTCAGTTTACAAAGTTCTAGCAATTGTTTAATCTTTTCTTTTTCAATCTTATCTGTCGATACAATAATCTCAGATATCTCATTCTTTTTCACAATCTCGTTAAAATCATCTATTGATCCTAGAACGGGACAATTGTGGATCACACTGCCTTTTTTTGCCTTATCGTCATCTATAAATCCAACAGGTGAGAAGAAGTATGATCTACTATGTCGAATTTCCTTTAATGCAGTTGAACCTTTATGGCCAGCTCCATATATGATAACTTTTTTTCCTCTACTATTAAAATTCCTGATGTAGATGCTATTAATCACTTTGTAGGCGACCCTGTAGCTTATGACAAAAGTAGCCATCAAATAGAAATCAATTAAAACGAAGATAAATCCACCGAATGAACTTATTCTAAAAAATAGAGTCAGAATTAATATTAATCCTAATGAAGATAAAAAGATCGCCTTTCCCATAGTCAAGATATCTTCGACACTCGAATACTTCCAGAAACTCTTATATATACCTGACACAAAAAATGTTATGAGTTTTACAGCTAATATTAATGGGAGTGTTTGGATAAATAGATTCTTTTCACTATTAGTAAAATGCCCAAAAACTAAAACAAAACTCAAATAATAAGATAATGAAACACAAAATATATCAAAGAATGCTTGAAAAACTCTTTTGTTAATAACTGGATAATCAAACAGAGGAAGCAGCAATCCGTTTTCCAAAATTTTGAATTCTTCATAGTTCAAACTTCGGATCCCAATGAAGAAGGCAACAACGATGGCGCCTAAAAATAAAGAACTATTGATGTCTTGAAAGGCTACTGTAAAAATGGCAAAAAAACATAATAGAACACACAATCCATAAAGAACTATTACAGCTTTCTTATGAGAAAAACCTAGCTTTAAAAGCCGATGATGGATATGATCTTTATCGGCCTCGAACATTGAGAATCCTTTGACAAATACCGCCTTGAATTTACCATTTTCACTCGGATAATCAACCATATTGATTGATTTTAAGAACCTTCGAATCATTGACAATAACGTGTCTATAATCGGCAACCCTAAAGCCAAGATAGGAGTAAGCACTGCTACAAGAGTTGCTCCTTTATAAGAGCCCTCTATTGAAAATACAGCCAATAAAAATCCTAGATAAAGACTACCAGAATCCCCCAAGAATATTTTAGCCGGATGAAAATTATATCTGAGAAATCCCAGAATACTTCCTGAAAGAATCAAGGCCACAAGCGCAATTTCTATATTTTGATTGAAAAACGCAATCGCAAAAATGGTCACACTAACAATAAAAGAAGTACCGGCAGCTAAACCATCAAGTCCATCGACTAAATTTAGAGCATTCATAATTCCTACAATCCAGAGAATAGTAATTGGAATGGAAACTACGCCTAATTGAATAGTATTACCTGTAAATATATTTGTTATACTCTTAATTTCAAAACCTGAGAAGACAAGTAGAATTCCTATGAAAATTTGAAAAAGAAATTTTATCGTCGGTGAAAGTTTTTTTATATCATCGTAGATTCCAACAAGAAGAATAATCACTTGGCATATAAAAAACATCTGCCATTTTGAAAATAGAAATTCATATATATAGGTATTATTTAAAAAATAACCCAATAAGATGCTAAGATTAAAGGCAAAGTAAATGGGGACTCCGCCAAGCAATGGAGTTGGATTCTTGTGTATCTTCCTTTCAGATGGAATATCAAGTATGTTTGCTTTTTTTGCTAATAACCGAATCAAAGGAGTTAAGAAAAATGAAATGGAAGCAGGGACTAAAAAGAAGATTATGTATTTAGCCATTTCAACACTATATTTTATTAGGAAGTTCTGATTTAATTAGATAACCTTGGCAAAAAGTATAGCCTAACTATGAAGGGCTACATGCACTCTAGTTTCTTTTTTTTACATGATTATACGCAGATAAAAGATGAGGAATTGAATATTTCCATGAAAATTTATTTTCAACCCTTGCTCTTCCAATCCTACCCATACTTAATATTAGTTCTTTTTTTCCAGAGAGAAAAACAATTTTATCAGCCAAATCAACTATATCATTTGGTTTTACATAAATTGCAGCATTTCCGCAAGACACTCTAGTCTCTCTAAGATCAAAAGCAATAACTGGCTTCCCAAGAGCCATATATTCAAGGGCTTTATTCATTGTGGATTTATCATTTAGTTGGTTCAGAGGATCTGGTTGGACACAAATATCACAAGCAGATAGAGTAGATATCATATCATTACCAAACAATAGTCCAGTAAATTTTACATTATTTTCTAAGCACAATACTTTTGATTTTTTTAAGAGCTGAGGTTTTGAACTTCCTCCTCCTATAATTATAAACTTGAAATTAGCCAAGCCACGTTTTTTTACTATTTCTGCAGCAGCATTTATCAAATATTCAACACCATCTTGAGGATTCATGTTACCTAAATATCCAATCAGAACATCTCCACTTTTTTTTAATCCTTTTTTGGGCGGGAGCAGCTTAAATTTGTTTAAATCAGGTCCGTTACGGACAACATAGACATCCTTGGGATCTTTTCCGCCTCTAGATAGCGCAATTTCGCTATAGGAATCATTAGTAGAAATTACGACATCTGCAAACTTATAAGAATATTTTTCAAGTATAATGAGTATTTTATATAATAAATGATACTTCCTCTCACTAGAATTGCGAGAAAAGTAAAGCTCGGGGCAAAGATCATGATGGTCATATAAAAATTTTTTTCCAAGGACCTTATAAGGTAATGCAATAATCCAGAGAATATCCATGGGATTACAGGCATGAAATAAAGAAAATCCATGTTTAATATAAACCCAAAGCGTCAAAACCGATCCAAAAATTAAAGATACTAAAGTTTCTGTTAAATGCCCTAACATGGATTTGGTTGTCGGTTTTGGGTAATAATAGGCTCTAAGGTTATTATTAATCTTTTTATAAAAAGGGTCGTGATTGTATTTAGGGGATATCACTGTTACATCCCAACCTGATCTCACGAGTGTGTCTGCTTCACGGATAACTCTATTATCGTATGTAAACGATCCATCTTCGATAAAGATTAAGGTCTTTTTATCCATCTCTATTGAAATTGAATTTCGTCATATTTTGCTACGGAAAAAACAAACGAAAAGAAAGTCTGTAGCACAATATTAAATAAATTCATCGAAATTACTTTTTATTATTATTTATTACAAATGCTCTAGTAATATTCTAATATGTTTCGAATTTTGATTATTTCTTTCATTTTAATAATGCACAAAATATTGACTTTTGAATCGTATATTAACATTAGGAATCTATAAAAATTGGAAAAACTGACTATTTCTCTTTATTTCAATAAGTTATTCATTAATGTCATTTATAAATTTATGTTTTGGAATTCTAATAGACATATTATGTTAAGTAAATTGTATTAACAAAAATATTTTTTCCATTTACATTTTTCTTTAATTCCAAGGTATGTGTATCTTGAATATAATTAAAACGTGGCGAATACCATCCAAATATAGGATTAAGCCCTCCTTTTATTAAATTTCGTTCACTCCACTTTTCATCTATATTAAATCTTATTTCTGCTTTTTTACATTTTATTAGATAATATTTATTTCTGTTAAATATTTCACAATCAGGATGAAAATGGAAAAAACTTTCAACCAAATGAGAGGCTTTGCAATCGATATAATCCACAATATTAAATTTCTTTTCATTTTTAAAATAAATAACCTCTCTTTGATGAATAATGGGTTGCTTCAGTCTTTTATATCCGTCGTGTGATGCAGACCAAACAGCCTTCTCTTCGTTCTCATAAAAGAGTGTATTCTTTACTTTATAAAAAGTCCCAAATATAAAATCAGCCAAAATTTCTGCTTGGTCGCGGCCGTCTATCTTTATTGTGTTGTGAGCAGACGTTGATCGAAAGTAATTCCTCCATTTTCCTCCGCTATGATAAAGATATGTTCCTGGGTCTATAAATATGGGATTTCCATCAATAGAAAGCCAGAAACTTAATGCATCTGCATGGCCATGTGCCCCTAGGGACTTTAGTCCTAAAGGGCCACTGTTTCCAATGAACAAAATCTCATAAGGCTTCTTGTCTTCAATCACAGCTAGTCCAGCATCCTGGAAATATCGAGTTCTCAAACTTCCTTCCATTTTACAATTTTTCTGTTCGGTCCATTTTTTCCAAGAGTCTAATCCAAGTAGAAAAAAAGTTTTATGATCATATTCAGCATTTTGTAATATCAATTCGGATCTATTAAACAAAACCGCTCCAATATTTAATATAGACATGAAATTATTATGTTTTCCAAACCATAATTTTAATAGATATCCATCGTCATCGTCACCAATAAGAGGATAATTCCCATTTTTATCAATTATTTGTGAAATGAATTGAAAAGAAGACTTTAGCCTCTTTTCAACATTGGTGGAATATGGTTCCTTATATTCTCTGCAAAGTAAGCAAAATATCAAATAATGATCCAACACAAACTGTAAATATGGGAGAGAGTGCTCAAAACTACTTCCATCTTGGTATATCTGACGAATTACTTCCCTCTCTAAAACTTCTTTGCCAAATCTTTTCCACTTACTAGCGTTATCTAAACCAGGAAAACACAAACCTATAGCAAATAATCCTAATGCTTCTGCTATTGAATGATTCGCACAGGATGAATATTTCGAAGGAAATCTATATAAGTGATTTCCATGTATAGAAATAAATTTAGCAAGCAAGCTTTCGTGTCCAGGGGCTAATTTCTTTTCATTTAAGAATTTTAAAGTATAAACAATATTTATAATTCTTATCCCAAGTTCTATTCCCATTATCCAGTTAATTCCTTTAGGATAGGGATTAGATTTTAACCAATCATCTAATTGATTGAAAATCTCATCTTTATATTTATTCTCATTTGTAAGCGCATAAGCTATAGCAAGCTTAGGAAAATGATGTAAACGATTTAGTTCCCAGGCAAATTTAATGCCTCCAATATTCCCACTGTCTCGATATTTAATATTTCCCCAAAAATCTATTGGCCATGATTTATTTGTTTTGGGATCAAGATGCCAATTAATCGAATCCCCAAATTTTTTTTCAATTCCAAAGATTTCAAAATTGTGAAGAATTATCTTTTCGGCTTGGCTTATAACTTTTTCCTTTAAATTTGGGAATATTTTTTCGAATTCATTTATATCTATTGAATTAAATATATCTATAGTTGGAGAACTGAATTTCTTATCTTTCTCATTAATAAAGAATTTATCACTATACTTCTTTAAATATTGTCCAATTCTATAATGGTATTCAATAAGAGGAATCTTTTTAATTCTGTACCAATACCAAAGGAATTTGTTCATACTAAAATTTAGACTCAGATTTAAGAGAAGATATATTTCAAGAACTACCCAATTTCACGGATCTATTCTCATAAAGGCTCTCCATGGCAGCAAAGGTAGCCCTAGATACCCTCACTTGACTATCAAATGATATCGGAGATTCACCTCCATCACTTAATGCCTTAATAAAAGTATTAATTTCATTATTATGACCTTTGTCTTGAGCCATAGATTTTACTTTTTTCCTTTTTCTTTCCGAAAACAACTCTATAGATTTAAAATCATCCAATACCGCGCATCTATTTCCCCCAAAAACTTCAATTCGTTCCTTTGACATTGAAATATCTCCGGTTGAATTATAGACGATACTTAATATCGAGCCATCTTCCATTTTAACATTCACAACCAAATCATCAGTAAGTTTTAAAGCTCTATTCTCTCTCAGAATTCCATAAGAAAATACACTACTGGCAAGAGAATCAGTTAGAAAATGTCCGAAATCTATAAAGTGCCCTCCTTCACCGATAAAACGCCCCCCCTGCTCCGAATCCTGATACCAATTATCTCCCGCTATATAGCCAGCATTGACTCTATAAATTATTGTAAGGGGGCACTGCAAATTCCTGAAAACATCTTTTAACTTTAGGCCCAAGAGCGAAAATCTCCGGTTGTAGCCAACCATCAATTTTAATGAATTAGCTAATGATGCTGTTTGATATACATCAATAATCTGCTCAAGTTCATTCTTATTTAAACAAAGAGGTTTCTCCACAAAAACATGCTTGCCTCTTTTTATCCCTTCTTGCACATAGTGTGCATGAGAGTCATGCCGAGTTGCAATAAATACAACATCAATATCTTTATCATTTAGAATCTCCTCTGCGCTTGTGGTGCAGTAACTAAATCCATACTTTTCAGAAACATTTTTTGCAGTAATGCCCCTTGAGGTACACAATCCTTTTAAAACAATTTTCTTATTTTTTTTCAGGTTGGGTAGCAAATTAGCCTGTGCAAAATTCCCTGCGCCAATCATGCCGATCCCGATTTTATCTGAAAGAGGTATTCCACCCTGCTTAACAAAAATGCGTGGGGATTCCTTACTGAATTCTTTTTCATATTCCAACAAAATCCCAAAATAATCCCCCCCAGCTTTCTCATTTATAAGATCATATGCCTCATACGCATTGTTGAGCGGATAGATATGTGTAATGAGAGGATTTATATCTAGCATTTTTGATTCAAGCAAATCTAAAAAACACTCCATATTGCGCTTTTCAGTCCATCTGACATAGCCAATAGGATAATCTATACCTTTTTCTTCATAATTAGGATCATATCTACCTGGCCCATAAGACCTGGAAAATTTAATATCAATTTCTTTGTTATAGTACAAACTAGATATTGATTTCACGATTTCCATCCTTATACCGCCAAGCACCACTAGCATACCTTTATCTCTTAATAACTCTGAGGCCAATTGGAAGGGATCATTAGAATCAGATCCCGCTGCAACTATGACTGAATCTAATCCCATTTCATTTGTGACAGTCTGAATTTTTTCTTTGAACGCAGGATCCTTTCGTAAAATTGAATAATCAGTGCCCATTTTTTTCGAAAAGTTGACTTTCTCTGCTTGAAGGTCAATTCCTACAACCTTACATCCATGAATTTTCAGTAATAATGATGTCATTTGACCTACAAGTCCAAGGCCAATTACTCCCACTATGTCACCTACACTAACTTCCGCTTGCCTAACGGCATGAAGAGCAATACTGCCTACTGTAGTAAACGCAGCTTCCTTTATGGAAACGCTATTAGGAACTTTGACGATTAGATTCTTAGGGACACACACCTTCTCTGCATGATTTGCATAACCAGCCCCAGCACATGCAACCACATCACCTATAGATATTCCTTCAACATCCTCGGAAATCTCCTCGACTATCCCGCATAAGCTGTATCCAAGAGGAACAGGTGTATCAAGCTTGTTCCTCACGATTTCAATTGTTTTTTTGACTCCGATTTTTTTCGCTGTAGAAATCACTTGTTTCACTAAGTCAGGTCTGTCCTTAGCTTTCCCCAATAAAGATTTTTTCGATATCTGCAAAGTAGATCGTTCAGTCCCGGGGCTGATAAGAGAGTAATAAGTTTTAACAATAGCGCTTCCTTTCTTGAGCGAAGGGGGGGGGACTTCTTCAACTTTTAGTTCACCTGTTTTATAATTTTGAGATATTTGGCGCATTTTTATCCTTTCATTGCTAAAAAATTTGATCTGATTTTAAACATTGGTCCATATATTATATATTTCCCTATTCTATATTGAATGATTTTAGCTCTATTGAAAATGTAATTTTCATTAGCTCTTTTAAAGTCTTCTAATGTTTTTTTGTAATCTCTGTCATATTTTCTAATCTGTTCTTTAAAAATATTATCTCTCACAAAATCATATAGTTGAAAATCTAGCCTATTCGCATCTTTTATATCACTTAGAACCTCATCGGATATACTTTTTTTTGAAACGAATTTTTTTGAAGTAACATTCCTTTTTTGATAAAATAATTCAAAACTATCGAAATTCAACATCTTTTTCATCAATATTAAAGACAAATCGAACTCTTCAACCAATCCAACAAAAATAAAATGTTCATTCAGTATCTTCTTTGCTTTTTCAAGTTCCTTCTCACTTGCAATGAAACTTCTTTCTTTAAAATTTTTCTTACCTATAATAAATTTAGTCTGATAATTTCTCTCTCCTGCTAGCTTAAGCCTTTCCCTAATCGGCATAGAGTGATAATCTTTACTTCTCCCATGATTATAATGAGATATATATCTGTCAATAGGATTCCGAAGTAAGGTAATATACTTTATGTTTGAGCAAACAGATTCCAGTTTATTAACGGATCTAAAAGCATGGCCACTGATAACCGACATATTTCTATTAATTTTAAGGAGATATCGCAGATCATCAGGCTTGAAAATATCTGCATCATTTTCAAAACAATTGAAGCCATAATTATTTCTAAAAATATATTTCAAAGTTGTCCCACCATTTTTTATCATATGACAAAAACAAATTAACATAGTTTTAAATATTACAGATGAGATCTAAGTTGGCTTTTGCTTTCACTGAGTACTTTGGTAAAAAGGTCATTCATTTTTTCTAAAAAAACTTCCTTTGTAAATCTAGCATTAAATAGTCTCTTACTCATACAAGACATATCCATATAAAGTGTACGGTTTTCATACAATAACAATACTTTTTCTGCTATCAGATCAGGTCTTCCCTCAGGGATAATAAATCCATTTT
>Ga0114922_10004119_pt1 | contig 13511 bp, 9 predicted proteins | sample AartaG_FD_100975 | JGI IMG/M metagenome (GOLD analysis project Ga0114922, IMG submission 100975) | Deep subsurface microbial communities from Aarhus Bay to uncover new lineages of life (NeLLi) - Aarhus_00045 metaG | ecosystem: Environmental > Aquatic > Marine > Oceanic > Sediment | place: Aarhus... | reverse complement strand
TTTCATTTCAAGTGCCTTTGCCAGTTTGATAATGGAACCCAAGGGTGGAGATATGTTCCCTTTTTCTATCTCCATTAATAATTCAGGTGGTAATCCTGTTCGCTGGGAAACATCTTTCAAGCTCAAACCTTTTTTTTGTCTAATCTCTTTGACAGCTTCACCAACCTTTAAAGTAATCTCACCTTCAGAAGGAGTTTTACCAATGCTATCCGCAAGGTATTTTTCTTCATATTTTGCAGAAAAGTGACTGAGGTCATTTAAAAAGTCTTCATATCTATCAGGTTCAGGACCTCTTTTTTTCTTATCCATAATCCTCTCCTTTAATTGTATAAAAAGGCCTTTATTTTAATAACAACATAACACCCTTGTGTTTTACTGTCAATGGGAGGATAGGGTTTGAGAAAGAAAATATTGACTTAATTAAGATAAACTATTTGTTTTTTAACTCTTAACCTACCCTTAATTCCAGAGAGATTGAAGCTTAATCCGGGGCAGAACAAGGCAGCCAACAGTTTTGGGAATAGCAAGGCAACAAAAGCAATCGCGCCAGTAAAGCAACGCTTATTCATAAGCGCTAATTTATTGAAAAAGGGAAAGGTAGAAAAGCTGACCAATGGTACAACGGGTGGACCTGTCTTTGTCTATGTACAGGATGGTCGGATAATACGCATAACGCCGATGGAATTTGATGCCAGTGACGCACCATCTTGGGTTCTCGAGGCAAGAGGGAGGAAGTTTTCTCCTCCACGAAATACCACTCTCTCTCCGTATTCGCTTGCTTGGCGCTCAATGATCTATTCGCCTAAAAGATTGTTATATCCGCTCAAACGGGTGAATTTCGATCCTAACGGCAAACGAAACTGCACCAAGAGAGGGGAATCAGGATACGAGCGGATCAGTTGGGATGAGGTCGCAGATATTGTCACCAGTGAGATAAAGCGAATCAAACAGGAGTATGGTCCGGCAGCTATATTGAGCACTGCATCTTCCCACCATCTGTGGGGACATCTTGGCTACCGCCACAGTGCCTATTTCAGGTTTATGAACCTTATCGGCTATACATACGCAGATCATAACCCGGATAGCTGGGAAGGATGGCATCGTCATTTTTGATCCAGAAAAGGCTAAAGGACAGAAGGGTATTGTCGATGCATGCCCGTATGGTGCTATCTGGTGGAATGAAGACAAGGCCGTGCCGCAGAAGTGTACACTGTGCCCATCTGCTCGATGAAGGGTGGGAAAAGCCTCGCTGTGTTCAATCGTGTCCCACCGGGGCCCTCCGCATTGTTCATGTCAAGGATTCCGAGATGCAGCGAATCATCGAATCTGAGAACCTTGAGGTCCTGCATCCGGAGTACAACACAAGGCCTCGCGTATACTACAAAAATCTGTACCGTTACACCACCTGTTTCATTGCGGGCAGTGTGGCTGTAACCGTAGACGGCATAACTGATTGTGTCCAGGGTGCCACGGTAACATTGATTAAGGACTCGATCAAAATAGAGGATGTGAGCGATAACTACGGCGATTTTAAGTTTGATGATCTTAAAGAAAATAGTGGCAACTACACTCTTGAGATAGTTTGTGAGGGCTATAAAAAGAAAACCCTTGAGGTCGACTTAACTGCAAGCATTAATGCAGGAACGATTTTTCTCACTCTTTAATTTAAATATAACTTTAATTGTTTGCCTCTCCTGAAAAGCACTATGTAAACTCAAAATTAATTTTATTATGTTTTTTGATACCCCGACCGCTTGCGGCGTAGTAGTTGATTTTTAAACCATATTTTGCAGTTAATTAAACTGTTTGCTACTGATATCCTTATTGGTTGTGCCTATGGCTGGTCTTTAGGTCTTCCATGGCGAGTGATCAGGGCCAAAAGTCTTTCCCTCAGGGGGAGCATAATGGCAAGACAGATTGCACAAGCTGAGCTAACAACAAGGTAGCTGCTAATAGTTGCCATATTGATCTGCTTTAGAAAAACAGAGACCGCCACAATCAAAAGCAACATAGCAAACAGGATCTTTATCCTCATGCCTGTCACATATTTGGTTGCATAAACTCCCAATTGCACACCAATAAGTGATCCGCCAAGGATTATCGCGGCTGGTATCCATTTCACATATCCTGCAAGAGCATAAATGGCTGTTCCGTAACATGATGTGATAAACACGATGACCAAAGAGGTGCCAACAGCAGTGATGGTCTGTGTTCCGATCACATAAATCAAGAGAGGCAGACCAATAAATCCCCCTCCAAGCCCCATAAAGCCTGAGAGGAAGCCGATAAGAATACCAGAAGTAATGATTATCCACAGTGAGATGGAATCCACTCCCGAACGAGGCAGAGAAATTCTTGGAGCAAGACTTATCCCATAAATATGGTGTGTTAGAAAAAAGCTTCTTTTCTCCTGCCCACCTTGCTTATCACCTCTTTGTTTATTCTTCTCCATTTTCCAGTTGTGATAGTATTCTTTCAGCATAAAAATAGCGATCAAAACAAGCAGAACGATATAGGCTACCCTTACATACATTCCTGCAAGGTTTAGCTTCTCTAAATACAACACAAGCCTCTTTCCCAACTCCACTCCTGCAATGCTGAATAGTCCTACAGTAACACCTAATTTAAAATCCACATTGCCAAGTCTATAATGGCCCATAACAGCGAAGAGGGTTTTCCCCACAAGGGCAAAGAACCCCGTCCCGATTGCAAAGACCATATGCAAACCCAAAATATTCAGGGCAGGCGTCAGTAAGAAGCCACCCCCCACCCCAAAGAAACCCGTCAGGATCCCCAGAATAAATCCCAAAAGGAATAATATTAATGGGTTAATCATGTTCGTAACAGCTATTAATAGTAATCAATATATAATATCCTCTTCAGCCTAAAGGGGTAAATTCCCTGCTGGATGCTTCAGGCTTACAAGCTTCCATGAAGTAAGGCTGAAAAGATAGGCATGGGAACCTTAAAAGCCTTTAGCATACTCTCTTATTGTGATAAAATGTTCGCTATAAAACCTCCCTCACATGACTAAAGGATTCGATTCTTGTCTATCCCTTTAGACCTGAATAATACTCCCTAAGAATAGCCAAAACTTCTGGACGGCTGAATTCCTCTGGAACAGGGTCTCCGTGTGTAAGCATTGTGCGCAATAACGTCCCACTCAAAAGTAGATGATCCTGTTTGCCATGGGGACAGGTTTTAAAAGAAGCCATGCCCTTACATTTATAACAGTAAAATGTCCAGTCTATTGGGAGCATCTTTATAGCCAGAGCATCTTCTGGAATATCATAAAATATCTTCTGGGCATCAAATGGGCCATAATAATCCCCAACGCCTGCATGATCTCGACCAATGATCATGTGGCTTGCCCCATAGTTCTGCCTAAAAACCGCATGAAGCAAGGCCTCTCGGGGGCCAGCATACCTCATCTCCATCGGGTAAACCTTTGTAACTACCCGCTCTTTGGGAAAATAATGATCAATCACCACCTGTACACATTGCACACGGACTTCAGCTGTGATATCTCCCTCCTTTAGTTTTCCAACCAACTGGTGTATAAAAAGACCATCTGAAACCTCAAGGGCAATCTTGGCAAGATATTCATGAGATCGATGCATGGGATTCCGCAATTGAAGGGCTACAATCATCTGCCAGTCACGTTTTTCAAACATGGCACGTGTTTCCTCCGGCCGTGCATAAAGACCAGAGAACAGATCGGGATAATCAAGCTCACTAAACACCTTCACCGGGCCTGCGATATTATATTCCCCCTGCACCAGCACCTTGGCCACTCCTGGATGACTTGGATCATTCGTGCGGAAGATCTGCTTGCACTCATATGGTTTGTCGATGGCGTACTTCTCGTCGATATTCATGGAGCCCATCAGCTCACCGCTCTCCCCATCAATGAGCGCTACCTCACCACCTTCTCTCAATCCGGAGGCTACATCTGTGGATACTGAAAGCGTGATCGGAATAGGCCAGAATATTCCCTTCGCTGTTTTGAACTCCTTACAGACTCCTTCCCAGTCCTTCCTCCCCATAAAGCCATCCGCTGGGCTAAATGCCCCTATACCAATCATGATTAGATCGGAAGTCTCTCTGGATGTCATCTGCACTTTGGGCAGTTTTCTCGCCCTTTCTCTTTCTTCGGACAGCTCCTTGCCTTTCAGCAATTGTGGAGTCAGTTTGCCTCCGTGGGGCGGAACTAAACTGGGCATATCCTTCTTTACCTCCCAAAAAGGCCTGTTAAGGGTATAAAACAGCTAGTTTTCATGTACAGCCCTTCAAATAGAGAAGCTACATATACCCCAACTTTCGCATCCGCTCCATTGCTTTTTCTTTATCCTGTCGCCTTCCGCCTCGCTCCTCAGTATTTTCAAGATCCTGTTCCCAAGCTGGAATATCAGAGTCTTTTAAAGTAGTTGTCTTTGCTCCTAAAGAACGATAACCTTGCTCATAAAGCACACAGTAAGGAATATTGAAGGCAGCATAGGTATCCCAGAGATCCTTTTCAGTAAAGTGCAAGATGGGTCGAATCCGAGTGTGTTCAGGTACCAGATGCGCCATCTCCTTATGCTCAAAATATTCATCATTAAATCGAGCCGGATGTTCATCCCACCGGAGGCCCTGAATTATTCCTTTGATATTATTTCGCTCGAGAAACTCATTAAAGACCACAGTTTTCATCAGATGATTACCAACCTGTGACTCAGCCTCAAAAGGGAATCCCTCCCCATCGAATCCAATGCGTTTAAGCTCTGCTCGATTTCTTTCATTCAAATCCTTCACCTTAACAGGCGCATTCAAGGTATGATTAGCTGCCTTTAACACATCATCATTCCTGCAGATCTCAAGGGAAACATCCCACTCCTTCTTGATCTTCTCTACAAATTCCTCTATCTCCTCGAATTCATCACCTTCACCGATAATCATTGCCTTGGGTAGAGGAATACCCTTTTCTTGACAAACATGTCGAGTGACCCACAGGGTTAACGTAGAGTCCTTGCCGCCTGTCCAGGTTGTACCCAGCTCCTCAGGCTTAAACCTGTCAAAGGCCTGCCTTACGATATCTTTGGAGATATCAACAAGCTTTGCACACTGTCTTTTCCTCTTTTCACTGATTTCTTTGTCAATCGCCATCTTTAAACCTCCTTCTTAGTTTTTTGTAACTGTTCGCTCCAGATAGGTACCGGAGTTATACTTTCTACGCCTGATACCTTCTTACCCTTCGCCTCACCTTTTGCTTCATTGTCTCAGCAACAGAAGATATCTCAATAATGTTATTGACCTCCTTTGGATCCGCCTTGAGGTCATACAACTCCCATGAATCATCCGTCTCACAATAGATGATCTTTAGGTCACCTTCCAGATAGTAGTGGACTTCTTTTTCTTCACCTTTTTCCCTACTACCGTGCTTGTCAACGGCCTCACCAAAGGCTCCTCTTGTAGGATAGTCCTCAAGTGGAATAAGTGGATGCCCTTCAAAAGCATCCACCGAATCAAGTCCGAAAAGATATACTATGGTTGGGGGTACATCTAGACCGGACACCAAGATGTCACACACTTCTGTCTTTTCTCGAGAGGGCTCATAGATGAATAAAGGCACGTTAACCAGCTCTGAATACATCTTTCCATCATGAGAGAGTCCTCCATGTTCCCCAAACTCATCGCCATGATCAGAGGTTATGATTATCACTGATTCCTTCAATAGGTTATCTTTTTCCAAGATTCCAAAAAATTCCTTTACTCCATCATCTATTTCTCGGACATGGGCGCAGTAAAGTTTCTTCAGAAGCTCAACTACCTCCTTATCAGATACATCTCGCTTTAGAACCACATCTCTAAAGAGCCTAAACATTTCTTCTTCATCTATTTGTATGGAGGGGTCTACTATTTCAATATATTTCCATTCAGGAACATAGGGTTCATGAACATCCATATAGTGCACCCAGAGGAAAAAAGGTTTATCCTGGCAGGACTTGAGCCAATCGTGTACCTTCTTGTTCAGGACATCTGCCTTGATGTATGGCACTTTATCATTGACTTCTTCTTCCATGGAATCATAGAAGACATCCCATCCCCTGTTCCAGCCGAAGTAAGTACTTATATACGGGTTTGAATGAAACCCAGCTGTAGCAATTCCCCCTTTTTTAACCACCTCAGATATTAAAACTCTCCTCTCCGAGAGCATCTTCTGCCTTCCATATTCGAGATAGTATGATGATGTAAGTATCCCTGGGAAGGCCGCTTGTGTGTAAGGACCAGGGGAATATGCCTTGTTGAACCTGATACAATTATCCTGAATCGAGTCAATGAAAGGTGTAAAACTCTCTCCGCCATAGCAACCCAAAACATCCTTTCTTAAGGTGTCTATGGTTAACAGAATTACGTTTTTCAATTAATCACCCTCCAATAGAAAAGATTGTCAAAGCTCACATGCTAATTAAGCTGTAGATTTTTGATTTCTCCTGCGAGCGCCAGAATCTCTTGTCAGTAGCCTAATGCCTTTAACCTGGAGCGCATCTTCTCATCATCCTCAGACGGACGTGCTGGTTTTTTTTCTCCCAAAACAGATTTACCTTCCATCTCCTGGGGTATCTCTAAATCCATCACGTCAAGCACGGTAGGAGCGACATCAAGCAGCATAGCTCCATTGTGCTCCCCACTTGCCGGTACTCCTGGCCCGGCTATGCAAAAATAGCCGTAGAGACCATCGGCTCCATCGTCTGGGCCCGAGGGTGTGTCAAAAGAGTATATGCTGCCCTGTCCGTAACCGGCCATCTCGCTGATGTTCCAGCGACATTCATCAAATAAGATAAAAAGATCGGGACCATACTGAGCAAAGGGGCCAGAGTGGATTTCCTTCCGCTTGAATATCTGAGTTTTAAGGGAATCCCCCCATTCATCCGGTATCTGTATTAATTTGTCTGCCAGCTCATCCATGAAACTGTCATAATCATCAGGATCAACAATTCCTTGAGGTTCTCTACCTTTAACATTAAGATACACCTGGCCTATATGTCCGGTGGCCCAGGCCTTAGTCTTTGACCAGTCTACACTGAGTTCCACCAACGGAGCAGGCTTTGAAGGATATTCATTAAGCACCATGTAGCCTTCTTGAATAAGCCACTCATTAAGGTTGATTAGCCCATTGAGTCTTTGTACGCCGTGAGCACTGTGCACAAAGAGCACTGTTTCCCCATCGAGAGAATCCCAGACTTCACCAATTTGCTTGTCAATCCAGATGTAATAATCATGTAAGGCATTCTTGTATCGAGAATCAGGATCATAGCGCCTGTGTTGTTCATCAAAGTAGTGATAAAAGAGATGCGGTATCCTGTCACAACCTGTTATTACAGTAAAGATATAATCACATTGCTTGTTGCTGATGAAATGCTTTAGCAGCGTGAACCGCTGTGATTCCATGTCGTATATCCGTTTTAACACCCTTTCTTTTTCCATCTGTCTGTAGTTAACCCCTTCTTCTTTAGCATCAATGATGTATTCTCCGGCTAAGTGGTAAACTTCATCCTTTAAGCTTTCTGGCCAAGTGAAGCCTTTGTCCAAACTCGGTGTCATAAAAGATGAAATGCTATATCCCCCTGGAATCCGAGGCGGTGGCCAGGTGAGAGGTACATTAATAATAGCTACCTTTTGACCCAAGATTGGGAGGATCTTATGCAAACAGTCCACCCTTTTGTCCCTTACCGTGCAATTTGCGGATCTCGGCTCTCCATAGGAAAAGTCATCCCGATAGCTGAAGTCCCAGAACCCAAATATTCCCGGATTTCTGCTTGATTGCGCGCAGGTCCAGGTCTGCGGGCCCGTGGGGGGCACGGTGCTTTCCATGGTCCCCCAAATCCCCTGTTGTTGCAATTTTTTCAGGTTTGGTAGATCTTCCGACCATATTTCCGCCAGCTCCGGACTGAAGCCGTCCAGTCCCAAAACCACTACTCTTGACATTCTGGTCCTCCCTTAAATGAATTCTTCTTCTTGATCATGACAATATTTGATTCGCTGCGCTCATCCCGATTCCAATATTCCATTATTCCATTCATCCTTTTCTAAATGGGGAACGTCTTGATATTACCTAAAAAAATAGGCTGGGTAGAAACAGCGCAATCTTGGGAAACAAAACCAAAAGCGCGACACAGGCTATCATACACAGAAAGAATGGGAAAATGCCTCTAAATATATCCTCCATAGGCACATCCTTGGCAACACTGGCAATGGCGAATACATTCACACCGATGGGCGGTGTAATCTGCCCCATCTCCATCGTGAGCACGGTTATCACACCGAACCAGATCGGGTCAAAGCCCAGGGCAACAATCGCCGGAAAGATAGTGGGCAGAACAAGCAGGATCATGGGGATGACATTCAGCAGGCAACCGAGGATTATGAAAAAGATTATCACAGCTGCAAATATAAAATATCGATTTATCTCCAATCCCGTAACAAAATCGGCCAACGCAAAGGGTAATCGAGTCGCAGCAAGGAAGTAGCCCAGGACACCTACACCAATCAGAATCAGAAGAAGCTTACATGTTATGCTTAGCGCCTCTTGCAGGGATAACATGATCATCTTCTTGTTAACACGTCTCCTGATCAACGCATATACAAAGGCACCAACAGACCCGATGGCACCCCCCTCGACAGGACTGAAAATCCCGCCCAATATACCGCCCAATATAAGAACGAACAGCGCCAGCATGCCTATTACGCCTCTCAGAGAATTAATTTTCTCTTTTAAGGTAGTACGCTCACCCCGGGGTGCCAGCTCCGGTTTAATCTTTGCACGGAAATAAATCATACCACAAAACAAGCTGGCCAGGAGTACCCCGGGCAGCATACCTGCAACAAAAAGCCTGCCGATGGATTCTTCAGTGACGATGGCATAGAAGATAAACCCGACACTGGGCGGGATGAGGATGCCCATGGTCCCGCCCGCGGCCAGACAAGCTGTTGAAAAGGACATGTTGTACTTATGCTTTCTCATGCCCGGGAGAGCGACTGTACCCATGGTGACCGCGGTGGCCAGGCTGTCACCGCAAACCGCTGAAAAACCGGCACAACCCGCCACAGAAGACATGGCCAAGCCACCGGGCAGACGCCCCAACCATTTATTCGCGGTCTCAAAGAGATCCTCACTGATCCCTGAGTGGTAGGCAAACTCCCCCATGAGAATGAATAAGGGAACCACTGTCAGTATATAGGAGGCTGCGGTATTATACGGGCCAATGCCCAGCATGGCTAAAGCAGGCAGTACCGCCTTGTAAACCACAGTCATACCCAACAATCCCGTCAAGGCCATACCAAACCCGATAGGCATTCCCAAAAACAGGAGCGCAAAAAGGAAACACATCCCCAGAACTCCTGTGATCGCTCCGCTCAAGCCCGTGGGCATAAGACCTGCCAGCGGTGCAATCAATATAAAACACGCACATGCCAGGGCGAGAGTCAACCATGGCCATCGCTGATCTTCTATGGAACGCTGGAGGGCCCGCAAAAAATCCAGCGCCACCGCGATAGCCAGTATGAGAACGCCTAAGGCACCAAGAAACCAGAAGATATAGATGGGGATTTCGAGGCTATAAGTCACTATGTTGTCTTGCATTTTTTTAACGCCTTGCGTGATGAGTTGAGAAGACATCAAGACAAAAAGCAATGAGGCAATTAGGTAGTTAAAACTATCAAGGATATTCTGGATCCATTTCGGAAAACGTGAAACCAGAAATCCTATGCGTATATGCCCTTCATTTATCTGGATAAAAGCAACCCCTAAAAAGACTATGATGAGCAATATATAGCTTTCAATCTCGACGCATCCTGGTATGGATCCCCTAAGCACAAACCGGGCTATGACATCAAAAAAGACCGGCAGGGGCATTATAAAAAGAAATCCAATGCTGATATGATTGGAGACCCGACTTGCTGGACTGATGAATCTTTCCAGGTTTGTTACTGCAGAGTTCAAGCTAATGGCCATTTTAACTTATACCCCCCGTTGCTTCGGTATGTTTAGTCAACGCTCATCTGATACACTGGTCGTGCAACAATTTGCAGGCCAAAGAGCCCTTTGAATCAAGAGCGTGCCCGCGATATAGTAGCAATAAAAAATCAGGTGATTTTGCCTGGTAGTTTATCTGCTTTGATATAGTGACATTCAGTAGTGCTGCTTTCCGCATTCATGCATACATCCCCGTGCATGGCACGGGGATGTATGTTAACGATTTCTCAGGTGAGAGCATTTGAGAAAAGGATATTAGCGGGTCCTACTCCTTGTATCCCCCTACGGTTGTTTTCGAATACTCCTTGGCTAACCGGAGGACCTCATCGTGGATCTCTCTGGCATTCTTAATGCCCTTCCCTTCCATATCCTTAACCCACTTTTCATGAACGCCCTGGACCTTGTTGACCCATTTCGCTTTTTCGGCCGGTGGCAAAACATAAAATTTATGCCCTTTGCTTTTCATCCATTTGGCATCGTTAATGGACCCATCGTCGAGCGTCTTACCACAGATTTGAGTCAGTTTTCTACCGGTCGTGTTTTCGAGTATGTTCTGCAGGTCAGGAGGCAGGCTGTTCCATTTTTTAGTGTTAATAACTCCGTAAAAGGCATCGCACATTAAGTCCACTATAGTATGGTATTTCGCTGCATCGGTGATCTTGAAAGCTTTACACGGCGCTAACGGGAAAAACATACCTTCTGCCATGCCCCTTTCCAAGGCCAGATATGAATCCGGGGGTGCCATTTCAATAGGGTTCGCCCCGAGTTTTCTAATCATTTCCTGTGTTTGGGGGCTAATGCCGATTATCTTCATGCCCTTTAAGTCTTCCAGTGTGCGTACCATCTTTTTCACCGTGTGGAGTTGAAAAGTCGCGCTTCCCCATTGCCACAACAGCTTTACGTCCTTAAACTCATTCCGCCACGCCGGATATTTATTATACATATCCCACGTAGTAAGGCTGGCATTCTCAGCCCCGTTAAACATGAGGGGTGTCTGAATTACCGTATTCAAGGGGAATTTACCGTGAACAAAATGACACGGTGAGCCGGTCATGTCAATTGAGCCGGCTACCACAGCGGAGTAGACCTCTTTGCTAGGACACAGGGCATTTGGGTTGAAAAAGTGGATCACCAATCTCCCGCCGCTAAGCTTTTTAACTCTGTCTATCCAAGGCAATATACCATTTCTTATTGTCGGATGTTTGTCCGGATACTCACTGGCATATCTTAGCTCGTACTTCTTTTCTGCCGACCAGGCACATACGCTAAAGGCCGCTAATAGTAAAAAACCGGCGAAAATGCCCACCATTAATGTTGAAAATAATCTCCTCATTTCTTGCCCTCCTTTAAAGTTATTTTCTTTGCAAGTACGTCTTGCTTTTTTAAAGGTTTTCCAATGAATAGCACCACCTCCTTCCTGTCGACACCATCAGATTATCGTTTCATGCGCTGCTTTCACAAAAACTTAGAGGCTTCGCCCCATACCCTTACAATCTAAATCCATCTGGGCCATAGATTCTGTTCAACCAGTCAAACCTCTTGACATCAAGTTCCGCCCCTTTTAAGCCAGGATAATCAAGGTCATAACGATGAGCCCTAAAGACTAGATTGCTGAGTCCTATCTTTTCCATGGGTATATCATAGAAAAATGGGTTAATATACTCCCAGACGATCTCACCGTCTTTTGTTACCTCGAAGAAACGACCTGTTGGACCCGCACAGATAAGGGTATTGCCGTTAGGCAGCCTCTGGCAGCCAGAAATAAACGAAGCGAAGAAATTACAAGGAGTTTTATCCATATATTCCCAGACAATTTTACCCGTTTCTTGTTCTATTTCCAGAACGCGGGAGTAACACTGGTTAATGAAGGGACGATGTAATCCATTGTCAAAAACCAATATGTTGCCGTTGTCCAACAGAGTGGGATTATGTGGATGTGCTAATTCTCCCCGCCCCCATCGCCATTTGATCTCGTCTGTTTTCTTGTCGATAATCAGGATACTGTTCAAGGCGAAACTGGCTGTCATGATGTTCCCATCAGGCATAACCTCGCATGAATTACAGTGGGTCCACTCAGCACGATGACATAAAGGACAGATGACATCTATTTCAGGGTCAAGGTGATCGCATCCATACCATTCCCATACTATGTTTCCCTCCTCGTCTATTTCGTGAAAGGAATCAACCCAGATTGCCCCTTTACGCTCTGTTTCGGGGATACCTCCCTTTATTTTAGCGGCAATGTCATCGGGTACTGCTTCCCATCTAAGGACCATGGTGTTGCCATTATCCATACGCCAGAAATCGTGATGCATAAATGGATCTTCGTACCGCCATAGTTCCTTGCCGTTCCAATCTAGCTCTAGTAAAACCCCGCCCATCCCACCAAATTCTCCTGCAAATGGCCCCTTCTCTACCCTACCGGCATATAGTAAGTTGCCGCTAGGCAGGAGTTTGGCATGCTCTCCAGGCTTATAGGGGGTTTGCCAACAGTGAACTAATCGGCCCTGCATATCAATCAACCAAGCCTTTTCCGCCCCTTTTGGCGCAAATAATGTATAACCATTATATGCCTTATGAGGCACATAAACGGTCGTGGATAATAAATCATTTTTCCTCATGAATTACCCTCCTTTTGTCCAACACCTTGCAAATGTTGAAATATCCTGGAAAAGAATGACTGTTGCATACTGCTTTTTCATCATCGCATGGCTGTGTTTCAATATTTACAGCAAATTCCTCTCCCATTTTGCCAGACAACCATTTCTCTCATAATGGATAGGGGCGTCGTTTCTACATCAAAAAGACTATAATTAATCAAAACACCATGTCAATGAATTATTGAAACAACATATCCCATAACGCCTCATCAAGAATAAATACTTCCTTAATAACCCTTTTTTGTTAAGATGAGAACAAATTCTTCCTTGCTATACTCCTCTATTGGTAGTATGTAACATGGTTCTCATTTGAGCGAGTCCTGTTGAGTTGTTACACTCAAGGTAAGGGCTGAGTTACTTACAAAAGGAGCTGTTAATGGATGATGATATTCAATACTTAAGAAATATAGGAATCAGTGCCCATATTGATTCAGGTAAGACCACCCTGACAGAAAGAATACTTTACTATACTAAAAGGATATTTGCCGTCCATGAGGTAAAGGGAAAAGATGGGGTTGGTGCCACAATGGATTCTATGGAGCTGGAAAAGGAGAGAGGTATTACTATTTCCTCTGCAGCCACTTACTGTGAATGGAAGGGGTATAAGATTAATATTATCGATACACCCGGGCATGTTGATTTTACCATTGAGGTTGAACGTGCACTCAGGGTTCTTGACAGTTCCATACTGGTACTGTGCGCGGTAGGAGGTGTGCAATCCCAGTCCATTACCGTTGACCGGCAGATGAATAGGTATAAAGTGCCAAGAGTTGCTTTTATCAATAAATGTGATAGAGCAGGCGCCAACCCATATCGGGTAGTAGACCAGCTCAGGG
>Ga0114922_10004118_pt1 | contig 13514 bp, 13 predicted proteins | sample AartaG_FD_100975 | JGI IMG/M metagenome (GOLD analysis project Ga0114922, IMG submission 100975) | Deep subsurface microbial communities from Aarhus Bay to uncover new lineages of life (NeLLi) - Aarhus_00045 metaG | ecosystem: Environmental > Aquatic > Marine > Oceanic > Sediment | place... | reverse complement strand
AACCTTTTCCACGAACAATCAACAACAATCAGCCCAAATTTTATAATCTCCTCTTGATCAGTTTCCTTTAACTCCTCGTTAGAAAAAGGATTTAAAATAATGGCGTTGAGAGCTCTTCCTTTGATTTTCGGTACTATTTTTATTAAATTTAACCTTGCTAATTTTAAAGCTGTACATTTCTTCCTGTCACATTCGTTAAAATGGAGGCAAAGCAGTCTCGGAATGGAGTGTTCTGGTTTGGAATTAATCATATTTAAAACTAGTTAAAATGTTTACAGATTTAATAAAATTCTCCGTAATTCTTTCAGTCCCTATTATTTTCATTATTGAAAAAATGATATTTCTCGATTCACACATTATTGGAATTCCCCCATACGCTAAAGTAAAAAGTCCAACAAACGAGATATCCTCCGCATTTAAAGTTCCTTCCACTTCAGAGAATTTTACTTTTCCAGAAGGACTTGTGATGATTCCATAGAAATTTTCTGGGTCTTGACCCGAAATTGCAATGTAACACAATAAATCTCCGATTGAGCTCCCTTCAGATTCTTCTTTCATTTTTTGAAACGCAACGTTTGCACTCGCAGAAAAGGCTTCTACAGAAATTTGTAGTTTTTGCCCACTAACTTCTCTAGCGTCCAGTGTTAACCCCGTTGGACTTACAAGGCTATATCTTATAAATATTGGATTCTGAATTGAATCTAATACGTAACTTATCGCTGGCAATTGGTTAGTAGAATCAAATTTTTCAGGAGAATATGATATAAAAGGCACTTCAGACCCCATGCCAAAAAGATAAACTGCACTTCGTACTTTATTTGAGAAATTTTCATAATCCTTCTCTGTTTCGTTATTATTACCAAAAAATTCTCCAAGCTTCTGCTTTATATAATACATAGAGCTCGCTAAATTGTCGGCATCTAAAGGCCATTCTTTCCTATAGTCGTGAACTATAGTTAACAGAGTTTCGTTTATCCTAATCGTTATTAAGCAAACTTTGTCAAAAAATGTAAATGAAATAACTTGATCTCTAATATCTAGATCTTCCCAATTTTCTTCGCTTGCTGAAAACGCTGCTGAAGCCAAGCTTGTAATTTGGTTAGCATTAATATCAATCTCACTTTTTCTTCCGATTTTTGCTATAGAAAGTCCATTTAGGTCGCACAATATCACCAAAATCGTACCTTGAGACGCCCTTAAGATTGAAGTTAAATATTTTATTAAAGAATCTCTCACACTCATAAGAAAACCATACCTTTTCTATCTTTCCTATTAATTCTTTCTGCTTTAATAACAATAATATTAATTCTTAAATATTTCTCATTTTTAATTTTATCCATCAATCTTTTCTCAAATAAATTACCCAAACGAACTAAAAAATTTATTTAGTTTTTCCCACTTACCATACTAAAACAATTGCTAATTTTTTTATTTTAGAGCGGGAGTTGCCAAGTCTGGTCTACGGCGCTGGACTTAGAATCCAGTCTCAGAGGAGTTCGGGGGTTCGAATCCCTCCTCCCGCATTTTTATTAGTGCTATAGAGACAATATCTTTTTAATAAGCTAATTAGATCTAATTCTATTATAAAAAATTTTAAAATCGAATTTTAAATAGGATTTTATATTTTGAATGGTTTAAGCTTAATCTGTCAATATTTTCTTGCTTTTTAAACCTAGCTTACTACTTGAGGATCATCCATCTCGTTTTAGCTGATGTTCTGACTTTTTATCTCATCTAAGTTTTTCCTAACGGTAATCATGCTCTCATCTAAATCGTCAGCAATGTCTTGAATAGTTCTGCCTAAATCATAATACTGTGTTTTAATCCATTCCAATTTTCCCTCATGAGAAGTTCCTATTATTAACTGTGTTTTCTTCATTCTTACTTTTCTTGCGTTGTCAGACAACAGTTCATCATCCATTTCTTGTAATTTTGCTGTTCTTCTAGTTTTTGTCGATTTTGCGGTTCTAAGATTTTCTGATCTTTTTATTTCTATTTTTCTTTCTAAATTATCCAATTTCTCTAACGCTTCGGATCTAATTATATTCTCAGCTCCACACTTAGTACAGATTTCTTCTTCTAATTTAATTAACGCTCCACACACCGTGCATTTAATGATCTTCTTATACAATATATTCCTTTGTCTACTGATGATTTCCGCCACAACTATTACTCCAAATATTAATAAATAAATAAATGTCACAATCACAGGCACAACAATTAAAAGTTCTATAGGACCTCCTGTTACGCTTAGAATATCAATTAATCCCCATTCAAAAAAGAATAAACTTACCGGTAAAAATAATATTCCCGTTAGAAAAACCTTATATTCTCGTTTCATTCTATTTTGTAATTTTGCATTTATAAACCCTTATTACTTAAAAAGTTCGTTATCATTCGGAGTCAACTTCCTTGAGCTTGGATCGCTTTCTAATAATTCTCAATCTCTCAGATAAAAAAATTTAAAATCGAACCTTAATTACAACATTATAGCAAAATAATTGTTTCTCGCATTCTTCTCCAAAAAGAATACGAAAAACCGTTATTCAAAAATTGCTTCTGTAGTGTAGCACGGCCAATCTTTCCCCGCACCCTTAGGAAAGGGCTTCGCATGCTAGGCTTTCACCCTGGTGACAATACGATCCACATCGGAATGTATCATTAACCGGGTTCGAATCCCGGCAGAAGCACCATAATAAATTGGTATAAAGCATTGGAAAATAACCCGCCTCGATAGCTCAGTTAGTGAGAGCACCGAATCGGTGTGTTCGATAAAGTAGAGCACCCGGCTTGAATAATGGAAGTAACTATCATTATTCCCGGAAGTTAACCGGACGGTCGCATGTTCGATTTATTCCCTAATCTCTGGGCAATACGAGAACCATAAAACTCTCGATTTCCGAAGTTTGGTTTAGCTCGGGGCGCTTAATTTTTTTTAATAAAGTTCTTTGAGACTTAATCAGATTTAAACTTAAAATTCTTAATATTATTCTCGAGTGTCTCATAATACTTCTTTATATCATCCCAATACTCAGACCTTACAATCGTTTCATAATTGTTTTTAAATTGAGTTGCTTGTTCCATTCTATGACAATCTCCACACAAGGAAATACAATTATCTTCTTTTATCTTATTTATAATCTGTTTAATTTCAGAAAATATGCTTGTTTATCAACAGAAAAATTCAGAATTTATCGAAAACCCCCCTCTAAAATGTTTAGATTGTAAAATAAGTTATGAGATAGAGCAAGATGATATACAAGATTAAAAAAATTATAAACTTATGGTTGGTTAGCGTAATAGATGAGCCACTTTGCCATGGCTTGAAAAGATTCGTTAACATTTATATCCTCTTTTGATGATGTGAAAACGCACTGATTGCATTTAGCTTTTAGAGCGTATTCATTAGCGATTTCGAAATCAACTTCGTGGTTTGAAAGGTCCCATTTCATCCCCATGAGGATAATTGGGATAAATCCTGCTTTTTGGCGAATAATTTTTAGCCACACTGGAATGTCTCTGAATGTATCGTAATCTGTGATATCAAAGCAAATTAATCCTCCACTAGCGCCTTTGCAATAATCTGGTAAGAGTTCTCTGAATCGTTTTTCACCGGCAAAATCCCATAATTGCATTTTGACTGATTCCCCGCTATCAAGTGTTTCAGATTTTGTGTGGAATCCTGCTCCAATCGTCATTTTATACCCTTCTTCAAATTTTCCGGTGCAATATCGAGTTACCATGGCGGTTTTTCCCACACCGCCTGCTCCCGCTACAATTACTTTAAAGATCCATGAACTCATCATGTCAAACTAAATGAAATTTTTTTTTAAATATTATAAATAAGAATTTGTTTTTATAATAATGCTAAACCAATTTACAATTTTTATAAAATTTAATATTTTTAAAATTATTTAAAACTAAAATAAAAAAAGGTTTTTATAAGATTTAGGTCTATTATTTTTTAGTATTGTATTTTTAAATGTTATGATCATAAAGGTTGTGAAACAAGAGTATTAAAGACGACGATATTTGTGCGATATGTAGTTTTCCAAAAGATCTATGCATATGCGATAGTTTAAGCGCAGATGAGCAACAAATTATTATTTCTAATGCCCGCCGTAAATGGGGGCGTGTTGTTACCGTTATTAGCTTTGAAGGAAATATAGATGCGAATTTAAAAGAAATTCTTACGCAAGCTAAAAAGAAATGTGCTTCCGGAGGGACCGTTAGAGGGAAAGAGATCGAACTTCAAGGGGAACATAAATTCAAACTAAAAAAATTCCTAATTGACTTGGGATTTCCCGAGGAAAACATTCTTATTCAGGAACGGATGAGAAATTCCTAACAACAATAAAGTAGAATAATAATTTAAACATCATTTGCTTCTCTTTAAATATCGTAGTTTCAATAAAAAATAAATTAGATTTCAATGAGCACAATATTCTATAAGGTAATTTTTAAAGGATTAATAGGAGATTCATCTGAATCGTATTCACTAACCTTTAAGAACATCATTCAAGAGAAACCTATTCATGTACCCTCTCAATTTTTTTCTTCCCTAAAATTGCTAAGTCAAAAACAAACAAGCGTAATGAATTTTCAAAATATTAGGGAAGTTGTAAAAATTGGCGATTCCTACGCTAATTACGATTTTAATTATTATATAGTTGTCCTTTACACAAGTTTATCAGATGGAAAAAAGGAAGGATTTTTGGTCGGAAATTTAAAAAAACTTGGCGATATTCTTATTGGAATTTGGCCTTTTAATCAAGAGGATACTTCTCTATCTTCAAAAGACTTTTTAAAACAACTAAACCTTTTAACTGAAGGAAGTAAATTTAAAGATATAAGTGTGATTTATTCTTAAATCAAACCAGTTTCATAATTATAAGATTTAAAAGTAATTTTCTTCGTGTTTCTTTAAAAACGCTTTTAATTCTGTTTCATTCGGCATTCCAGATCTCGCTCCAAGTTTTTGAATTTTTAAAGAGGCTGCTGCGTTAGCGTATATACAAGATTTTTCTAAATCCCAACCTTTTATCCAATAAGCTAAAGAAAATGCACCATTGAAGGTATCTCCTGCTCCTGTTGTGTCGACAATGTTTTTTATTTCATAAGTTGGTATCCTTTTTTGAAAGTCGTTTGTAGTTATTAATACGCCATTACTTCCTAGGGTAATAATTACAATTGGAATCCCTTTTTTCACTAAAATTTCAGCTGCTTTTTTGGGATTATCACTTTTTGTAATAACTTTTGCTCCCTCTTTATTTGGAAGTAAAACATCAGCTTTTAAAAGCACATCTTTTATGTTGCTCCATCCTCTAAGGGCAATTTGGGATTCTAAATCTATGCTGATATTAACATCATTTCTTTGTGCAATTTCGAGGGCTTTTTCGGTCAATTTTTGATGAATATTTGTAGTGTGCAGGAGTTTAGAATCTGCTATATAAGATTCATTTAAATCGTGGGGTTTTATTTTAGTTGTATACATGTGAGGAGATTGGATTATCGTTTTTTCTCCTTTTGCTACGAATATAAAATTAACCGGAGTTTTTTTACTTGCTAGTTTCTTAATATTAGTCGTATCTACGCTTTCCTTGATAAAATCATCAATTAAGAGTTCCCCGTATGAGTCGTCTCCAACTGCACCTATGAAACCGCTTAAACCGCCTAGTCTAGCCACTGCTACCAAATAATTTGCGGTAACTCCCCCGGGGAAATAATTCTCGCTTAACGCATCGATCTTTTCATCAGGTTTTGGAAAATGTGGTATTTCCGTAACCCAATCTAAAACAATTTCCCCTAACCCTACAATGTCAACGTGTTTCATGGTTTCTATCAATACCGCAAAATTCTATCTAATTTCAAGTTAAGGATTAGAAACCAAAAATAGTATAAAAAATATTCTAAAAGAAAAATTGTTTTAACTTATAATTTCGTTTATTCTATTTTCTAGTTCGTCTTCTACTTTAATATCTCGAAAATCTGAAGCAGTTATCTCGTAGGAATCGCTATAATCACTAAATTTTACCCTTCCTTTAATCGTTATATCTCTTCCAACAATTTCTGACGAGAAATTCTCTAATAATTTTTCGTAATCAGGGGTGTCTTTAACTTTAGCAATCAGATCCGCTTTGCTACCCACTAGCTTCTCTGCTGCTTCCCCGATAAATGTAGCCCTAATTCTACCGCTTTCATCTTCGATAAAATGACTGATAATCATTGTCAGTTTGCTATCTCCTTTCTGGTCACAAGTACAGTTATCAACTTTCCTTCTGCAATTAGTGCACGCTTCATAGAATCTAATATTCTTTAATTCACTTGAAATTAAACCTTTTATCTCGAAAAACCCATCTGATTGTATTGAATTTATTTCTGTAATATTATTTGAAAAGGAACTTTTTCTTTCTTTAGAAGTAGCTTCAGCAAGTTTTAAATTTGGAATCTTTAAATCTATTTTTTCAATACTGGAGTCTAATGTTACCGTCGCTTCGTTTTTTTCCCAATAAGTACTAAACCTTAAAGCCGCATTCTTTAGAGATACACCCTCTCCATTCTTTAAAGATTTCGATAATTCATCTGCTTTATCCCGCCATGCTGTCACTCGTATGCTATCGGTATCGTCACTCACTGTAAAACTTAATAAAGAAACTTCCTCTCCAGATTTTAAAGTAACCATTCTTAAATCTTCTATTGTAGTGATGACTCCTTGAAATGAAGCAAAATCCTTCTCTTGTTGGAGTTTTTCGATCTTATCCACGATTTTTTCTTCTATTATCAATTCTTTATCTTTTTTCGTTATTTTCGTCCGTGAGGTTGCGTGCACATCAATTCTACCTTCAGCATAGTTATTTTTTCTTGGAGTTAGGTTAGTCAAGGATATAAAATCACCAACTTCAACATTTTCGATTTTTTCAATATCTTCGCTCCAAAAAGTAATTCTTATTTTGCCAGTCGAGTCTCTCAGTATTATCGAACTTACGCTACCATTTTGACCATCTTTCCTAATGAAATCTTTTACAGGAAAACGATTCATTACCTTTCCCTCTGTCGATATAGATCCTAAATCTTCGTGAATATCCTGTATTTTTACCAATTTTTCTTTGAATTTTGGGAATTTTTTGTGATCAACATCCTCAGGAGCTAAATTTATTTTGCTATATCCTCCAACATGAATTTCTACGCCCCCATATCTTCCATTTTTTGCGGTACCATTAAGGATTTTAACAATTTCGTTTCTTTCAAAACGTTCATCCTTAAAAATACTCACTTGGTTATCCCATAAAACAATTCTTATATCACCTGTACTATCATGCAACAAAAATGCCCCAACATATCCAGTTTCCCCATTACTTTTATTAAAACTATTGACATTATAAATATCTTTAATTCTACCAACAATTACGATATTTTTCATGTTTACTGTAATATCAGATATATTTAACTCCACTTCGTTGAGCAGTTCTTGATTTTCACTTGCGACATCAACGCCTAATTCTTTGGCAATCACAAACAAAGCTCCTTCCTCCGAGATTAGACCCTTCAGTTCCTCCTTTTTCTCTTCCACTAAAGTTTGAATCTCACTTTTTGATAATCCCGTTTCTTCGATAATTTTCTTAATATACGCCTCAGTTTTCATTTCTATCACTATATATATAGTTTTATATGTTCAAAGATAAATTTAGAATTTATTCTTTAAAAATAAAATTATTTAATAATTAATTAATCAGTATTTTTAAAAAAAAAGAGTATTTCATATTGGTAATTTGTCGTTGTTATTTTAATTCAAAACTAATATTTTTGTCGTAACTATGAAAAAATTTAAAGTCATACCAGTAATTGATATCCTAAATTCTGAGGCCGTTCACGCTGTGAAGGGTGAACGAGATAAATATAGGCCATTAAAATCTGTATTAGTAAAAAGTACTGAACCTGTAGAAATAATAACGAAAATTAAAAATGATACATTAATTCACGAAGTGTATATTGCGGATTTAGATGCCATACTTAAAAGGGAACCCAATTATTCATTATTCGCTAAAATTTTAAAAATTCCTGATATTAAAGTTCTAATTGATCCTGGCATCATCTTAGCAAAAAACATATCAGAGTATTCAGACTATGGTTTAGACTCGTTAATTTTAGGTTTAGAAACCATTGAAAATTTAAACGTTATTTCCGATTGTTTAGAAATCATGGGAACTCATAAAACAATTGTAAGTATAGATATGTACAAAGAAGCAATTATAACTAATGTAAAAGAAATAAGGAACCAGCATCCAACTGAAACCATAAAAAAAATTGAAGAATTAGGAGTAAAAAAAATTATCTTACTCGATCTTTATAAAGTAGGCCAAAAAATAGGTGGGATTCCACCTCTTTATCTAGAAATTAGGGAACAATTCAACGGACAAATTCTGGTAGGAGGGGGAATTAAGGATATTAGAGATATTGAAATGTACAAACATCACAACTTCTCGGGAGTCCTAGTAGGGACTGCGTTACATGATGGTACCATAGAACTCGAAAAATTAAGGAAGATTAATATAAATTAATCGATAAAAACCACGCCAGACCCAGAAACATTTAGCGATTTTTTACACACGGGACAAGCATGCTTCATTCTGACCCAATCTATAAAGTGATCTTTATGGGCTTTCGCTTCACACATTGGACACCCCGCTACTTCATCAAAAATCTCAATATTCTTTCCACAAACAGCACATTTAGTTTTTGATGCAGTAGATATCCTAACCGTCTCCTTTTTTATGTCAAGCGTAACGTTTTCAGTGTTTTCAGCAGTAGGATTTATCTGTTTTAATTCGGTTCTAGTATCAACACAAAAGATAGTTCCTTCACTATCATCCTTCCGATTACCAATCCAAACTACTTTACCTTTGAAATAACTGGAGCCTTCATTTTCTAACGAGAGGTTTAATCTGCGATCTTCCATTACAAATGTCTGAATTACCTTAGTATATTTTAACCCATCTAAATTTGAGGATATTTGTTTAATCACTTCAAATGGCTCTCTAAAAACCTCATTTGTTATGTTTACTTTTGTGATTTCTTTCGGGGACATAATAAATTCATAATTTTTTTGATATTTAATAACAATTATTTAATTTAAATTTTTATATCACATTGTTCTTTATATATTTTGATTAAATTTCTTTTATCTTAAAACAAAAGAAATTTTATATCTTGGAAGATAAATTATCTAATAATAATTGAACCTCTTGACTATTATAAATTAATTTTTAAGATTCACATCTTACTCGATTGATAATGCAAAAGAAAATTAAATTGCTGGTGAGCCCTAAAACCTTGGAAGAAGCTAAGGTAGTAGTTAAATATGAAGAAGTTGATTTTATTGACTGTAAAAATCCCAGCGAGGGATCACTTGGAGCAAATTTTCCTTGGATTATAAAACAAATGAAGAATTTAATACAATTTAGCGGTTCTCAAATATTAAGCGCAACGATTGGAGATTTCCCGAATTTACCTGGAACAGCAGCGTTAGCAGCTCTTGGTGCTGCTGTAGCCGGGGCAGATATTATAAAAATAGGACTTAAAGGTCCGACAACAGAAAATGAATGTATATTTTTAATGAATAAAGTTGTAAAAGCTGTAAAAGATTATAAAAAAAATATAAAAGTAGTAGCGGCAGGTTATGCTGATAAGATAAGGATGGAAAGTTCTCCCGATTTTTTATCATTACCTTTTATAGCAGCTAAATCAGGTGCGGACATCGTGATGCTCGATACTTATGTCAAAGATGGAAAGGGATTATTTGATTTTCTAACCGTTGATCAATTAAAACTGTTTAGAGATAAAGCAAAAGAATTTAATCTTGAAGTCGCGCTTGCTGGAAATCTAAGGAAGAATTCACTGCCTAAAATAAAAGAAATCTTGCCAGATATAATTGGCGTTAGGAGCATGGTTTGTGAAGGTTACGATAGAAATAACGGATTGATTAAAGGATATCTCATAGAAGAACTTAAAGCGGAGTTATATCGATAAGTTTTTTTTCGTCGAATTTCAAAAGATTTTTCTAAAATTATCCTCTTTTTAGTTTGTTTTAATAAGATTATTTTGGTTACATTGATAAATTCATATTATGTATAGAAAAGAATTAGGAATCATTGGAACTGGAAAAATTGGATCTGCCTTATTGAGAAGGCTTATTTCCACCAATACGATTGCTAAGAATAATATTATTGCTTTTGATATAGACGAAAATAAACGGAATAATCTATCTGAGGAATGTATGGTAGAATACGCGGAAAATAACAAGGAATTGGTAAAAGCCTCTAAATATATTATAATTGCCGTCATACCCCAAGTCATAGATACAGTTCTAAAGGAAATTGAACCGATAATTACAAACGAACAAGTAATAATTTCTATTGCTGCGGGAGTTTCCTTTAAACACATTAATAAAGTTATAAATCCCGCAGTAGGATTAATAAGAATAATGACTAATACGCCAGCGCTTGTAGGTGCTGCAGCTACAGCAATAGCTCATAATGAAAATGTCAAAGAAGATCAACTAGAATTCGTTAAAAGAATATTTAGTGCTGTAGGAATGGTAGTCGAATTAGAAGAAAGGCATTTGGATGCGGTAACGGGTTTGTCTGGAAGCGGCCCCGCATACATATTTATTATTATTGAAGCTTTAGCCGATGGGGGCGTAAAAATGGGGTTGCCTAGGGCTACCGCTCTAAAACTAGCTGCTCAGACCCTTTTAGGTTCGGCAAAACTTCTATTAGAAACGGATATACATCCTGCAGCGCTGAAAGACATGGTAGCTACACCGGGAGGAACAACAATAACTGCGATACACGAACTTGAGTCCGCAAAAATAAGAGCAACTCTGATCAGAGCGGTCGAAGCTGCTACGTTAAAATCAAAATCGTTAAATTCGACAAAAACAAATAATAATCAAATGTAATTTTTTCCTTTCTTTTCATTTTTCTTTAAAATTGATTGTCTTTTGATTGTTTATTGTTAAGTTAAATGTTTTTATATCCGGTTTATATGTGTTAAAGATTTCATTCGATTCATTTTCTTTTCCCTTTTTACAAAATGCATATACAGAGCGACCTAATTGATTCATACTTGCTCCAATAATCTCTGATTTGAATAAATCGTTTAATAATTCTTTAGTTTTATTTAAATCTAAAATTTCCATAATATTAGTATCTTCTACGAATTGGAATGAGATTTTAATGAAATTTTCGTAATGTGGTTTTAATAATAATTTGTCTAAAGCAAGTTTCCCAGCTTCTTTTATTTTTGAACTTAGTTTCTCATCGGATAAGATTGATTTGGTTTGTATCGTTCCGAAAGTTCCACAAAGGACTAAAATATCATTCGGACTTTGTAAACGCTCGTAATTACAAGGATAACCCGGCTCTTTTAAAACGCACAAACCTCTTCCTAATTGACCACAAACAGTCCCCAACCCCGTTTTATTAACAACTTCTGCAATATGAGCTATCCTTCCGCTTTCAAAATTGGTCAAGCCTAGGTTAAGAAGTTTATTCAGTCCAAAAATCGTTCCTAATGCTCCTGAACCGCTTGCACCGTACCCACACCCTACCGGTAAATCAAAAGTGTGTTTAATTTTTACTTTTATGGGGTAATTAATTAGATTTTTAATGTAATCGTATATGAAATATGTTGTTTCTGCTTTTTTATCCAATTTATCTTCGTTAATATAAATCGTACACCGACTTTCCTCATCTCTTTCAAGCTTTTGGTAAGAAATAGCTGTTTTTCCTACTCCACTTACGTTAAATCCGGCTCCTCGAGAACCTATCTTTTGCGGATTGTCAATTGGAATACCGTTTTCTTTATCTACAATTTCAAAAAATCCCGAAATACGATGGGGAACTTCAACAATTATTTTATTAGTGCTGCTTACCATATCCCGCAAAGTTTTACTTTTATCAATTTAATTATATGTATAATTAAAAAATAAAAGTCAATTATAGTTTATTATGACAAAGAATATTGTGATAAAGTTTGGGGGCTCTCTTCTCTTTTCTGATGGGGGAACTATAAATTCTCAAAAAATCACTGAATTTTGCAATATAATAAAAAGCAACAAAAACTACAATTCAATCGTTATCGTATGCGGAGGTGGAACTGTCGCCAGACATTACATTCAAGCAATAAGAGCCTCTACCGAAAATGAAGTATTATGCGATTTAATAGGAATTGACATGTCACGCATAAACTCTCGATTAATTTTAGCTGAAATGAAAGAGTTAGCTTATCCTCAAGTACCAAAATCGTTCGAAGAACTATCGGTAGCTATGAGTTCGCACAAAATCGTAGTAATGGGGGGTTTACAACCACGACAATCAACTACATCAGTAGCTATAACAGTTGCAGAATATTTAAAAGCAGACAAATTAGTCATTCTTACGGATGTTGACGGGATATACGATAAAGATCCAAACCTTCATAAAGACGCAAAATTGTTAGAAAAAATTTCGTACGGTTCCCTACAAAAATTAATTTTAGAATCCTCAGTTAATACGCAAGCATCCGCTGGAGAATATCGTATTTTTGACGCTGTTTCCCTACAAATTTTAAAAAGAAGTGGATTGAGTGTGTTGGTAATGTCAGGAAAGAAATTAAATCAATTTAGTAAATTTTGGAACAACGAAAAAGAGATTATCGGCACAATTATATCAAAAAAGGATTTTAAATAATAAATTATTAAAATTTGCATTAATTTACTAACTTAGTAAACAAGTTCATAAATAAGAGAAAAAAGCATGTCTCAATCTACTTGGAAAGATCAAATAAAAAAGAAGTGGGGACCCCATAGTCATTGTCCTATCTGTGGAAAAGCAATGCCAACAGATAAGCAGTTTTGTAGTCAAAATTGTCGAGACAACTATCATGGAAGCCAAAAAAAGCAGAAGAAAAAAAGTAGAATTCAAATGTTATTTATGGTTGGTATGATGGCTGTCTTATTCGTGTTTCTGTTTGTCTTTTCCTAATATCAAAAACGCTATTTATAATTTTATTAATTTAAATCAAAAAAAATAAAATATTAAATATAAATTCGAGTCAAAATATTCCAGAAATCTAAGCAGGGATAACCAAGTTGGTCAACGGTGCCGGACTTTTGTGAGAAAAATTCTCACAACACGGATTCAAGATCAATAATCAATATTTCCGTTGATTAGCAGAGTTTCTGATGAGATATCCGGTGAGATAGCTCTACGTGGGTTCGAGTCCCACTCCCTGTATTACTCGTTTTAGTATCTATCAGTAAAAAGTTAATTATCGCTATCTTTTGGGATGTCAGTTAATACTTCATTTAAAAATAAGCTCAAAGGCTTAGAAATCTCGTGATTATCGCTTACAGATTTTAAGAACAGCAATAATAATACAGGGGCATTGAAAAAAGAAGAAATTTTTTCTACAATAATATTGCTTAATATTTTTTGTTGAATTCCGAACAATTGATGGGTGGCTGCTGATACTTT
>Ga0114922_10004117_pt1 | contig 13514 bp, 9 predicted proteins | sample AartaG_FD_100975 | JGI IMG/M metagenome (GOLD analysis project Ga0114922, IMG submission 100975) | Deep subsurface microbial communities from Aarhus Bay to uncover new lineages of life (NeLLi) - Aarhus_00045 metaG | ecosystem: Environmental > Aquatic > Marine > Oceanic > Sediment | place: Aarhus... | reverse complement strand
TCAGAGAAAAGCGGCATCAGGGAAATTAATGATTTAAAAGGAAAAAGAGTAAATCTTGGAAATCCCGGTTCCGGATATTTACAGAACTCAAGGGATGTACTAAAAGCAGCAGGTCTTGATGAAAAAAATGACCTTTCTGCCGAATACGTTAAAGCTGTAGAGGCACCCGGTTTGCTGCAGGATGAAAGAATCGATGCTTTTTTCTATACTGTGGGCCATCCCAACGCAAACATAAAGGAAGCAACATCCGGCAGGATTAAGGTATTTATCGTACCCATCAAAGGGCCGGGTATTGATAAGATGCTTACAGAGTATTCTTACTACGCGGAATCAATAATAGCCCATTCATTTTATCCCTACGCATTGAATACAGAGGATGTAGCGACAATTGGCGTAAAGGCAACATTTGTTACGTCGAAGAATACGGACGAGAATATTGTTTATGCCGTAACAAAAGAGGTATTTAACAATTTTGAAGTCTTTAAGTCCCTTCATCCGTCTTACGAGGTACTGACAAAAAAAGACATGCTAAGAGGGCTTTCAGCTCCAATTCACAAAGGTGCCTTAAGATATTACAGACAAGCCGGTCTTGACCAATACATAGATCCCAAGCTAATAATTGAATAGATGCTTTTAGAAAACAACAAAGCCGATAGACTCATCATTTCCGCTATCTCGATAGCATGGTCTTTGTTTCAACTTTCATTACCGCGTTTGATAATATTGGGCAGCACAACGGTAAGGGCGGTCCATCTGGCTTTTGCCATAACACTCGTATTTCTGAGCTATCGTGGCAGAGCCAAACGAAAGTGGAAAACGGGCGTTCCAAAAGCTGTAAGCCGTATCCCGCTTATTGATTATATTCTTGCGGGCCTGGCATGTCTTTCTGTGCTGTACTTCGTTTTTGACTGGACGGGCATAACAACGCGGGCGGGTCTGCCCATTCGGCGGGATGTTGTTATAAGTGTTATATTAATCGTACTTCTGCTGGAGGCGTCGAGGCGTGCGATAGGGCCGGCCCTTGCCATCATCGCTATTGTGTTTACACTCTATGCCTTTTTAGGCCCTTATATGCCGTTGGTCATCGCCTTTGGGGGCGTATCACTGCGAAGGTATCTTTGCCAGATTGCTCTATCGACGGAAGGGATTTATGGTATTCCACTTTATGTTTCCGCCAATACAGTTTTTCTGTTTGTATTATTCGGGTCAATGCTTGATAAGATTGGGGCAGGACATTTTTTTAATGACCTTGCACTCTCTTTACTTGGTCGCTTTAAGGGCGGCGCAGCAAAGGCTGCCGTTATCTCAAGCGGATTAACAGGTCTTTTCTCAGGCTCAAGCATTGCTAATGTTGTTACAACGGGGACCTTTACGATTCCCTTAATGAAGAAGGTCGGCTATCCCGGAAAGATTGCAGCGGCAACCGAGGTTGCTGCAAGTACCAACGGCCAGTTAATGCCTCCCATAATGGGAGCAGCGGCATTTATTATCGCAGAATATCTGGGCTTTGATTACCTTGATGTTGTTAAGGCTGCCGCTGTCCCTGCATTTGTATCGTATTTTGCCCTGTTTTATATCGCTCATCTTGAAGCCTCAAAACTCGGAATGAAAGGCCTGCCAAAATCTGACATTCCTCGATTTCTAACTGTGCTTAAAAACGGGTTTCATTACCTTATCCCCCTGTTTGTTTTGATATATGAATTGATAATTATGCGCCATAGTCCAAATCTGGCGGCTTTTAATGCGATACTTGTCCTGATGGCGATTACCTTTATACAGGAAATCGTCAAAGCGCTAAAGAATGGCACAGCCGTTAGAAAGGCGGCGATTAAAAGCGTCAGCACAATAGCTGAAGGATTAATCGCAGGGTCGAGGAATATGCTCACTGTCGCATTAGCAACTGCTACTGCAGGTATTATTGTCGGCATCGTTTTCATGGGTCCAAGTGGCATGGTTGTTGAGATTGTAACAAGACTTTCTTTCGGTTATATATTCCCTGTGTTACTAATAACAGCAATTGCAAGTCTGATACTTGGAATGGGACTGCCAACAACGGCAACATATATTGTTATGGCAACAATCACAGTCCCTGTAATCAGAGAACTATGCCCCATAAACGGTGTCGGCTTTATTCTTATCCCTCCAATAGCTGCTCATTTATTCTGTTTCTATTTTGGAATTCTTGCCGATGATACCCCGCCAGTGGGACTTGCGGCTTATGCTGCTGCGGCTATTGCAAAATCCGATCCCATATCAACGGGAATACAGGGCTTCATATATGATTTGAGGACCGCAATTATTCCGTTTATGTTTGTGTTTAATGCCGAGCTTGTCCTTCACCAAATCAATAACTGGTCTCAAGCACTGCTGATTTTCGTAATGGCCGTATTCGGAGCGTTTGCTTTTACAAATGCAGTACAGGGGTGGTTCATAACAAGGAATAAATGGTATGAGATTCCCTTGTTTCTTATCGCTTCGCTTATATTATTCTGGCCTGCTGTCGTGACGAAGATTTTCAATCTTGATTACAGCTTTAGATATTATATGTATATTGCAGGGATAGCTATTTACGGTTTATCTTATCTTATTCAGAAGCTAAGACTAAAAGCATTGGAAGGGTAGGGGGGGCTACTCAAAGTCCAGCTCGAAGCTGTAAACCCGGTCTTCCAATTGACTGCGAATCTTACAATTACTTTTATGAAGCACCGCTATCATAGCTTTGTTATCCATCAAAACCTCAGCAGTGAAACCGGCAATACCGTTGCGTTTCGCGATGGTAACGAGGTACTTCAGTAAAAAAGTTCCAATTCCGCGGTTCTGCCACTGGTCACGAACAATGAATGCTACCTCGGCGGTATTGGTTCGTGGATTCAGATAGTAACGGCCGATAGCGATAATTTCTTCGCCGTGTGCTTCAGGTACGGTGCCTACAATTGCCATATCGTTTCGATAATCGGTATATAGGAAGTTCAGTACCTGTTTTTGTGGTATCCTGGTTATGTTCGACATAAAACGATAGTGTATGGTCTGTTCGGAAAGCGAGTGGAACAGATCTCGCATGTGCTTTTCGTCTGTCGGGTGCATGGGACGAAAGTTTATCTGTGTTCCATCTTCCAGCACCATCAAAGTTTTCAATTCCTGAGGGCTGACGAGTACTTTTCCTTCGAAAGCCGCCAAATCAGCACTAACGTAAGTATCGTTGATTGCTTCTTTGAGTAATTCGGCTCGAAATTTCGGATGGGCGATACTGATAAGCGCCAAGGCACGCTGCCGCAGACTTTTACCGTAAAGATAGGCAACACCGTATTCGGTAACTACGTAATTGACCTCGCAGCATGTAGCGGCAATGCTGGCGTGGTGACTGAGGTGGGCAACAATCCGTGAGATTTCGCCATGGTTCCGAGTGGACTCCAGCACAACTATTGATTTGCCTCCGGACGCCCTGGAAGTCCCATGAGTAAAGTCCATATGACTTCCCAGTCCGGAGAATCCGGCTTCCAGTGAGTGGGCGCAGACCTGTCCTGTTAAATCCACCTCCTGTGCAACACTGATGGCGACCATGTTATGCTGCAGGCGTATCAGGAACGGGTCACTGACATATTCGGCGGGTCGGAAAGAGAAGGCGGGATTGCCGTCAATATAATCGTAGAGCTTGCGTGTGCCCATGCACAAACTTGCAACTATCTTGCCGCGGTCGATATTTTTTCTCGCTCCTGTTATTACTCCGGACTTAACCAGCTCAATGATGGCGTCGGAGAATATTTCGGTATGAATTCCGAGGTCATGTTTGTTTTTTAGAAACTCAACCACTGCCAGCGGAATGCGCCTTATTCCTAACTCCACTGTGGAGGCGTCCGGAATCAGAGCTGCCACATACTCGGCGATGCGACGGGATGTCTCGGTTGGTTCCGGCAGTGTTACTTCGAGAATAGGACTCTCACTTGGCACGAGGATGTCGATATCGTGGACGTACAGCAGGTTGTCTCCCATTGTCCAGGGCATATTTGGGTTTACCTCGGCGATGACAAAGCCCGCGTTCTCAGCAGCGCTCTTGGTGATATCAACAGAAATTCCCAGAGAGCACATTCCCTTTTCATTGGGTGGGGTAATCTGTATCAAAGCGACATCAACAGGCAGCTCCCCTGAGCGGAACATGCGTGGGATGTCGGAGAGAAATATCGGCGTGTAATCTCCTAATTCCTGTGTTTCGTTAATAGTATCCCAAATGAAAAAGCTGTTGATATGAAAATTTTTGGCCAATTCTTTATGTCTGTAGGAGGGTTCATCAAGAGTTAGCAAATGTATAATGTCTATATCCTCTAATTCGGCAGCGCGATTGACTAATGCTTGAATCAATTCCTGAGGTTGAGCGCAGCCAGTCCCGATAAATACCCTTTGGCCGGGACGTATACGGGCAATTGCCTGCTCGGGCGATGCAATCATGCTCTTGTAATTTTCCTGCCAGCTCGCGGATGTTTCTTTGTTGTAGTCTGGATTCGGTTCGGCCATTTATCTGCTACCCGGATTCAGTAGAGTCACCAAATGCTTCTTCCTGTGTTTGGGGGCCCCGGCGGAGGGATATCCTTGCATCTACTACCATTGCTTTAGTGCCGAGACTTCCGACAAAGAATGGATTGATATTCAATTCTTCAATCTGAGGAAAGTCGGTAGCCAGTTGACTTATTCTTTGCAGACCGCCTGTGATATCGGACAAATCCACGTCGGCCTGGCCACGGGCGCCTTTAAGCAGGGCGTATGACCGGGTCTCCATCAGCATTTCCATCGCTTCATCGGCAGTGATAGGGGCCAGGTAACACGAAACATCCTTGAGTACATCGACAAAAGTGCCGCCCAGTCCGAACATAAGCATAGGTCCAAACTGTGAGTCGGATGTCATACCGAGAATTACTTCCAGCCCGCGGATGCACATTTTCTCGACGTAAACGCCGTTTAATCTGGCTTCAGGTGCCCGCCGGCTAACCCGCAGCGTTAGCAGATCAAAGGTATCGCGAACCTGGTCCGGGCTGGATATATTTAGCTTTATACCCCCCACATCAGACTTATGGACAATATCAGGAGAAACAATCTTCATAGCCACAGGAAATCCAACTCTTTCAGCAATTTCCACCGCTTCTTCAGGGGTATTAGCAACATGGCCGTCCGGGACATTAAAGTCGTAAGCTCGGAGGATTTCTTTGGTTTCAACCTCGCCCATTTGTATATGATTTGTTTTTAAATGCCGTGAGATTATACGTTCGACTCTGCGCCGGTTAACAGGAAAGCGCGTAACAACACGCGTCGGATGTTTACGCCAGGTGCCGTATTCGTACATAGCCCTTAGTGCTGCCACGGCCCGCTCCGGTGAAGGGTAATCGGGAAGATTGCAATCTGCTAATTCCTTGCGCTCGGGCATTGCATCAGCGCTGCCCAAAATAACTACAAGCACCGGCTTGTCATCAGAACCGCTTGCGGCAATAGCACGTACCGTTTCGGCTGGTTTTGTCATTGCGTGTGGTGTCAGAATCACGATAACGGCATCAACAGAGTCATCTTTTTTCGCAGCACTGACAGCAGTGACATACCGTTTCGGATCAGCATCGCCCAAAACGTCAATTGGATTGCTTATGATAGCTGCAGGTGGTAGTTTCTTCCTGAGATTACCGGCGTTATAGCCATTCAGAGTGGTTACCTTCATACCTGATTGCTCTACCGCATCAGCAGCCATAACAGCCGGACCGCCTGCATTGGTGATGATTGCGACGCGGTTGCCTTTAGGCAAAGGCTGCATAGATAGCGCCGCGGCGTAGTCGAAAAGCGAGTCAAAACTTTCTGCTCGTATCACACCGGCCCGCTTAAATGCAGCCGCATAGGCAATATCATCCCCGGCCAGACCGCCGGTATGTGCCAATGCAGCCTTCATTCCGGCCTTGGTAACTCCAGCCCTCAATAGAACTAATGGTTTAGCCGAAGCTGCTGATCGCGCTGTCTTAATGAACTTGTCTCCGGATGTAATACTTTCAAGATAACCTACGATAACTTTTGTCTGTTCATCGTCTGTAAATGCTGATAGGAAGTCAGTCTCGTTCAAGTCGGCCTTGTTACCTATACTTACCACTTTTGCTAAGCCGAGCCCTCGAGCCAGGGCCCAATCTAACATGGCCGTACAAACCGCTCCCGATTGAGACAGGACTGATATACCGCCGGCCTTGGGCATACGTTTTGAAAAAGAAGCGTTCATCCGGTGTCCGGTATTAATCAGGCCAAGACAATTAGGCCCTAACAAACGAACACCGGCTTGCGAACAAAGCTGCGTGATCTCGGATTGAATTTTCGTTCCTTCCGGGCCGGTCTCTCTAAAGCCTGCCGTGATCACCGCTATCGCTTTTGCTTCTGCTCTAATCGAACTTTCTACAGCTCCCAGAACAGATGCTGTGGGTATTGCGATAACTGCTAAGTCAATAGTGTTTTTGTACGTATTCAAATCGTGAAGACATCTCAGCCCCAGAATCTGGTCAGCAGAAGGATTAACCGGTATGATTTGTCCGGCAAAACCACCATCTAACAGATTGGTCAAAATCTCATAACCCACCTTGCCGGGCGTCCGAGAGGCACCAATTACTGCTATAGACTTGGGATATAATAAAAATTCTAACATTGTTTACAAATTGGAAATATTTTTTAGCCTGATATATACTTAATTCTACAAACCGCTTCTGTATGTTTCAAGCAAATTAAGCCTAAAGTATATACCTTCGGCAGCCAAACTGAAACCCCTGGTATAATTTTTCCTAAAACTTAAAATTGAACCTCTTTCTTGAGCCTATCGAAGAAAATTATTGATATGTCGCTTCTGTTGTGGAATAATGAGTCACATTATGAAAGTTGGAACGAAAAAAATATTAGTCATAGCTGTATTCAGCATTTTTCTCGGCAGTTTTGCACGAGCGGATTTAGCGAAGCGAATTAATGCTGTTATCAGCCTTTCTTTGCAGCAGAAAGTTCGATTTTCCATTCATATCATAAAGGCCGATTCCGGTAGCCCGGTATATGAACATAATACGGGGGAGCTGATGATACCGGCTTCGAATATGAAAATAATCACCTCGGCAGCGGCACTGAAATATCTGGGTTCTGATTACGAATACACAACAAAGGTTGGTCTTTGTGATAATACCCTTGTAGTAATAGGAAGCGGAGACCCACTGTTGGGGGATGAAAAAACAGATGTTAAATATGGGCGCGAAAAAGGCTGGCTCTTCAAAGACATAGCACAGCTCTTAAAACGAAATAACATAAAAGTCATCGAAGACATTATTATTGACAGCAGTGTATTTGACGACCAGCGCGTCCATCCGAGTTGGTCTAAAAGTGAGCTGAACAAGTGGTATGCCTGTGAAGTGAGCGGCTTGAATTTCAATGATAATTGTATTGCAATAAGCACAAAAAAAACCGGCGGAAGAGTGGCGGTTTTTCTCGATCCTCAGACTTCTTTTGTAAAGTTCGATAATAAAGTTAAGCCGATTTCGAAGGGTACAAGTGCTGTAGGGACTTATAGGAATAAAGAGCCTAACAAGATTGTTGTTTACGGCAAATGCCGGAACAGAGTCGGGCCGATTGACGTTGCAATTGAAAGACCTGCTGCGTTTTTTGGGTTTCTACTTTACGAGAATCTCGCTAAAGCGGGAATAAAAACAAAAGGCCATCTCATTGAAAAAGCGCTTGACGATCACAGCAATTTCAGGTTGCTCAGCCAATACACAACTTCACTTAATGATTGTTTGGCGCGTTGTAACAAGAACAGCCTCGGATTAGCAGCCGAAGCGCTGTTTAAAACAATCGCTGCAAATAGTAATCCGGATGGAAAGCACGGTAGCTGGGACCGAGGCAGGGAATTGGTTTCTGAATTTCTCCTGGAGCTTGGCATCGATAAAAGCCAGTTTTATATCGATGATGCCAGCGGCCTGAGCAGGAAGAACGAGCTTAGCTCTTATGCAATTACAAAGGTGTTGTTGAATGTGTATCATAGCGACAATTGGAACCTGTATAAGGATTCACTTGCGGTAGGGGGGGTAGATGGGACAATTGCCAAATATTTCAAAGATACAAAGTACAAAGGCCAAATCTTAGGCAAGACCGGATATATAAATAGCGTCAAGTCATTTTCAGGAGTATGCAGCACAGAACAGGGCGATTATATATTCTCCATCCTCACCAATAATACAAACGGTAAAACCCGTGGAGTAATCAACGATATCGCAGAGGCGATTATTGATGATTTTGATATGCAGAATGCAACAGTCACAGAAGGCCGGGTAGGTACTTTTGCATTTCCCCTGCAATATTAAGGCTTGAAGTATGCTACGAAGCCGTTTTCATAATCTTTTCTTTCCCAGTCAGGCTTGACGACTGCTTGAAGGGGGGCTTCAAGCGATGCTAATTTGCCGTGTTCGATGCCAAGTATAACTGCTGAAGGCGGAGATTTTTCCAGCAATTCTCCGAGTGTTTTCGGTCCTGCGGTATGGGTAATGCTGCGTTCGGAAGCTGACAAAGAATCGGCAACTCTATAAATAATCGCACCGCAGGAAAGCTCCGTATAGATATCACAGCCACCCTCAAGAGCAAGCAGGGGGCCTAAGGTAAGTATCAGTTTAGGTTCTTTGGTTCTCTCGGCAATATCTTTTGAAATATTATGTATTTCTATAGGTTCCCATTTTTCAGGTACCAGAACTATCGGAGTTCTGTACAGTACAAACGGGTAAAAGGTTACTGCCACAAGTACACACGCACCTACTAAAGCAACTGCTATTTTGAAGTGCATATTAGCGCTGCTTTTGTCGGCAAGTTTTCGCAAATACAGCAGAGGCAAAGCAAAGCCTGTTACCAAGAAGGGCACCGGCATTGCAAGATACTGCCTCCACATTGTAGGCGGAATCAGGGCGATTATTAGGAATGTCAACGGCAGCAGGGCGGCCAGCAACAAGGCTCTGACATTCGGTATTTTTAATCTGCGGCGAAGACACAATGTTATAATGCAAAGATAAATCCCTAATATCAAAAGTACAAAATACCCCGGCTGTATAAGGCAGGCCAATGTCAGCTCGAATTTGTTATAAACCATGCCTATTTGGTGAAGCCATTCGCCATAGAGCTTGGGTATTTTGACCAGGTTCAGAAAGAATGCTCGCGGAGCTTGAGTTATTACACAAACAGGCCAGGCCGAAACAACAATAGAGGCAATTAAGAACGGCAGGGCGGTCTTGAATCTTTGTTTTATTGATTCTGCCGGCTGGCTCAGAATTATCGTAAAAAACAACAACTCCACTAAAACCGTTGTTATACGCATACAACTTGCAAATGTAAGCAATGCACCGATGGCTGTAATTCGCCAATATTTTGATTTGTGCGTAAGATCGGTGGATACAAACAGCCAGAAAGCCAGCACAACACATAAGATTACAGCATCATGATTCCAGGCATAGCCGTTGGCATAATCGACCAGAGGATTAAATATATATAGAACAGCCCCTGCCAGACCCAAAAGCATTCCTGTGATTGCAAAGGATTTGAAAATATACCGATATATGCCGAATATACACACCAGTACGAGAATATCAAAAAAAGCAGAGAGTATTCTGCCAATGAGTAAATAGTGGTTTGTGTTAAGTATTTTTAACAATGCTGCACATAGTAACGGGTGGTAGGGCAGTTGGGCCGCATATGAAAAATCCCTGTAAATCATCTTACCTTGCGCTAATAGGGCACCGCCCGTGCAGTACATCTGTTCGTCACGGCCAAGTGGTTTGGACATACTATTGGCTAAAATTGCAAGTGAAAGGACAATCAGTATTGAGATGACTAATATATTAGTTATTTTTGCAGACATCATTAAACTAAAGGATAAAAATTCACGAACATTGGAAATTAATAAATTATATTACCATTCAGCCAGCTCGCCGAGAAGCTCTTCAACTAAATCCTTCATTGTTACAATACCAATAGGCCTCTCCTGACCGGAGCGGCTCATTTTTGTAACCAGGACGATTTTCTGATTTTCTTTCTGCATAATATTTATCGCATCTGTAACTGTAGTATTTGCGTTCACTTTTACGATTGGTCTTATGAAATTACGTAGATTGGTGAATTGTTCTTTAGTGCTTAAGGTTTCATAGATATTTACAAAGCCGATGATATTTCCAGACTGTCCCTCTATTACCGGGAGGCGGGAAAACGCGCAATTTTTTAATTTGTTCAACAACGCCGCATTGTCGGAATTAACATCAAATGTTTGGACGTTGTTAATGGCAATCATCACAGACCTTATAGAAATGTGTGAGATACTGACAAGCCGGTTTATGATATCGGTCTGCACAGGGCTTAAAATACCTTCTTCATGCGTATCCTGAAGGATTGCCTGAACCTGATGTCTTCGTGTTGATGTTATTACTGTTTTTGAAGAAGAAGCCAGGCCTGCTAATCTCATCAACAGGCTTGAAAGGAATTTTAGTAAAGGTATGATGCCGCACCAGCTTAAAGCTTTGTGGAATGTATATAAAAACGGCGACAGATATGGCATAAGCAAATCTGAACGATAAAAAAATATGTTTTTTGGAATCAGTTCTGAAAAAACAAACAGTGTCGGTGCCGTTAAAAGGGTTGCGAATAGTTCAGCAGCGTGTTCTGTCTCCACTTTATTCACAAATATGTTAGTGACAATACTTGTAACAAGATAGTAGGCAAGATTTGTGCCAATTAGCATTGATAGTAGCAGGCCGCTGCTGTCGTGCAGACATCTGCCGAGTACGACAAAAGATAATTTCTTTTTTTCAATGCCCAGTTGTAAACGAAGCCGGCTAAGCCGATACATGCCTGTTTCAGAGCCGGCGAATAAGCCCGCAAGGATAATGAACAAAGCAATTGCCAATATTAATAATATATTATTGACCATCTGTTTGGAATGGCTCGAGGGTTAATATTAAGGTTTCAATTCTGTGCTTTTGCATTTTTTCGATTGTAAACTTCAAATTCTTTAAATATGTCACGTCACCGCTTTTGGGTATTTTTCCAAGAAGGGCGGTTACCAAGCCACCGACTGTGGCAAGACGCGTCTCGGACAAATCAATGCCGAATACCTCAGCCCAGTCGTGAATGGCCAGATTGCCGGCAAGGCGATATTCAAAAGGTCCTGTTTGTTTAATTGGTTCTATATGGCTTTCAGGTTCCATCTGGCCAAACAATTCTTCGGCAATATCCTCAAGCCGAACAGAACCGGCAATCCCGCCGTATTCGTCCACAACTACAGCCATATCTGTTCGACTTCGTCGGAAAAATTCCAGCAGGGATTCCACCGTCTTTTGCTCAGGTACAAAATGAACCTGTTGAACAATTTTGTCTAATGATGTCCCGGATTTCAGCAGAAGCTGTCTGAGGTGTACCAATCCAACTATGTTGTCGATTGAGCCGGCGTAAACAGGCAGCTTTGTTAAGTGATTTTCCTGCATCTTCTTAAGGGCTGTCTGTGGCGAATCCGTAACGGAGCAGGCTAACATGTCCACCCGAGGCCGCATAACATGGCGGACTTTAAGAAGACCTAACTCTATAACTTCTGTTAAGAGTTTGTTTTCATCGGCGCTGATTAATCCCTGCTTTCTCGTTGTATCAATCAATGATTTAAATTCACCGACCGTTATTGGTTTAGGACTTCTAACCGGCCCCAGAAATAATCGAAGAGTCGGCTCCAATATGATAAATTTGAACACGAACTCAAGCGGCGTAAAGATTTTAAGGCACAAATAAGCCGGCAGGGCGGCAGCCTGACTCACCGACTTTGAATTTGCATAAGCTATAGATTTCGGTAATATCTCACCTATCAGCAAAAGGGCGACAAAACTCGTTACGGCGATGATGACTGCCGGGACCAGACTTCCTTGTTCCTTCACTCGCATTATCAAAATACTGGAGAAGGCGTAAAAAAGAACGTTAACCGTCACATTTCCAAACAGGAAGCTGTTAAGTAAATGTCCCGGTTTATTCAGGAGGCTTGCAACGAGATTTTGTACCTTATGTTTGGATGTCCGAAAAACTTTTACCTGTCGGTGTGACAGGTTAAAAAAGGCGGTCTCGGCTCCTGAAAAAAAAGCTGAACAGGCAAGTAGAAATAACATCGAAACAATTTGGTAAAACTGGGCTGCCATCAGCTATTGCCTTACTGGGGTTTTGGCAGGGTTATCTTGAATCTGCTTCCCATGGATGATTTGGATTCGACCGAGATTAAACCGTCGTGTTCTTCTATTATCTTTTTGCAAAAAGCCAGACCAAGACCGGCCCCTGAGTACTCAGATGAAGTGTTCTTGTTTGTTTTTGTTGTAAAGAACGAATCGAAAATATTTTTTAAATCAGCCGGCTCGATACCATCGCCGGTGTCGCTGACTTCTATCTTAACAGCATCGTTCGTATCAGTTGCTTTAACACATAAAATACCTCCATGCGGCAGTATTGCATCGCGGGCATTAAGAATCAAATTCATTATAACCTGCTGAATCTGGACCGGAATACACCAGACCATCAACTCTTCTGGAATGTGGATTTCTACGGTTATCCCGTCCTTTGTAAAATCCCGGCAAAGACAGGTAAAAATTTCTTCAACCAGAGCAAGCAGCCGGGCATTTTTCTTTTCCTGTGTTTGGCCGTTTGCCAGGGCGAGCATGCTTTCCATAATGTTAGAGGCACGCTCACAGTTTCGGACAGTTTTCCGAAGTGCTTTTTCGACAAAGCTCTTATCGTCAGGATTCTCCAGAGCAAAAGCAGCATAGTTCTTCAATGGTGTTAGCAGATTGTTAATTTCGTGGGCTATCATATGGCTGATGGTTCCGGTATTAGCGAGGTGCTGGATCTGTGCAAGCTGGGATTTTAGAGCGTCATTTTCCTGTTTTTTTTCTTCAATATATTTATGTAAAGAAAGGCGTTTTTCTGTAATACTTGCCAATTGTCTGCTCCTGTTATAAAATTAGCTGTTTGTGAGCTTTGTGTAATTAATAAAACTCCGGGCGAACCCTCAATTTTCTTCGAGCGTGCCCTGAACCGCCGGTTATTATTTACCGGAAAACTTTGGTTTACAAGTATTTATATCGACTTTTAACACGTTTTTTCTTGAACTGCGATGTAAGCAGTACGAAATACGTAATACGGAAAAATGAACGAGCAAAGGATTTTGGAAGAGCTTTTAGCGTTGTTGGAGTCAAACAGCGTTGCAATTCGCGATGAGCCACTCGGTGGAAACGGCGGGGGACTTTGTGCTGTTAAAGGCCGACAGATTTTCTTTGTGGATACTCAGGCTCCTTCTGGAGTAGTGGCGGCGATTTGTGCTCAGGCGGTGCCAAAGGTGGTGGACATTGAGCAGGTGTATATCAAACCGGAAGTCCGTCAATTTATTGAAAATCACAACGATCAAATTTTCTGAAAGGCTGTGTAATGATGAAAAGAATATGGCCGGCAATATTTCTGCTCTTTTTAGCAGG
>Ga0114922_10004116_pt1 | contig 13514 bp, 10 predicted proteins | sample AartaG_FD_100975 | JGI IMG/M metagenome (GOLD analysis project Ga0114922, IMG submission 100975) | Deep subsurface microbial communities from Aarhus Bay to uncover new lineages of life (NeLLi) - Aarhus_00045 metaG | ecosystem: Environmental > Aquatic > Marine > Oceanic > Sediment | place... | reverse complement strand
GGGGGCAGACCCTTGATCGCGTCCGGGTCGATCACCATCTGGCGCTCGGTGCGGATGCGGTTCATGGGCCGGACGAACTGACCCGCGCCCACAATCCCCAGCACCGCGACGACCAGGGCCACGAGCTGCACCAGGCGGTCGTACCGCCGGGCCGCCCGTCGGCGGGCCAGATACTCGGGCAATTCGTAGGAAAGCCTCTCGGGCATCTTTTTTACGCTTCCCGCCGCCGAAACGAGCCGCGGGCTTAAGCCCGCGCGGTCTCTCCAACCACCTGCTGGTCACCCACTCGCCCGACCCCCACCCCGGCGGGGGTCGGCCACTACACACTACACCGAAACCTCCGAAACCTCTCGCCGGTGGAAAAGAATGCAGGCCAGCAACGCCGCCAGCGTGGTCCCGATCACCACCAGCAAAAGGACGGCCTGCAGAACCCACTTGAGCGTGACGTTTTGGCCGTCGGCCACCATCTCCGTCGCGCTGTAGCTGGCGAAATCGGGAATCAGCAGGTACAGGCCCTTGAGCAGCCAGGGGAAGACCATTTTGTACAGACCCGAAGCCCCCTCCGAACTCAAAAAGCCGATCGCATCGTCCAGGAATCCGCGCACGGTGGCCAACACATAGACCGTCAACGAGCACAGGCAGGCCACCGGAAACGAGAATACGGTCGCGAACAGCAAGGCCACCGCGGTCAGGAACATCAGCTTGCACTGCATCAGCGCCAGCAGGCGCACCAGGTTGCCGCCGAAGGTGCCCACCTTGAACAACACCTCCAGGCCTCGATCGCCCTCGAAGGCGTGGATGTTGGGGAACTGGTCCGTACTGCCGTGGTTCCAGTTCTGGAAGGTGATGGTCAGGGTCCGGTCCTCGGCCACCGCGTCAGTCGGGAAGGGAATGGTGTGATAGCGTCCGAACACGTCCTGGCGGTCTTCCAGATACAGCCTGGTGCCCTTTTCGGGATTGCCCGCCAACCACCGGGTCCGCAGAATCTCATCCGGCGGATACGCGTTGGCCTGGGCCTTGTAGCGCACCTGCAGCCACAGGTCCGCCCGGCGCTCGCACAGTATGTTCTTGAACTCGAAGACCCGAGTGTCGCCCAGCGGAACGTTGCGCCAGCGGGCGTCCACGTATTTGCGCAGCAGTTCCTTCTCCGCCTGCGGGTCGAGCTCCACCCGCTGATCGTAGATGCCTTCCTCGAGATTCCAGGCGTACAGGCGGTCCACCTCCTGCTTGAACTCGTCGCGCGGCACCTCGAAGGGCGCGGCGTATCTGGCCGTCAGCACCTCGTTCCTGAGCCGGCCGGCGTCGTATTCGTTCAGCGGCGGCTGCCTGGCCAGGTATCGGGTCACGGTCAGGTGAATCCCCGCACCGGCCAGGGTCAACAGGACCGCATCGAGCAGGACCACGCCCAGCCATTTGCCCAGCAGGTACTGCCACCGGGGCAGCGGCTTGGCCATCAGCATCAGGATCTGGCGGTGGACCAACTCCTCCGACAGCGAGCGCGACAGAAAAATGCTCAACAGCGACAGCAGCACTCCCAGCGAGGTCAGCGAATAAACCAGAAAAGACTGGACCCGCCCGCTCACGCTGCCGTCGCCCTGGGTCCGCGTCGCCCCCCAGAACCCCAACAGCATCAGCACGATGAAGAACACGGCGATCTTCATCCGGATCGCCTCGGCCAGTGTCTGCCGAGCCACCGCCCAGATGCGTGGCAGCGAGAGGCGCACGGCCAGCGCGGGGGTGCCGACCACGACAAGCAGCAGAGCCAAGCCGACCAGGGCAGCCCAAACCAGGGCAAGCTCGAAAAGGAAGAGGTCTACGAACCACAGTCTGGTCCGCTCAAAGCTCGTGATCACGCCGGCCGCTGCCACGATCAGCAGTAGCGGCAGAAGAACGACGAGGGCGATCTTGAAGGGCGAGGCCCTGGTCCAGAACCGCCGGAAGCCCGCCCGGTCAAGCAGGCGCAAGAAGCGTCCCAGCAGGGCTGCCACGGCCAACAGGGAGATGCCCGCGATCAGAAGGGCCGACATCACCCGGAGCAGATCGACAGTCAACACCTCACCCATCGTTGGACTTATCCGGCTTCCTGACCAAGGCGTCGATCACTGAGCGGTCAGCGTCGACCGGCTCGCGCTTCTCTGTCTCTTCGGGAGTCCGGGCGGGCGGGGCTTGTGGTGATGGCGCAGCAGGTGGTCCCGGCTTCTTGGGGGCGGTCAACTGGTCGATGACCTCGCAAGACGGTTCGCGCCTGGCCGGTGGGGCGGGCGGGACCTGCTTGGGCTCGACCTTTTGCGGCGCCCGGGCGGCGCTGACCAGTGAGTCGATGACCTCGGCCCCGGAAGGCTCGAGCCGGCTCAGAAACTCGGGCAGCTCTCCCGCCGCCCGCACCCCGGAAGTCCTGATGTTGGCCGCCTGGGCCTCTTGCACGATCCGCAGGAAGAACGTCTCCAGCTTGTCCGAAGGCGAAGACACGTCCAGGATCTGCTTGCCTTCCCGGGTGCGAACCAAGTCCCTGACCTGCTCGACGGTGTCCGGCGAGAGCCGCTCGGTCGTGATTCGGGTCCGGTCCTGTTGACTGAGCAGCTCTTTTGTCGAACCGGCCGCCCGCTGCTGCCCGCCGTAGAGAATGACCACCCGGTCGCAGACGTCCTCCACGTCGGCCAGCAGGTGGCTGGAGAGCAGGATGGTCTTGCCGCGTTTGCCCAGATCGCGGATCACGTCCTTGATCTGCCGCGTGCCGATGGGGTCCATCCCCGCCGTCGGCTCGTCCAGGATCAGCAGTTCCGGATCGTTGATCAGCGCCTGGGCCAGACCGATACGTCGGGCCATGCCCTTGGAGTACTCGCCGACGCGACGCTTGGCTTCGTGCCTCAGGCCCACCATGTCCAACAGGCGGTCGATGCGCTCCTGCCGGATGGCCCCGGGCTGGCGGAACAAACGGGCGTAGTAGTCCAGCGTCTCCCCGGCGTTCAGGAACCTGTAGAGGTACGAGTCCTCCGGAAGGAAGCCGATCCGCGACTTGACGGCCACGTCGGTCGGGGCCTTGCCGAAGACGCTGATCCGGCCCCGCGTGGGATAGAGCAGCCCCAGCAACATCTTGATGGCGGTGCTCTTTCCGCTGCCGTTGGGCCCGAGCAGCCCGAACACCTCGCCCGGGTGGATCTCCAGGTTCAGGTCTTTGACCGCCTCGACGCGGGCCCGCCGCCAGAAGTCCTTGAAGACTTTGGTTAAACCGGCGGTCTGGATGACCGGAAGGGCTTGGTGGCTCATGGGATTCAAGGGCCCCGCTCGGCCGGGTTACTCCACTTCTTCGGGAATGACGACTTCGAAGTCGGCGGCGGCGTCGGAGCCCGTCGGCCCGACGCCGGCCTCTCTTTTGAACTGCTCGATCTCTGCTTGGCGTCGCTCCTCGGGGTCGGTACCGATGTGCATCCGCACCTGCTTACGGCCCGCGGGAAGGTACCACTTGGTCACGCCCGGGTAGCTCAGGATGCGTCTGCGGGTCTGCTGCCACAGCCGATCGATCAACAACCGCGGCGTCCGCTGGTACTCGGCCAACAGGAACTGGAACTGCTCCACGTCGCCGCGGATGCCCTGGACGGCCTCGGTGTATTCGCCGTAGGCCCCGCGGAGCCGGGCCCCCGCTTCGCCGGCCGTCTCCTCCTCTAACGTGCGGTCCAACTCCTGCTCCAACCGGGCCACCCGCGCTTGGTCCTGGTCAGCCTTGGCGATCTCCAGCTCGTCCAGCAAGGCGATCAGATCGAGGTGCACCGCCCCGGCTGTCTCGTTGAGCAGGTTATTGGCTTTCTGCCGGGCCTCCTGGATCTTGGTTGTCTTCTCGCTTTCGGCCTTGGTCACCGCCAGGAACGCCCGGCGGGTTTGTAGGGGCACGGCGGCGCTGGGGATCTCCACCGTGGTGACCGCAATCCCCGTGCCCAGGGCCGCGAGTTCGGCGGCCAGGGTCCGTTTGACCTCTCGGGCCAGGGCGTCGGTTCGCGTCTGGGAGATCTCCGCGGCCGTGAACTGGGCGGCGGCCCGCACAGCCGCGTGCTCCAGCAGCGTACGAATAAGCTCTCTGGTCTTCTCGTCGTTGGCGTCCGAGACGTGGCGCACAAAGGCCGGCAGGTCCTCCACCTTGTAAACCACCGACCACTTCGCATGAACCAGACCCTTATCCCCGGTGAGCAGCGCCCCGTCGCGGGCTGGGTTCAGCCCTCCGTAGCGCGACTCGGTCGAGGCCGTGTGGATCTCGAAGAAGTTAGCCGCTCGGCAGTCACCCCCACCCGCAGGGTCTCGTCCACGGGATAGGGCCAGGCCCAGGAGAGGCCGGAGTCGCGGACCGCATCGGCCTTGAGCTTGCCCAGACTCAGCACCACCGCCTTTTGATGCTCCTCCACGCACTTGAGCCCGCTGAACATGAACAAAACAACCAGCACGATCATGATGGTCTTGAGCACGCTGAAGCTGGCCCGCAAGGCGTCGGCCAGCGACTGGTTCGCGGCGTCCAGCGGAGCGTCCGGAACGTTGAGCGTGCGGTGGGCGTGTGAATCGGGGGTCTCTGCGGCCATGTTCACTCCGCCGGGTCCTGCCCTTGGAGCTGCTCCACTTTGTTCAGCAGCGGCGTGGCCACCTGGCCCGAGGCGGGCGCCAGCCGCTTCTCCTCGTCGAACAGGTCTATAGGCTGCGTCTCCGGATCGAGAATCAACGTGGTCCGCGTCTTGAGCACCTCCTCCAGGGTTCTGAGCTTGTCCAGAAAGATCCGCAGTTCCTGGTGCTCGGCGAAGGCCTTGTAGATTTCGCTCTCCTCGCGCTGGGCTTCGTTCCGGATCGCGTCCACCTTGCGTTGGGTCACCGCCAGGATCCGCTGCCGGGCGGCGGCGGCCTGGGCGACGATCTCGGCCGCCTTGGCCTCACCCTCCGCCTTGTAGTTCGCCGCCTTGATCTCCTCGGTTTTCCTCATGCTCTCGAAGACCGCCTTGGTGACCTCTTCCGGCAGACTCAACTGCTTGATGCCGAACATCTTGACCTCGACGCCGAACTGCTGGGCCGCCTCGGCCCTGATCAGCTCCATCATCTCCTGCTCTATCTCACGCAGCCTGCGCTCGGAGGGGTCCGTGGAGACAAACTCGCTGAAGGCGTGCTTGCCCACCACCGCCATCTTGTGCGAGCGGACCTTGGTCCGCAGGGCCTTCTCACCCTCTCGCTCGTCGGGGTAGTTCACGTGGAACAGGTAGGGATCGGCAATGGTCCAGACGGCGAACGTGGTCAGAATGATGTTCTTGCTGTCGGAGGTACGGGTCTCCTCGGTCCGGTCGGTGAGAATCCGCAGGCGGGTGTCGTATTTGACGGTGCTCTGCACCGGCCAGGGCCACTTGAAGCACAGGCCCGCCTCCTTGATCACGTTGAGGTCGGCCCGGCCGAACGTCTTGCGCACCCCCACCTCCGTCGAGCGCACCTGGAACGTGCACATGTACAGCAGCAGCACGATCAGCAGGGCGGCGGCGGCCAGTATGCTCGGCGTGTTCTTCATCGCTTGGTCTCTCCTTGGCTCTCGCCGACCCAATTGGTTCTACTTGCCCGGCTCGGGTTCGGTGAGATCCAGAACAGCCTGCTTCTGCGTCGCGATCTCAATGATCAGCTCCGTCGTATCGCGGTTGCCCACGAACACGAACTTCCTGATGCCCTTGACGGAGTCAGTCAGGACGTCGAGGTACTTGCGCACCTGATACAGTCTTGGGGCGGCGTTGTAGGTGGCCAGCTCGTTGGCGAAGATGCGGCGTTTCGACTCGGCCTCGCTCAGCCGGGCCGTCCGGCCGGCGTCGGCCTCGGCAATGTCCGCCGCCGCCTGGCCGCTCATCGGGCGAATCCGCCGGGCGACGTTGCCCAACAGAAGATCGTCCACCTCCTGCCGGGCGGCTTCACGCTCCTCCGGCGTGGCCCGGCTGTCCTGCGTCAGGCGGTCCATCTCCCGGATGGCCGCATCGAGCAAATCAGCCCGTTCGACGCTGCCGGCCGCGTTGGTCTTGATCAATTGGGCCTCACCCCGCGCCGTCTCGACGGCCGCGTCTTTTTGCTGCTCAGCCGCCACCACCTCCTGAAAAGCCTTGGCCACCCCGTCCTCCCGCGGCGGATGCGCCCCCTGTAGACCCACGAACATGACTTCCAGGCCCAGGCTCAGATCCTTGATCCGGTCCTGAACCACTTCCCGCAGTCCGCGCTCGAACTCCTTGCGTCCGGGCCCGATCACCTGGTCGATCTCCGCCGAGGCCGCATAGTCCGTCAGGGCCTGGTAAGCCACAGCCTCCAAAACCTCTCCCGGCTCCTCGTACTCGTAGAGGTAGTCGTACAGATTGCTGATCCGGTATTGGATCATTACCGAGCACATCAGCATGCTCACCCCAACAGCCCTGGACTGGGCCGGGGCCGACGACTCTGTGTCCAACTCCATTTCCCCGGTGGACAGATCGGTCAGCTCCGGACTGGCCACCAGGAGCATCATGTGCGGGGAGAACTCGTGCTCCTCCGTCCACAGGATGATCTCGCCTTCTCTGGCCTCTGACCTCTCCTCCTGGTCTGGGCCCGAGTAGGTCCCGACCAGCACCGATTCGATCCTCCGGACGCCGGCCCGGTAGACCCGGCTGATCGGCCAGGGCCACTTCACGTGCGGGCCCGGCGACAGCACCTGCTCGCCGACCGGTCGGCCCCAACGCTCCACGATCGCTTCCTGGTCCGCGTCCACGATCACCACCGCCGAAAGCCCGATCAGGGCCAGCAGCGTGAAAACCGCCAGAGGCAACAGGGAACGCTGCAAGAGCTGATAGAACCAGGTGGTCGATACCTCGAAGCCGAACTGGTAGTTGATCGCCTCGGCAATCGACCGGGCGATCCCTCCCGGTTCGCTCGCCAGGGCTAACAGCCGGGAATCGAACGCCGGGCGCGGTTGTTCGTCCACCGATTTCGGGCGGTACAGGTCCAGGACGAAATTGATGGCGAATTCCACACCCAGCACCATCATGCCCATGCGGATGACGTAGACGGCCACCGGTTCGGCATACGGCAAGCGGAGAAGCTCCATCCCCAGGGCCGCAACCAGCACCAGGCAAGCCAGGGCGTTGCCGGCCAAGTACGTCGAGGCCGCACGCAGCATCCGCCATTGCTGCTGGCGGGCCATCCCGCTGGTATAGCGCGAGAACATGAAGCAGAGAAAGCCCGCACCGGCCGCAAAGGTCATAGCCAAAGACGGGTTTGCGGCTTTGGACCATCCCTCGGCCGTGATCGGCTGCGCGAACTTGAGCTGCCAGCGAACGTATACCACGATGTGAAACAGCGACAGCAGCACGGTGAACCCGGGCAGGAACCAGCGGTAGAGCCAGCGCAAGCGGTAGCGTTCCAGGTGGAGGCTCTCATCGGTGCTATCGAAAATGGCGGTGGTTGCCCCCGCCTCGGCCGCCCGGCGCAGTTCGGCCGCCTCGAACGACTCGGTCTCGGCGCGCTTTCGCTGCGTGTAGAGAATCAGCAAGGCCACCCAGATGGCCACCGCTCCAGCCAGGTGGATGGTCTCCGCCCAGAGAGCGTCGGAATCGCTCCAGACGGCCACGCCCAGCATCATGGCGAAGACCACGAACTGGACGGCCAGCCCGAACCCGCAGACGCTCTGGGCCCGGCGGTCGCTGGAAGCCGAAGGCGAAGTGTCCGACATCGATGGCATCCGTCAGCTTCGCGTTATCGCCCCTCCGCCCTCGGAGCCGCGAAACTCCACTTCGCGTCCGCCCCAGGGAGAAAGTCCACGGCTGGTCGTACTACCGCCCCTGCTTGCCGGGGTAGCGCGGCCGCTTACAATACTTCGGTGATCCGCCGCTGCCAAGACCGGCTCGACGGCACCGGGCGACCTAATGCGTACCCGCGCAGCAGGCGATGAGGGTAGTCGCATGTTCTCCCGCCTGTACCACATCGCCGCCAACACCTTCCTGGAGACCATCCGCCAGCCGATTTACGGCGTGGTGCTGGTCGCCTCCGCCGTAATGATGATGCTCAACGTCGCCCTGGCGGGCTTCACCCTGGAAGACGACGACAAACTGCTGCTGGACCTGGGTCTCTCTACGTTGCTGCTCAGCGGATTGTTCTTGTCGGTTTTCAGTGCCACCGGGGTTTTGACCAGGGAGATCGAGAACAAAACCGTTCTGACGGTGATCTCCAAACCGGTGTCCCGGCCGGTGCTCATTGCCGGTAAGTACGCCGGGGTTCTGGCGGCTTTGGTGGTCGCCCTTTACCTATGTTTCCTGGTCTTCCTGATAACGATGCGCCACCAGGTCCTCCAGACCTCGCGCGATCCGTGGGACGGGCCGGCGTTGGTCTTCGGCTTCGGCGCCGTGGGGCTGGCCCTGGGCATCGCCGCGTTCTGCAACTATTTCTACGACTCGGATTTCGCCTCGGCCGCCATGGCCCTGGTCACTCCGCTGTTGACCCTGGCGGTGGTGCTGATCGGCTTTTGGGACAAAAGCTGGAATCTGCAGGAGTATTACGGTGGTGGCACCGTGATGGTCAGCTTTTACGGGAGCGGTGTCCCCATGGGCAGCCTTTTCCAGGCTGCTTTCCTGGTGGCCCTGGCCGTGATGGTCCTGGCGGCCGTTGCCCTGGCCGCCTCCACCCGCCTCAGCCAGGTCATGACCCTGCTGGTCTGCGTCCTGGTGGCCGCTCTCGGGCTGGTCGCCGACTTCGCCTTCGGCCAACACAGCGAGCAATCCACCGGAGGCGGACTGGCCTGGACCCTCTACCACATCCTGCCCAACATGGGGTTTTACTGGATCACCGACGCGGTCAACTCGGGGATCCCCGTCCCGGGAAAGTACGTCGCTATGGCCGCCGCCTACACCGTGTTGCAGGTCACCGCGATTCTGATGATCGGCGTTGCCCTTTTCCAACGCCGCGAAGTCGGCTGACCGAATCCGTCTGGCAGCATCCCGATAAGTCAAGGGCTCCGGTGGACCTGTGGCAGAGTCTTTGTCAGGGCTCCGGGCTCGGGTGTTCCTCGGCGGGAGTCGCCTCGCCGCGCGTCCAGTTGCCGATTTCATCACCGCTGCCGTCCCTGCCGTCCGGGCCGACGCTCCACAGGTCGTAGCTCGCCGTGTTGTGCCTGCCCGGAGCCCGGTAGCGGTAGTGGTTCCCCCACGGATCGATGAGCAGCCTCTTGGCGTGGATGTACGGACCGTCCCAGACTTCGCCCGGCTTCAGGTCAGGGGGGCACCGGATCAGATCGTCGAGTGAGCTCGGCCAGCGGCCCAGCCGCACCTGGTACCGGTTGATGTGCGGGGCCAGAATGCCTTCAGCCCCGACTGCCTTACGGACGCGGTCGATGGTTTGAGCCGAAGTATCTGGAAGATCAGGCAGGACCGCCTCCGGCGACGGCGTTGCCCGCGGCTCGTACAGAACGTAGCGCACCCCCAAGGCCAATGCCACAACCAGGGTAATTGCCAAGGCGACGATGAAAACCAGCGGCAGTGTCGATTTGGAGCGCGCCACGAGCCCTCGGTCCCCACGCCCGCCGATCCGCTTTGCGGTCCGTCCATGGCTGACTCTCCAGCCAGGCAAGACCCTGCATCGACAGCGGGCCGGATGGCCCATCTTACCCCTGCGATGTTGGCCACGCCACCGAAAAGCCGGTGCGGACAGGGCCCAACGGCCAAAACGAGCCGCGAACTTCAGTTCGCGCGGTGCTTCTTCTCCGGTCTGTCGGCCCCGGGTGGATTTGCCTACTGGCGGATCGCGCAATAAAACGGGGCTAATGGTTTCGCCTCAGTCAGCCCAGGATTTGATCCGTCGCTGCCAACGCCGACGGTCCGCTCGCGGCGGAGGGGGCCTGCCTCTGCCGTTCTACCTCGCCGCGGGCGTTCTGCTGGGCCTCCTGTTGGCCAACCCGCAGTGGCTCCACCTGCCCCGCGCGGTCGGGTACGCTGCCCTGCTGGCGGGGGTGTTGTGGATCGTGATCGCAGCCCGCCAGGGAGTGAGACGCCAGGTGCGAATCCTGCGGCAGTGGACCCGGGCGACCGAGGCCGTCCAACTCGAACAGTGGTCCACTGCCCGACAGGCGCTGTGCACCTTGCTCTCCCATCCCGTCGATAACTCGGTTCTTCGGGCCCAGGGCCTGCTCGGTCTGGCCGCCGTGGCCGACCACTACCACGAGTACCGCAGCAGTCAATTAATCTACGAACACGTGCTCGGCCAGCCCGGTGCCCAGCCCGTCCAGCTTCACACGGCGGCGGTGGGACTGGCCGACGCCATGCTCCGCAACGACGAGCTGACCGGCGCGGTGCAGCTCATTGACCGTCTGGCCCGCTCCACCCAGGGCGGCCCCCGTCCCTGGCAGGCGCATGTGGAGCTGGTACGTCTGTTTCGCGAGCTGGTCATGGGCCAGTACGACGACCTGCTCGAGGCCGCCGCCGAGCGACAAGTACTGTTTCGCGAGTGTCTTTCCACGCGCTCGGGCTACGGCTATGCCCTGCTGGCCCTGGGTTACCATCGTCGGGACCAGCCCGATCGGGCCGCCCGTCTGTGGAAGGACGCCACCTTGTTAGTCAGGCCCGAGAAGCTGCTGGACCGGTTCCCCATGCTATCCGAGCTGGCCGGGCGGTATCCCGCTTGGGAGGCGGCGATATGACCCGGCAGGGGCTTTCGGAACTGCTGGCCCGGTTCCGCCGACAGATGTTGGCCGCCCGCCTGCTGCGCTGGGCGCTGGGCGCGGTTCTGCTTGGGGGGTTCATAGCCTGCTACCAGGCGGACCACACGACTCGGTACTGGATTCTGGCGGTCCTGGCTGTGGTGTGCGGCCTGTGGATCGCTCTTGCCCTGCGCGGTCTCAAGGCTCTCAAGCGCGCCCGGATCGGGACAGCCCTGTTGGCGGCGGGACGCATCGACGAGGGTTGCACGGTGCTTGCCCAGGCCTGGAAGGGGTTCACGCCGCTGCACGGCCCGAAGATTCTGGCCTGCCATCAACTGGCCATCGCCGCCCACCTGACCCAAAGCTACCCAGAAGCCGTGGCGATCTGCCGGGAGCTACTCAACCAAAGGCTCGGGGAAGTGAGCAGCGTGGCCACGGGCGCCCGGCTGATCCTGGCGGACTGCTTGCTCGGGCTCGACGATGCCCAAGCCGCCGGCCCGGTGGTCGAAGCCCTGGGCCGCGCGGAGCTCTCTTTGGCCGACCGGCTGACCTTCCTGCCGATCGAGCTGCATTATCACCTCGTCACCGGCCGCGAAGCCCAGGCCGTGCGCTCCTTGCCTGAGAAGGTCCGGTTGGCTGAGCTGCTTGATTCGTCGGCGGCCGCTCTGGTTCACGCCTTGCTCGCCGAGGGCTGCCGGAGGATGAACCTGACCTGCCAACGGGACTTTCTTCTGCGCCGGGCGATGCTGCTGGCCGACGTGGAGCCGATCCTCGCCCGTCATCGCCCTATTCTGGAGGGTTTGGACGTCGAGAGCATTCGGCAAGCAGAACCGGAACCGGGGAACCCCTGACCCATGACGGCCGTTTGCCAGGAATCTCGCCGCCGACCGCGTCCGCCCGCCCCCCTCTTCCTGCGATCTTCCATCGGTTGCGTCTGGGCCATTGCCTGGGTGCTGGCTGCGACGACCGGCACCACGGCTGCGGACCCGGCGCCGGGGGATCTCCCCGCGGGCAAATGGCTCATGGACCGGGCCCGCCACTACAGCCTGAGCGCCGGCGATGCGTACTCGGTCGGCGGCGCGCGGTTGATGCTGGTGTGGGCCAGGGCAGCTTCGCGGATCTCGCCCGATCTGGCTGAGGCCTATTTCGGGCAGTACAACCTGCTCGAACTGCTCGGCCGGCCGGACGAGACCCGGCAGGCTCTGGACACGTATTGCACCCTGGCCGGCGACGACGAGGTTCACCGGCTGATCCTGCTCGGCGAGCGCTTCGAGCAACTCCAGACTGCCGAGCGGCGGCTCGAGTTTTGCAGGCGGCACCTTGGCCAACACACTCTGCCCGCTCCTCTGGCCAGCGAGTTGAACCGTTGGCTGGCCCAGACTTACCGGGGAACGGGCGAGACGGACTTGGCCCGTAAGCACGCCCGGCAGGCCGTACACGTTTATCCCTTCAACTTCACCGCCTGGGAATTGCTGTTCGACCTGCAGGACGCACCGCCCGGGCCGGTCGAGCGCGCCAAGCGACGGCTGGCTGCCATCGCCGCAAATCCGTCGCTTACCGGTGAAACGTGGGCATTGGCCCGCCTGCTTGACTCGCTTTCGCTGCACGACCGGGCGGCGGTCTGGTATTTCGGCGCCTTGGCTGCGTTGACCCGCTTCGATCCCGACCCGGCCGTGGCCAATGCGCTTCTGCTGGACCTGGCCCGCAGCTATCGCGACGCCGGAAGCTTCGATGACGCCTTGAAGTTCTCTCAGCAGGTCGTCCAGGCAGATCCCGGTTTCTACGACGCTCGCCTGCTGCTGATTGAGACCGCCCGGCGAGCCGGGCGGAGTGAGATCGTCGCGGAACAGGTCGCCGTCTTGGGGAGGCAACTGGCCGAGAGCGAAGCCGATGTCTGCCAATTGGGTGACGCCCCCGGCGCCGCCCGCGTCGCCTGGTTCCACATTGACTGCGATCCCGAGCCGGAAAAGGCGCTGGCCTTCGCCGAGATCGCCCTATCGGCTGCCCCGGACGACAGGCAGGTCCGGTGCGTCCACGGCCTGGCTCTGCTCGCTGCCGGACGCCCCGCCGAGGCACGACAGGCGTTGGCCCCACTGACCGCCGGCGCCGACGCCGATCAGTTGGCCGCCTGGGGTTTGGCCAAGGCCCTGCTGGATCTCGACGAGAGAGACGCCGCCCTGACCGTCCTGCGCGACGCCGAGCAACTGCGCCGCTCGGGCATGGCTTACGAGCGGGTCGTCGAGTCGCTCGAACAGCTCGGCGCCGCCGCCTTGCCTCCGCCCGATCGCAGCCGGGTCCTGGCCGTACTGGACGAGTTCGACCGCGATGTGCTGGACTTTCCGGTGAATCCGGGCAGATACCTCAGGCTCTCTGCCGTGATGGTCAACCCGACTCCGCGCTTCGCCGAGCGCTGGCGGTGCCGGTTCACGCTGGCCAATCAGGGGACGTTTCCCATCACCATCGGCCCCGGACAGATGGTGGCGGGGAACTTGCTCGTATCCGCCGACGTTCACGTGCCGGGCCTGGACCCGATCGAGGGTTACTTGCCCCTCTCGCTCGCCCGGCGATACGTCCTCAACGCCGGCGAGCACGTCGAAGTCGAGCAGACCCTCGACGTCGGTCCATTGGCCCAGGTCGCAACCATGATGCCCCAGCGAGACCTGGAGGTTGTCTTCACCGTCGTGCTGGACCCCGAGCAGCCCCAGGCCCGTCGCAAGTCGAGACTCGGCGATGAGCTGGTCGTTTCCGCCCGTTTGCACCGCCAGAAAGTCGCTTACACACCAGCAGTGATCCGCCCCCTGGAGAACGCCGGGCGCAGCGGAACGCCGCCCCGGCGCATCGAGGCCTTGCGCACTATGGCCGC